>Ga0315332_10000419_pt1 | contig 19292 bp, 19 predicted proteins | sample M110034915metaG_FD_203455 | JGI IMG/M metagenome (GOLD analysis project Ga0315332, IMG submission 203455) | Ammonia-oxidizing marine archaeal communities from Monterey Bay, California, United States - M1 100m 34915 | ecosystem: Environmental > Aquatic > Marine > Intertidal zone | place: USA...
AACTATACATTTGACGTTGAAACAGGTTTCACATTCGTTGAAGAAATGGTTGATGGTGGAGACAAAGGAATCGCTCACTCGATTCATGTTAAAGAAGATTTATTCGCAACAGGCGATAGAAAATTAATCAATCATAAAACATACTATTTTATTGCTGTAGCTTATGCATATAATAATTTCATCCCTTACAATGCCAACAATCCTGAATCTCAAACCACTCCATACTTAGAGAGTAGAAAATCGCCAACAGGAGGAATTAAAGTATTGTCTGCTATTCCGCACAATCCTACACCGGAAAATGGTGGAACAGTTGCAAATGCAATATATGGCGAATCTGTTGAATTAACTCGAATCGAAGGAACTGGAAATGGTGGATTTGATTTAAGTCTCAAACAAGAAAGTATTGATTCTATTATGAAAGGTGCTCCTTGGGTAGTTCAACACCCAGTTTACGAAGTTAATGGAACTCCTATAGTCTGTAAAGTTATTGATCCTTTAAATGTAGCAGGTGGAGAATTCGCTATTCAATTCAAAGATTCTACTGATAATGGTAATATCTCTGATGCATACTATGTTGTTTATCGAACAGCTCCTAGTTCTGATCCACTTGTTGATTCTATTTACTCAACTAGAAATATTGGATTTGGGAACGAAGAACTAATTTTAGACTGGGGAATATCAATCTTTGTAGAGCAACCAGAAGAGCCGGGAAATGATGCCGATGGAACGTACGGACTTATTGATGCCTCAATTAATTTTGCTAATGACTCTTTGCCATGGCTAATTGGGGTTCCTGATCAAGATGGAGATTCATTATTCGATTGGATTTCAATAGGCACAGCAGCTACAGACTGGCTCTCATACGAAAATTATTCTCCATATGAGAGTATTTTAGATGGAACATGGGCGCCTGCTAGACTTTGTTCAAAAGAAATTTGGGGACCAATGCCTAATGATTTAAGTCTAGTCTCTTCATCTGTTATTATGGATAGGTTGTTGGGTTCTTTGGCTGACCTTAGTAGTGTTGATATTGTATTTACTAATGATAAAACTAAATGGACAAGATGCCCTGTTCTTGAAATGGGGGATAACCCAATTGACAGTAAAGGTGTTTTAGGAGTTGGACCATCAGCTGGATTGCCTAATGACGAAATTGCTGGGGCGCTTAAAGGTCGATTAAGACAATCTGCATCGGTCGATCAAGATGGTAATGCCTATGATTGGCCTGCCTCATCTGCGGTTAGCGATGATGAAGGAGATCCTAATTTTATTTCTCCTTATGGAATGGGGTGGTTCCCTGGCTACGCCATTAACGTTGAAACAGGAGAAAGATTAAACATGGCCTTCGGTGAGAATTCACTAGATATTCTTGAGGGAGAAAATGGTAGCGATATGCTATGGAATCCAACAGATCGTATCGTTGATGACGGTCCATTTGAGGGAGCTCGTCTTGCTGGTCAACACTTTATCTTTGTTTTCCGTAACAATACAGTTAGACAACATGAAACATTTGGATATTTTGATGAGTTAAGCGAAAGAATGCCAACGTATGATGCTGGTCAATTTGCTTATGAAAACCTTGAAAATTCAACGCCAGGTTCGTCAGGTAATTTATATGACCTTAATGCAATTAAAGTTTATGGTTCTTGCATGTGGGTTGGTTTTCCTCTTTTAGAAACAGATGCTGAACTATTAGCTACTGAAACGACTGTTAAATTAAGAGTTAGAAAACCGTTTGAAACATTCGGAAGTCAAGAAGCACTAGATCTAGCAGATGGGCTTACCATAGGTGATTCATACTGGGTGAATGAAGGCCCAGTAATTCACTCGGGTGATACATTAGTTAGGGGTGATGCATTCGTTGCAGATACGATTATGCTAGTTTCTATTGCAAATAATATTACAGATGTTGTAAAACCTGTTATAAACAATGGCTTACCAATGTTTAACTATAGCACTGCTGAACTGGCATCGATAATTGATGACGCCTCTGCTGACTCTAGTGTACTAGACTTAATTAACGTTGTTCCTAATCCTTATTATGCTTATTCTCAATACGAAGAAAGTCGATTAGATAATAGGGTAAAAATCGTGAATCTTCCTGATCAATGTACCATTACTATCTACTCTATTAATGGAACATTGATTAGACAGTATTCGAAAGACGATAACTCGCAAACTTATATAGATTGGGACTTGAAAAACAATAAATTCGTTCCTATTGCTAGTGGAGTTTACTTAATTCATGTTGCGGTACCAGAAGTAGGTGAAGTTGTGTTAAAATGGTTTGGTGCGCTAAGACCAACAGATTTAGATTCATTCTAAGAACAAAATTTATAGACATAAAACAGGATTATGAAAAGGATATTTAATACAAGTTTTATAGTTGCACTGGTTGCTCTATCAACTTCTTCCTTTGCAGGAAATAAAGATAGAGCTGGTCAAGCAGGGGCAAACCAATTGCTTATTAACCCTTGGGCTAGAAGTTCAGGTTGGGCAGGGGCAAATTCAGCATCGGTAACAGGCCTAGAGGCAACCTACACCAATATTGCTGGTTTAGCTTTTACACCTAAAACTGAGATAATGTTTGCAAATACTAGTTGGTTTGCAGGTTCCGGAATTAACGTACAGTCTTTCGGACTCTCTCAGAGGGTTGGTGAAACAGGTGTTTTAGGTTTAAGTGTTCAAAACATGAATTTTGGTGACATCGATATTACTACTGAAAATTTACCTGAAGGAGGAATTGGAACATTCGCGCCAAAACTTACAACTATCAACTTAGGCTACGCTAAAGAATTCTCCAATAGTATTTATGGGGGATTAGGCGTGAAAGTAATTAGCGAAGGTATATCAAATGCTAAAGCATCGGGTATAGCTTTCGATATGGGTGTGCGTTATGTTACTGGAGAAAAAGATCAAGTGAAATTCGGTATAGCTTTGAAAAACGTCGGGCCTAAAATGAATTATGCTGGTGACGGGTTTTCATATACTACAACTATAGATGAAGAAGAATTTACCGTTGAATGGAGAACTGAAGCATATGAATTACCCGCTTTGTTAAATATAGGTGGCTCTTATGATTATTATCTTGGCGAAAGTGTTGATTCCGTATCGGGAGAAATTAAATCTATGCACAGAATAACAGCTGCAGGTAACTTTACCTCTAACTCATTCGGGAAAGATCAAATAAGGTTTGGTTTAGAATATGGTTTTAGACAGTTAGTTATGTTTCGCGCGGGGTATTTATATGAGGAAGGAATATTCTCTCTCGATACAAGAACCACATTTAATGCAGGGCCAACTGCCGGACTTACTGTGCAAGTACCCTTAAACAAAATTGGATCTACTTTAGACATTGATTATGCTTATAGATCAACAAACCCTATGAGAGGACATCACAGTATAGGTATTAGAGTTAACCTATAATCTTTATTATACATATCGATATCAAAAGAACCCCTTACGGGGTTCTTTTGATATACAACAATCAATATAATGTCGCAAACTGCTTATTACACCAAAGAAGGATTACAGAATTTAAAAGATGAAATCTACCAGTTAGAACACGTAGAGCGCCCAAAGATATCTGCGCAAATTGGTGCAGCAATCGATTTGGGTGACCTTTCGGAAAATGCGGAATATCATGCAGCTAAAGAAATTCAAGGAATCATGGAAGCAAAGATTTCAGACCTTAAAAATAAACTAGCATACGCCCGTTTGATTGATGAATCGCAATTGGATACCTCTAAAGTTCTAGCGCTATCCAAAGTGAGAATTAAAAATGTAAAAAGTGGCTTCGAAGTCACTTATACTTTAGTTGCCGAAAATGAAGCTGACCTTAAATTAAAGAAAATCTCTATTGAGTCTCCAATTGCCAAAGGACTATTAGGTAAAGTAGTTGGAGATATAGCCGAGATAAACACTCCTGCTGGTGTTACTGAGTTTAAAATCTTAGAAATTACACGTTAGTAATGTCGATATTTTCGCAAATAATCGCTGGAGAAATTCCATGCTATAAAATAGCGGAAACCGAATCTTGCTTTGCGTTTTTGGATATAAGTCCTCTAGCAAAAGGTCACGTGTTGGTTGTTCCTAAAAAAGAAGTAGATTATTATTTTGATATAGATGAAGATCTTTTCAATGAGTTGAACATTTTTTCTAAATCAATAGCTGCTGCAATTAAATTAGCTATCCCTTGCCAAAGAATTGGTGTTGCGATAATAGGGTTAGAAGTTCCTCATGCACATATTCATTTGGTACCTATCGACAACGTAAGTGATATTGATTTCTCTAGACCTAAGTTACACTTACCTCCTGAAGAAATGCAGAAAATAGCCCTGGCAATTATTGACAAACTCTAACCTTTTCTGTTCGGGTTATCTTTAAGAAAAGAATCCCAACCAGAATATTTCTTCCCTTCTACTCCAATTCCACCTTGATACGAATGACATAATGCTGCCGCTAACCCATCTGTAGCATCTAACAGCTTTGGAATCTCTATTCCTAAAACACTTTTTAACATAGCAGCCACCTGTTGCTTAGATGCAGTTCCGTTTCCGGTAATCGATTGTTTAATCTTTCTTGGTGCATATTCGGTCGTGGGTATATCTCTATACAAACCTGCTGCCATCGCAACACCTTGAGCTCGGCCAAGTTTCAGCATCGACTGAACATTTTTTCCGTAAAAAGGGGCCTCAAGAGCCATTTCATCAGGGCAGTATTCATCAATTAATGATAAGGTTCTCTCAAAAATACGCTTCAACTTTAATGGATGATTTGCCAATTTATTTAAATGAATAACACCCATCGTTATCATTTCAGGTGCCTTTCCAACAACCTTAATAACACCGTATCCCATAATTGTGGTTCCTGGGTCGATTCCTAATATTATTCTTTCTGAACTCAATAAACTACTTTTGCACTTGCATGACGTTGAATAACAAAGCTATCAAAATAGTGTCCTTTATTGTTAAGTTAGCTATAGTAATTTGCGCACTCTGGTTTCTCTATACAGAAATTTTCAAAAATGAAGATATAGACAAAATACGATCTTATTATGTCCGACTGTCATCAAACCAATTTACAAGTTTAGGTCTCTTTCTTTCCCTCTTATTGATGCCAATCAACTGGTTTCTAGAAATAAAAAAATGGCAATATTTAGTAAGTAAAATTGAGCATGTTTCAACCACTAATGCTATTAAGGCAATTCTTTCTGGTATTACAATCTCTGCAGTTATGCCTAATCGCACAGGAGAATTTTTAGGTAGAATTGCTTATGTCAACAATGCCGATAGAATAAAAGCTGCATTAATTACGATAATAGGAAGTTTAAGCCAGCTAACCGTTACTATTTTTTTTGGCGGGCTAGCACTAATTACTTTGCTACTTCAAAATCGCTTTGAGATAGAACCAATCATGCAGTATTCACTTTGTATTATTCTGTTTTGCATTATAACCTTAACTCCAATCTTTTATTTTAATTCATCATTAATTTTTACACTCACAAAAAACATCACAGTATTAAATCGCCTTACTAAATATGCACACGTTTTTAAAACTTATTCATTCAACGAGCTAAAAAACACTCTTTACTTCAGCTTTGGTAGATACTTCACATTTACAACACAGTTCATTATTCTGTTGCATATTTTTAACGTAGACATATCTATAACAAATGCTATTATTGCCATAAGTGCGGCATTTTTTGTAATTGCTACAATACCTACCCCTGCATTAATAGAAATTGGAATTCGTGAGGCTACTTCACTACTATTTATTAGTTTGTTTAACGCCAATCAAATTGGAATTATTTCCGCCACATTTACATTGTGGCTTGTTAACATAGCTATCCCTTCTTTGTTAGGGGTTGTGTTTATTTTTCAAGCAAAATTTGTTAAATCAAATCGGAAATGATGCACTTTCTATTATTAGCGATTATTACCATTTTTTCTAGCTATTTCCTTCTTGTGCTTTATTTAATTATTGGGTGGTTAAAATCCAATTCCAACACACAACAAACCCAAAACCCAGCTGCCAAATTTTCAATAATCATTCCTTTACGTAATGAAACAGACTCAATAGAATCTTGTATTCAATCATTAAGTGGCCTCAACTACCCAAAAGATTTTTTTGAACTAGTCCTAGTGAACGATAATTCAACGGATAACTCAGCGCATGTTACAGATAAAAAAATTAAAAATTTACCTAATGCTAAGCTAATTCACTTAACAAAAAAAAAGGGGAAAAAAGCTGCACTAGAATTAGGAATTGAGACGGCTAATAATCCAATAATTATTACAACAGACGCAGATTGCAACTACCCACCCTCCTGGCTAAACTGCATTAATGAGTTTTATCAAGAAACGAATGCCAAAATGATTGTTGGTCCTGTCCTGTTTAACTATCAAACCACCTTTGATAAAATACAAGCGTTAGACTTTCTAAGTCTAACGGGTACTGCTATTTCAACACACTTTCATAATCATAAAATATTGAGTAATGGTGCGAATCTAATTTTTGAAAAAAAAACATTTACAGATATTAATGGTTATTCCTTTATTGATAGTATCCCCACAGGAGACGATATTTTGCTTATGAACAAATTCAATAGTGTTTATCCTAATTCGATCAAGGTGCTCAAAAATATTGATTGTTTAGTTCGTACTGCACCCTCAAAAACCTTAGCTAAATACCTTAATCAAAGAATTCGTTGGGCGTCAAAAATCAGTAGTCATCAAAATACTTTTTCACAGATTTTAGGGCTAATTATCTTCCTCTCTAACTCATCATTGATAGTTCTATTAATCTTAGGAGTAGTGAATATAAAGTTGATAGAATTTTTTCTGATTCCATTTGTTCTTAAATGCTTTATTGATTTTTTGTTTTTATTTTTGGTGGCCCGATTTTTTGGAGAAAAAAGGCTACTTTGGTTGCTTGTAATTACAGAACTCTTTAATATGTTTACTGTTCCAATTATAACAATAACAAGCTTAGTTAAAGGGTATTCCTGGAAAGGAAGGCAATATTAATTATGTCCAACAAAAAAGATAAATACTCACATTCGCTGTCCTTTTATGCTTGGCAAAAGCTAAAAAAGAATAAGATTGCAGTTTTCGGAATGCTAGTTATAGCCATAGCTGCTTGTATTACAATTTTAGGGTCATTGATTCGGCCAGATTTTACTGTCAACTCTAATACACAAATATTGGAATTAGCAAAAAAGAACCCTGGTTTTGAGGTTGAAATGATTCGCTATAGGAAAAATAAAGACATTGAAAGACCATCATTTATTTGGCGGATGATGAATGGAGGTCGGGAAGATGAATATAAATCAATCCCTATTTATAGCTATGAATTTACAGGAAGTGATATAATTGTTGAAGTATATACGGGTAAAAATAAAGAATTTACAGGAAAAAAAATACCCCTAAAACTTGCTGACATTATTTACTCCGTAGATTCAAACAATAAATATAGTGAAGATGGACAAGGCAATATTAGCTTCTATGTTCTTAACGAAGGGAAGATTACTCGTTCGATCACAGATCTTCAAAAAGAAGTTGTCAATAAGCACATTTATAAAAAAAACTATTGGTTAGGAACCGATCAATTTGGAAGAGATCTGCAATCTAGACTAATGGCAGGAACGCTTGTTTCGCTATCAGTTGGTTTTATTTCGGTTGTAATATCTCTTTTAATCGGAATCCTTTTGGGCTCTATCGGTGGTTATTTTAGGGGATGGATTGATGATGCAATAATGTGGGTAATTAATGTTGTTTGGTCTATACCAACGCTATTATTGGTCATTGCAATTACTTTCGCTCTTGGTAAAGGTTTCTATCAAATTTTTATCGCTGTAGGATTAACAATGTGGGTTGAAGTTGCCCGTGTTGTGCGGGGTCAAGTAATGAGTGTAAGAGAACAAGAATTTATTGAAGCAGGAAAAGCTCTTGGGTTTGGTAACGCTCGAATCGTGATACGTCATGTGTTACCTAATGTTATGGGGCCAGTAATTGTTATTTCTGCCGCTAATTTTGCCTCTGCTATTTTAATTGAAGCGGGATTAAGCTACCTGGGTATTGGAGTCCAACCTCCAATGGCTTCTTGGGGGAGAATGATAAACGAACACCAGGGTTTTATCACAACAGGGAAAGCATATTTGGCTATTCTCCCTGGTATTGCGATCATGATTATGGTTTTATCTTTCATGCTAGTAGGCAATGGATTACGAGATGCATTAGACACGAAATCGATAGAAGAAGGCCCTTCTGCAAATGTTCCAAGCCAATAAGATTTCATCACTTTTTTAATTAAATTTGCTATCCTAAAGTTTTTAGATGAAAAAAGTAGCACTGATAACGGGAATTACTGGGCAAGATGGAGCATATCTGGCTGAATTACTTTTAGAAAAAAATTACATCGTACACGGTGTGAAAAGAAGAAGTTCTTCATTGAATACCGATAGAATTGATCATTTGTATCGAGACCAGCACGAAGAAAATGTAAACTTCTTTCTTCATTATGGTGATTTAACCGATTCATCTAATTTAATTCGAATCATTCAGGAAACGCAACCTGACGAAATTTACAACCTTGCAGCACAATCGCATGTTCAGGTTTCATTTGAGGTTCCTGAATATACTGCTAACACTGACGCACTGGGCACGCTCCGAATTCTTGAAGCAATTCGGATATTAAAATTAGAAAAGAAAACTAAATTTTATCAAGCTTCAACTTCTGAATTATATGGAAAAGTACAAGAAGTCCCGCAAAGTGAGACAACGCCATTTTACCCTAGAAGTCCTTATGCTGTTGCAAAATTGTATGGTTTTTGGATTGTAAAAAACTACAGAGAAGCATACGGTATTTATGCCTGTAACGGAATACTATTCAATCACGAAAGCCCTTTGAGAGGAGAAACTTTTGTCACTCGAAAAATTACACGTGCAGTTGCTCGAATAAAATTAGGTCTACAGAAAAAACTATACGTTGGTAACCTCAATGCAAAACGTGATTGGGGTCACGCAAAAGATTACGTTGAAGGCATGTGGCTAATGTTACAGCAAGAAAAAGCTGACGATTTTGTGCTAGCTACAGGTGAAACACACCCAGTAAGGACTTTTATAGACATGGCTTTTAAAGAAGCAGGCATTGAAGTCGAGTGGAATGGAAAAGGCGTAAGTGAAAAAGGCACGAATAAAGCTAACGGAATCGTTTTAGTAGAAGTTGATGAGCGTTATTTCCGCCCTACAGAAGTTGAACTTTTAATTGGTGACGCCTCTAAAGCTGAAAAAGAATTAGGATGGAAACCAAAACACAACCTTCAGGAATTAGTGAGTATAATGGTACAAGCTGATATTACTCTATTCGAAAAAGATAAGTACCTCATGGAAGGTGGTCATGGGGTTTTGAATTCTCACGATGAATAAAAATTCTAAAATATATGTTGCTGGTCATCGGGGCATGGTTGGCTCATCGATTATTAGAGCTCTCGAAACAGAAGGCTACTCAAACATTATTTTCAGAACATCAGCAGAACTCGATTTAACCAATCAAGAAGCCGTTAGTAATTTCTTTGAAGCGGAAAAGCCTGAATTTGTTTTTCTTGCTGCGGCAAAAGTTGGCGGCATACATGCCAACAATGTTTATCGTGCAGATTTTCTTTACAGCAATCTGCTAATAGAAGCGAACGTTATTCATTCTGCTTATAAAAATGGAGTTGAAAAATTATTGTTTTTAGGGTCTTCATGTATCTATCCAAAATTAGCTCCTCAGCCACTGAAAGAAGAATACCTTCTTTCAGGATTTTTAGAGCAAACCAACGAACCATATGCTATTGCAAAAATAGCAGGCATTAAGCTCTGCGAAACCTATCGAGACCAATATAATTGTAACTTTATTTCGGCTATGCCTACTAATTTATATGGTACTAATGACAATTATGACCTAAACAATTCTCATGTTCTTCCCGCTTTGATTAGGAAATTTCATACTGCAAAAATGGCAGGCAAACCAACTGTTGAAATTTGGGGCACTGGCGCTCCAATGCGAGAATTTCTTCATGTAGATGATTTAGCTATAGCTTGTCTTTTTCTTATGGAAAATTATAACGAAAAAGAATTGGTTAACATCGGAACTGGAAAAGACGTTACCATTAAAGAACTAGCTGAATTAGTTAAAAAAGTAATTGGTTTTAATGGCAAATTAGTATGGGATTCTTCGAAACCTGAAGGAACACTGCGCAAACTATTAGATGTTTCTAAAGCTCACGATTTAGGGTGGAAACATAAAATTGAATTGGAAGAAGGAATAAAAATGGTATACGAAGAAGTACAGCATTCTGCGGTTTTTGTATAAGACAATCATTATCGCAACCTTTCGCCCGATATACGTATAAACCCATCAAATGCGTTTTTTGGCGGCCATATTCTTGTTTTTTCCAGCTTTTTGTAGCGCACAGCAAAAAATACTGCCGCTAAATCAGCAATTTACTAGTTGGGAAGAGGCAAACTTTAATAGAGTAGACAATAAAGTACACTCAGGAATTCGCCCAATTTTAGAATCAGATTTCACTTTGGATTCTGTTACAAAAGCACATAATGACTTTATTGGACGAGCAGAACGCACCAAATGGTTAGGACGTAAAATAAAATCAGAACATTTTATTCAAGTCAAACAAGATAATTTCAACTTTACTATTGATCCTGTTATAAACATGGAATATGGCAGAGAAAATTCTCAACTTCCAGACACTACAAGTCTTTACAAAAATACCAGAGGAATTCTTGTTCAAGGAGATTTTGGCAATCACGTTTCTTTTTCAACATCATTTTACGAATCGCAAGCCTATTTTCCTTCATATGTAGATTCTTACACTCGCGAAGTAAACACAGATCCTCTTTACCCCACTTATGGTATTGTGCCAGGACAAGGTAGAGCCAAATCTTTTAAAAATGGTGGTTTTGACTACGGTATGTCGTCCGCAAATGTTAGTTATTCACCGAATACCTATCTCAACGTCCAATTGGGTTATGGCAAGAATTTTATTGGTGAGGGATACCGCTCCATGTTGCTTTCAGATGTTGCCTTTAACTACCCTTTTGTTAAAATTACCTCTAAGTTTGGAAAACAGAATAAATGGCAATACTGTAACATATATAGCTCATTAAAACATATAGATAGAGTGCCCACAACCGTTGCTACCGAACAACAATACATACCCAAAAGCGGCACGTTTCATTACCTAAGCTGGGCACCAATAAATCGAATACAAATTGGTTTTTTCGAGGGAACAATTTTCGAAACCTGGGATGCTGATTCGTTGACTTCAATGCCCTTTAACGCAATAGAAGTGAATCCATTAATTGGTGTAAATAGTTTAGCATTTGGAACCAATGGCGACAATAATACTATACTAGGAATTAACCTAAAGATAACCCCTATTGATTATTTAACTATCTATGGCCAATATGTTTATGATGATGGTAATAAGTTTGGATACCAAGCTGGTTTAAAGATTTACAACTTCGGTGGGCTGGTTAAGAACCTTTCTTTAAGATTAGAGTATAACAGTTCCATGCCTTATACATATTCGCATAATCAACCTATTCAAAACTATGGCCATTATGGCCAGTCATTAGCTCATATATATGGAGCAGGCTTTTCCGAAGTACTAGGTATTGTAAATTATAGTTTTAAAGATATTTTCTTTCAAGCCAAATACATTGCCTCCCAATTTACTAACGATGAAGGACAATACAACTGGGGTACAGATATTTTTAAATCAAACTCGACTGCTTCTAAAGAACAAATTACTCCCTCCGTTTCAGCACTTTCTTATATAGATCTCCAACTTGGATATATGATTAATCCAAATTATAATATGAATATCGTTGCAGGTCTAACCAGAAGGTATTTAGAGAGTACCAATAGTGCATCCTCAACATATTTTTATCTAGGGTTTAGAACTTCCTTAAGAAATTTATATTATGACTTTTAATCTACTTTAGCACCCGTGTATACAATTCTTTTAGGCTTCGCCACCTCATTTGTTATCGTGCTATTATCATTGCCTTCATTGATACGCATTGCCTTTCTTAAAAGATTGGTAGATGAGCCTGATAAAGTTAGAAAAACTCATAAACGAAGAATTCCCTCCATCGGTGGTATTATGATCTTCGCGGGCACTTTATTTGCCTATTTTCTTTGGTATCCTTTTGAAAACATTCATGAATTTGATCACCTAGCAGTAGCAATAAAAGATTTTAAATATATCGGAGCATCAATGCTTATATTATTCTTTATTGGCGTAAAAGATGATATTATTGGTACAGCTGCTGTGAAAAAATTAGCTGGTCACTTGCTCGTTTCTTTCATACTTGTTATAATGGCACAAATCCAAATCACCAGTCTTCATGGTCTCTTTGGTATATATGCACTAGACCTATGGGCAAGTATTTTCTTATCTGTATTCACATACACTGTTATCGTTAATGCATTCAACTTAGTTGATGGAGTAGATGGATTAGCCGCTGGAGTTGGCGCAATAGCATGCTTGGCATACGGAGCATGGTTTTTTTATGCAGGAGGTATTGAAAATGCCAGTCTTGCTTTTGCTTTGGCGGGTTCTTTGCTTGGATTTTTGTTCTTTAACTTTTACCCTGCTAAGATTTTTATGGGTGATGCTGGATCACTAATTATTGGCTTAATCATTTCCGTGCTTTCTATCAAATTAATTGAATTTGATGCATCTGAACTTCCTAAAGAAATACTTCACATCTCCAAACCAGTATTCGCAATGGCATGCATTGCTTATCCATTGGTTGACACATTAAGAATATTTGTTTATCGAGCATTAAGAGGGATTTCCCCATTTTCTGCTGACCGAAATCACATTCATCATAGATTAAATGACCTAGGAATGAACCACGGTTGGGTGGCAATTACCTTGTACTTATATACTATTTGTATTATTTGTATCCCCATTTTCCTGAACACCCTTGAACCTAGCATTCAGCTTCTAATTACAAGTTTAGCGGCCGTATTAATAGCACAAATTCCAATTGTATTGGTTGCTATAAAAAATAAAAAGAAGTAATTATTGTCAGCTTCTGTTAGACCATATTATTGGTTACTTGGGCTCAGTATTATGTTTACCCATTCTATACTTGGACAAACGTATGTGCTGCTAAATAACGAAACTCTACTTCCCTTCGAAAAATCCCTCAATAAACCAGGATTAAATTTTCATCCAGGAATAAAACCATACGACAATAATGAGATTTCTCAACTGATCGATATCGATTCTGTTTTTAGTTCAAAAAATCATTTCCCGAACTTGTTCAAAATCAATAAAGAAAAAAGAAGCTCTATTGAAATATTACCATTAATTACTGGAACTTTTGCTTATGGGAAAGATACTTCCACTTTAGCTTTGGGAAATGGAAGCTGTGGTGCGCTATTAAATGCTAACTTCGATAGGCTAGGTATTAGCGCATATTATCAATCTGGTGTATCTAAATTCCCAAGATACATTAACGATCAGATAAAGGCAACGAATATTGCTCCAGGTAATGGGTATGCTCATCAAACTAATTACAACAGTATAAACTACCGAAACTTTGGAGGCTACATATCATATTCACCATCAAAAATGTTTAATTTCACTTTGGGCCACGGCAAAAATTTTTTAGGGAACGGATACCGATCAATGCTGCTCTCAGATGTGGCTAATAACTACACTTATTTTCGAATAAATACGACTATTGGCAAGTTTAAATATGTTCAGCTCTACTCCAATTTTAAAGATATTTCTTCATCTACTTATTCTGATTATTTCAGTATGCCGAATAAGTTTGGAGCGTTTCATTATCTAAGTTGGAATATTGCTCCGTGGCTAAATGCATCCTTTTTCGAAACTGTTATCTGGCCAGGAAAAGATGATAATTTACAGCGCGGTTTTGACATTAGCTACCTTAATCCTGTATCTTTTTACAGACCCATTGAGTATTCAATTGGCTCTTCTGATAATAGTTTAATGGGATTAAATTTATCAGCTAATGTAGGTTCTAATCACATGTTATATGGACAAATAATGTTAGACGAGTTTCTATTATCCCAAGTTCGTACTACTATAACACATCATTGGCTTCAAAGTCAAACAACTGAATGGGGATGGTGGGCAAATAAGCAAGCTATTCAAATAGGATACCGATGGTTCGATGCTTTTTTTGCCAAAAATCTCAATTGGAGGCTAGAATACAATTACGTACCTCCATATACCTATTCCCATACAGGGGGACTTCTAAACTATGGTCACGAGAATCAGCCATTAGCACATGTTTTAGGTGCAAATTTTCATGAAATAATCTCGATTCTAAACTTTCAAAGAGGACATTGGTATGTTGAGCTCAAAAACATGTATCAAGTGGTCGGAAAAGATACAGGTTCTTCTAATTATGGAGCAAATATCTATTTAGACTATCAAACTTATGAAAACTTATACCAGAACTATGCTGGCCAAGGGATCACCTCCAAAATATTTTTCAATCAACTAAAAGTTGCTTATGTAATTTTGCCAGCATCAAATTTATCTATACAATTTGGTATTCTTAATCGAGTTGAATCTAATGCTAACTTCTCATATTCAACCAATTATATTTTTGGTGGACTTTCAACCTCTCTCTCGAACCTCTATCGAGATTTTTAAGTGATTCGATTGCTATAATTTATATCCCATCTAAATAAGCTTTGTTTAGTTGTAAAACTTGGTTTTTTGGATAAATTTGCATCCAAATCATTCAGGATTTGATTTCTGAAAAACTACATATTACAAGTCCTTTTTCGCTAATCACTGCGAAAGTCAAAGACTATGCTGCATTTTCAAAATTACGTCTTGCAAGTTTAGTTCTGCTTTCTGCATTAGCAGGTTATTGGTTAGCTACTCCACATTTTAGCTGGATTATGGCTGGATGGTTGATGTTAGGTGGGCTGTTGGTTACAGGTGCTTCCAACGGGTTTAACCAAATCATAGAGCGTGACCTAGATAAACTAATGGAAAGGACCAAAAATCGCCCTATTCCAACTGGAAGAATGAGTGTTACTGAAGCATTAATTCTTGCCAGTACAATGGCCATAATAGGCACATTTATTTTGTGGTACTTTTTAAATCCATTAACTGGTATTTTAGGTGCATTTGCATTGGTGAGTTATGCTGCCGTATACACTCCAATGAAACAAATTTCTCCTCTTGCAGTCTATGTTGGCGCTATCCCGGGGGCAATACCTCCTATGATTGGGTATGCTGCATATACTGGAGAATTAGGATTAGAAGCCGGAATATTGTTTGCTGTTCAATTTGCATGGCAATTCCCTCACTTTTGGGCCATAGCCTGGAAAGGTGATAAGGACTACCAAAAGGCAGGATTTAAACTACTCCCCTCTAAGGGAGGTAAAAACAAAAGTTCAGCAATCCAAATTTTACTTTCCGCCTTGATTTTAATACCTATTTCTCTGCTACCGATTTATTTTGGAATTTCAGGATATATTGCTGGAATAGTATCTGGAATTTCTGGTATTTGGTTCGCTTATTTGGCACTTAAATTATATCAAGGCATGGAAGATAAACATGCCACGAAACTTATGTTTGCATCGTTTATCTACCTGCCAATTGTATTACTGATCTTTGTAATTGACAAATTGTAATGGAGACAATAAGATTATCAGTTAAAGAGGAGTTTCAACTCAAACGTAAAAACCACATCATGATAATGTGGGTTGCAAATGCCGCAATTATGATGATGTTTGCTGCCTTTACGAGCGCATATTTAGTAAGTAAATCTACAGAAGGGTGGATGTACTTTGAACTCCCTTCAGCTTTCTGGAAAAGCACAGTGTTTATTATTCTTAGCAGTATTACAATGTTCTTAGCACAACGAGGTGCTCGACTAGATAAAATGTCTAGCCTTAAATTATGGATATGGATTACTGTGTTATTAGGATTTGCTTTTGCTTTTTCACAGTATCACACCCTATTTACAGTACTTTTTAATTACGGAATAGTATTAGCTGGTCCTGAGAGCAATATATCTGAGCAGTTTTTAATCGCTATCGCTTCGATTCATTTATTTCATGTTCTTGCAGGTATCCTAAGCTTGTTATTTACGGCTGTAAAAGCGAGCAGAAATAAGTACACAAAAGATGATTATACAGGTATAGAAGTATGTTCCATATACTGGCATTTCCTAGATGTTTTGTGGGTGTATTTGTTCGTGTTTTTATTATTTATTCGTTAACATTGCATTACTAAATTCAGAAAAATAATGAGCGGAGACAAGACTGAAATAAGTTCAAAAGAAGCATGGGGAGGAGGAGTTTCTCCAGTAAAAACGAGCTACGGAAAACAAATGATGTGGTTTTTCTTAGTTTCTGATGCACTAACTTTTGGAGCATTATTAACTGCACTCGGATTTATGAAGCATAAATTCGAAGACATTTGGCCTTTATGTGAAGATGTATTTTATCACTTCCCAGGCACCCATGCTCACCTGCCTTTAATGTATGTGGCATTAATGACATTTATACTTATCGTAAGTTCTGTAACAATGGTTTTGGCTGTTGAAGCGGGACACCGTTTAGATAAAAGTGGAGTGATAAAGTGGTTGGCAGCCACCGTTGTTGGTGGTCTTATTTTCCTTGGCTCTCAAGCTTGGGAATGGGATACTTTTATTAGAGGTAACGAGGCGCAATCAACTGCTTTTGTTCTTCCGTCCGATAATGAAAATGTCGCGCATGTTAGATTTGCTGATGATCACCATGTCTTTAACGAAAGTGGGGAAGGAAACCCTGTTGAATTAGCAATTGAAGCTATTAACTCTGGGGAAGCCACACTAGAATTAGCGAACAGAACAACATTATCTAATTCTGACGCAATCAAATTCCTGAAGAACAACGCTGAACAGGTGCAGGGAGCGAATATGAAAAAAAATGAATATGGTTTACCGTTGTATGCTAACTTCTTTTTCTGCATAACGGGTTTCCACGGATTCCACGTATTTAGTGGGGTGCTTTTTAACTTAATTATCTTAGTTCAAGTAATGAAAGGTACTTATGATAAACGTGGGCACTTTGAAATGATTGAAAAAACTGGTCTATACTGGCACTTTATCGATTTAGTTTGGGTATTTGTATTTACATTCTTCTACTTAATATAATATTATCATGGAAAGAGACGATTTAATTAAAGATAACGAGTACGCTCTATCTGCTTCCCATAGTGAAGAAGAAGGTGCTGCGATAAGATCAACAGTAGTGAAAGTCACTATTATTCTTTCACTATTGACAATTGTTGAAGTCTGTATGGGGGTTTGGCTATCTGATAGAGGTGCTTTCACTTGGCAAATGGTAAAGTGGGGATTCATTGTTATGACAGCTGTTAAAGCAGGATTAATCGTAATGGAATTCATGCACTTGGGTCATGAGAAAAAGGCTTTGAAATGGTTAGTTTTAGCACCATACATTGGCTTTATATTATACTTGGCTTTTATTTGTTTAATAGAAGCAACGTATATCTTTACTGTTGGGGGTGGTAATTAGTATATAAGTACTCTACTATAGCGTTTCACGATGACCAAAAGAATTAAACAGTTAAGCATACTGTTCTTTATTTTAGTGTTGCCTTCGCTTATTTACGTTTTCTTGGCTAACGGTGTCCATAGACATGAATCTCTACCGTTTATAGGAGAATATAGTATTGTAAATGGCGATACTGTTCAACACACAATTGCAGATTTTTCTTTTACTAATCAATTTGGGGAGACGATTACACAAGATTCCTTGTTTGGAGATATTATTATTGCTGACTTCTTCTTCAGTACTTGTGGAGGTATTTGCCCGGAAATGTCGAAGCAAATGATGGTTGTTCAAGAAAACTTTAGAGATATTAATGACATTAAAATACTTTCTCACACTGTTAATCCCGAATTCGATAACGTTGATGTTCTGCGAGATTACGCAGAGCAATATGGAGCTATGAAAGGTAAATGGCATTTTGTTACAGGAGACAAAGAACAATTGTACAAAATGGGTGTTAATTCCTACCTAATACCAACGCAAGAAGATGTATTGGCTCCAGGAGGTTTTTTACATTCCGAAATGTTTGTTCTTATAGACCGACAACAGCACATTCGAGGCTTTTTTGATGGTACAAATTCTAATGAAGTTCGTGACTTAATTAATGCGGTAAAATTTCTTAAATCATACAAAAGCAAGTGAAATGAATAGTTCAGAGGTTACAACTGAAAAAAAAAACAAACGTCTAATCCAAATAATCTCAATTATTTTACCAATTGCAGTTGCTGCTCTTTTTGGAATTAAGATTGAAGGTTATGATTTGACATTTTTACCTCCTATTTATGCTTCAATTAATGGATTAACTGCAATTACACTTATTGCAGCCTTAATTGCGATAAAGCAGAAACAATTCAAGACACACGAATATTTAATAAAATTCTGCATTGGATTGTCGTTAACATTTCTCTTAATGTATGTCGCTTATCACGCATGTAGTGATAGTACTTCATACGGAGGTACTGGATTAACAAAATATATCTATTTTGGAGTACTTATTTCACATATCCTATTATCAATAATCGTAATACCATTAGTGCTCTATGCCTATTTATACGGAATTACTAATATATTAGACAAACACAAAAACATTGTGAAATTTGCATTCCCTTTATGGCTCTATGTTGCGGTTAGTGGCGTAGTTGTGTACTTAATGATTTCGCCATACTATTGATTTACTTTACCTTTGTTACATGAAAGGTAAAAGCCTCAGTTTTCTAATTATTACCCTTCTCCTTTTCGTTGTATCAGCCGATACTTTCGGCCAATGTGCTATGTGTAAAGCTGTAGCAGAATCAGCAGGAGAAAAACAAGCGGAAGGATTAAATAATGGTATTATTTTTCTAATGATTGTTCCCTACCTGGTTATGGGAATTATTGCATTAGTTGTAAAGAAACAGAGTAAATAGTTATGGTGGATATTAGAGAAATTCTTGAAAAGCGTATCTTAGTCCTTGATGGTGCTATGGGTACGATGATTCAGCGTCATAAATTAGAAGAAGAAGACTTTCGTGGAGATAGATTTAAGGATTTTAAACACTCATTGAAAGGAAACAATGACCTTCTCTCAATTACACGGCCAGATATAATTAAGGATATTCATAGAAAGTACTATGCTGCTGGAGCTGATATTGCAGAAACCAACACGTTTAGCGGAACAACAATCG
>Ga0315332_10000420_pt1 | contig 19278 bp, 14 predicted proteins | sample M110034915metaG_FD_203455 | JGI IMG/M metagenome (GOLD analysis project Ga0315332, IMG submission 203455) | Ammonia-oxidizing marine archaeal communities from Monterey Bay, California, United States - M1 100m 34915 | ecosystem: Environmental > Aquatic > Marine > Intertidal zone | place: USA...
GACCGGGCTCAATATCCAATTTGACACACCGGTGACACGGAACACAATTGAGATAAAGAGGCCGGTTCCGACATAGGGCGGAATGAAACCCATCAAAATATGTTTTCGGGTCCTGATCTGATACGTCGTGTGCTTGATCTCCCTGTCGAGATCTTCAAGTAGCGATTGAGTATCGCTTCGCTCGCGGTTCTTCTTCTTCTTCTGCCCAAGATAGACACAGAGCGAAAACTGTAACCAGGCAACCATCGCTACCAATAATGCAGCGATCTCCCATCCAGCCAGAGTCCGCAATGAATCTACTTTCCCTGGCAGTCCGGAAACGTTCGCCAGCAGGATCGCAGCGATTGCCATGAGCATGAACGCGCTGCTGCCGTAAGTTTGTATGTGCTGCCAGTAGATCAAACGATGGAAACGTTCGTTCTTGCTTCGCAGTATTTTATGTAACCCAACTTCATCAACACCGTACAACGGTTGATCGTGCTGTGAATTCCAAACCACCTGCATATCTTCAAACTCCATGTTTCGGTTCCTTTTTAGATTGCGCAATCAGTCGCTTCCTGATGCGATTTAATTTCACGCCGACATGACTTTGTGAGATGCCCATCGTGTCACCGATTTCGCGGTAACTGAATCCGTCAAGCATCAAAAGTGTCAGTGAGCGATCGATCTCATCAAGCTGAGAGATCTGTTCGTAGAGCCAGTCCAGTTGTGGATTCTCAATATCGGAACGTTGCAGTAATAGACGGTCGTCGGCATTGATCGCCTGGTGATTCCTGCGGTGCCGTCGCTCTTTCCCGGACCATGCCATGGCGGAGTAGAGGGCAACACGATAGATCCAGGTGGTGACAGCAGAGTTGCCACGATAGTTTGGAACGGAGTTCCAAACCTGTGTCGTGATCTCCTGAAACAGATCGTCCTGGTCATGTGGGTTGAATGCGTAGGTACGAACAACCTTGAATAGCAGTCCCCTGTGTTGGGTGAGCCATTCTTCGAAAACACGTTTCTGTTCGTTTGGTTTCATCGGGTGGATCATTTCAACCTCACTTGTGATCCGACACGGTGGATTTATTACAAACAATCCGTAACTTTTTTGAAGCTGTGCATTTCATTGATGGTCGTCGGGGCAGGAATTTCGGCCGAACTCGAAGTGCTGTCAGTGTTGTGACTTACGGCACGCGAAATTCTCCAGCCTCAGCCGGTTGATTTCAGCTGTCGGAGCCGGAAACTGGTGATTTTCGGCGGCGAACATGCCCTTCGTGCTGACTGCAATCAGCGCCATGGTCAACCAGCGTCAGCGGTAGATCATCGAGTTTTATAACGCGCAGATCGAAGCCCGTCTGGAGAAGCCGGGAAAGAATCGACTGCTGCTGGATGACGACCATAGTGCCACAGGTCGATAATGCACCTCACAGTTTGCGACAGCGGTCAGATTGAACAGACTACCTGCTATCTGAACATCACCGGTGGACCTGAGTCGCCGTCTGGTTTCTGCTTGCGGGGCCGTGCACGGGCCGAAGCCTTCCGGAAAATCAAGAAACTGTCAAAGCAAGGGCATTCACGATGAGACTTCGAACCGTACGCTTGTCAATCATTGCTGCCACCCTGGTGTCTATTGTCGGTAGCGTCCACGCGGCAGACGAACTGCCGCAGTTCACAATCCATCGCGTGGACTCAAGCATTCGAGTGGATGGTCGACTTGACGAATCCGCATGGCGCAATGCGGCGACGTTCGGGAGTTTTAGATTTCCGTGGTGGGTGAATGGAAAGAAGGAGCAGACCATCGCCCGCATGTTATGGGACGACCGGTTTCTATATGTCTCGTATGAGTGCGAAGATGCGCATGTATCAGCCGAACAGACGGAACACGATAGTCCGGTGTATCAGGACGACTGCGTCGAATTATTCACCGCGCCCGACGCGAAACGTCCGCAGAACTATTTCAATATCGAGATGAATGTGAATGGTGCCGTGCTGGATCAGCATCACCCGAACGGACCGGGCGAGGTGAAAGGACCGAACTGGCAGGGCCAGGGAATTTTGATTGCGACGACGGTGGACGGGACGCTTAACGACGACAGCGACAGGGACCGGGGCTGGGTTCTGGAGGTTGCGATCCCCTTTGCCAACTTTGCGTCTGTGACAGGACGGCCGCAACCGAGTGATGGAGACGTGTGGCATCTGAACCTAAACCGCCTTGGCGGGAACACCAATCCTCAGTACAGCCAGTGGGCACCCGGCACGACGGCGAAGCCCGCCTTTCACGCACCTGACACGTTCGGGCGAGTGACGTTTTCCAGGCGGACTTCGAGTCAGCAGGCGGTTCACGAGCTTGCGTCAGCCGGGTATGAGGCGGTTCCCGGGTTTCTGAAGCTGCCGGAAGAATTGGTGCTCGGCCCGTGCTCGGCAGTTGCGCTCAACAGCAACGGAGACCTGTACCTTTTTCATCGCGGACCACAGCCCATTCTGTGCTTCGATGCCGCGGGCGAGTTCCTTCGATCATGGGGAGATGACCTGATCGGCACGGCTCACGGCCTCCGAGTGGACCGAAACGAAAACGTCTGGGTGACCGACATCAAGCATCACCTGGTTTTCAAGTTCAGCCCGGCTGGCAAGTTGTTGCTGGCTCTCGGAACCGGTGATAAGCCAGGAAGCGGCAGAGACCAGTTCAACAAGCCAACGGACGTGGCGTTTGGTCCGAACGAGGAAGTCTTTGTCACTGACGGCTACGGAAACAGTCGTGTGGTGAAGTTCGATCACGACGGAAAGTTCTTATTAACATGGGGTACGCCGGGCACTCGGCCTGGTGAATTTCAGCTACCGCACTCGATCGTCGTTGATTCCATGCATCGCGTGCTGGTTGGCGATCGTGAGAACGATCGGATTCAAGTGTTCGATCTGGAGGGTCGCCATCTCGATAACTGGAATGGCTTTGCACCGTACGGAATCGCCATCGACTCGACGCAGCGCGTTTTCGTTGCCGACGGCAGGGCGAATCAGATACTCCGCCTGGATGGCAGGGGGCAGGTGGTCCATCGTCTGGGTACGAAAGGCCACGCGGCTGGCCAATTCGAATTGCCGCACATGCTGGCGATCGATCGGGACGGAAGTCTGTACGTGGCAGAAGTCGGCGGCAAGAGGGTCCAGAAGTTTCGAAGAAAAAAATAAGCATCAAGAACGGGTCTCTGACGGACAGCTTATGGCTTTCCCGGATATCGACGAAGATTCTAGTTTTCGAACTGACGTGGACAGACTCCTGTGTCGAGTCGGCATCACAGAGGATGTGCCGCGTTTCTTTCAAAACGCACGCAGTTCATGGCAGACAGCGCCGGAGGAACACTTCACCCGCATGGACTGCGCATAAATTCTGGAGTGCCATCACCAAAACTCATCCCGCTCATCCTTGTTCAACTTCCGTCACTCCCACGGTGCAATCAGCTTGTGACTGCCGCCCCATAGTCCGAGCTTCTTCAACCGTGCGTGGTTCTCGTCGTCCGCCAACCGCTTGTCGTCGCTGTACTCTTGGTAATGCCAGGCCAGACCACGGCGAACCAGTTCACGATTGATGAACAGTCGCCCCACGTAAATTTCTTGACAGAAAGAAGGTGCCATGGTGTACTGGCAAGGTTCGGCAGCCCGGCCGGATTGATCGCTATTCGTGATCCGGCACGAAGCCACCAGTCACGTGCGAGGTTCCTGATGACTGAAAACCCCTATCAAGCCCCCCAGTCGATGCCGATTGCTGTAGGAGTCCTGAGTGGTACTCGTGACGATCTTCGCAGCGTCGCAAAATGCCAAAAGGGAATTCTGGTGTGCATTCTGATCGACTTGGTCGCGATATTCGGGCGATTCGCCCTGCCGCCGGAAGCTCAACCGCTTGTCGTTTTCGGCGTGCCAATCGTTGTCCTCGTCGGTGCTGTGTTCGTCTTTATGCTTGCTATTAAGGTGGAATTCCCTACGGAACGTGGGCGCTCATGTAGCGTGTTATACTGCACGCAAGGAGTGTTCAGAATGTCAAAGAAATCGAATCAGTCGGAACGACGTGTGGGTGTCGGGCCTGACCTATATTTCCACGAAATCCGGCTGGCTGTATCTGGTGGTGATCATTGATCTGTACTCGCGGAAGGTCGTGGGCTGGTCGATGGGCACATGTCTGGCCTGACACATCATTCGGATTGTGGCAGACAGTACTGCAGTGCATCATTCCGGAAGGCGCTGAGTCGTGAGGGTATTGACTGCAGTATGAGCCGCCAAGGGAATTGTTGGGACAATGCAGTCACTGAGAGCTTTTGGCGGCATTGAAGAAAGCACTTGTGCACCAGTGCGTGTATGCCGATGCAGATGTGGAAGAGGCTCGGGCGAGCCTCTTTGAAAACATCGAAGTGTTCTTTAACCGTGTTCGACGTCATTCAGCTCTGGGCGGCCTGAGTCCTGAGCAGTACGAACAGGACGGATAGAGGGCAGATATTTCACGAAACAGAATGGCTGTCTCATACAACGGTTAACAGCGCCCGCTAAATCTTCGGAACTTCACAGTCCCTGTGGTTGCGGTCGAGGACAGGGGAACGAACGGGTACGGGCATTGGAGCAAAAGGATAGCTGCCCCGCCCCCGTAACACCGTTCCGTCAATTGCACCTATCTACAAAACTCGTCACTCTATGCTTAATGCGGCGAAGAAGTGCAGTTGTGGCTCGTCCGTGCAGTTGTGGCTCGTCCGTGCAGTTGTGGGAGAACTGCACGCCATCTGCGGAAGCCGTTCTGCCAGCCGCAATTTCAGTCAGGATCGGGCACGGTCGTTTGAGACAGGTCAGTATCGCATTGGATCCGGAAAGCGAAACAGGCCGACAGCATTTCGTGCACCTATGAGTGAGTAACCGGTTGTTTACCATCTTGTCTCCACTGTTAAGTTGCACAAAACGCGAAAGTACATGTATGGCGATGACGCTTGATCAGATTGTTGACTGTCTGACCAGAACAGGACTTGAACGAAATACCGTGATCGACGACACCCTTGGTGCTATGCGGAAGAGTGGCGCAGACCCCGACGGTGCTTCACTGCTGCAACAACTTGAGTCCGACAGCCGGATCACACCGTGGCAGGCGGAACAGATTTCGACTGGTCATGGCTTCGAACTCACAATGGGTAATTACATCCTCCAGAACCGAATCGGTGAAGGGGGCATGGGGACGGTATTCAAGGCACTGCACCGGCGCATGCGGCGTGTGGTTGCACTCAAAATGCTGAAGCTGCAGAGTAAGGAGTCGGAATCGTCGATTGCCCGGTTTCAGCGGGAAGTACAGGCCGCCGCCCGACTGAATCATCAGAACATAATTGCCGCATACGATGCTGACGAATGCGAGCTTGGACCTTTTCTGGTTATGGAATTCGTCGATGGCAGTGATCTGAGCCAGATTGTCAGGAAACAGGGGCCGTTACATGCCGGAGGAGCCATCGACTGTATTTTGCAATCTGCACGGGGACTGTCATACGCCCACAGTCAGGGAGTCATCCATCGTGATATCAAACCAGCCAACCTGATGCGCGACGCAAACGGCGTAGTCCGCGTCGCCGATCTGGGTTTGGCACGACTCAAACAAACGGACGGGGGCGCAAACATCGATGACGGCCTTTCGCGCGATGGTGTTATTTCGGGAACCGTTGACTACATGCCGCCGGAACAGGCCCTGAATTCCAGGTCGGTCGACGAACGTGCCGACATTTACAGTCTTGGATGTACTCTGTATTTCTTAATGACCGGCAAATCGATGTTCACGGGTGATTCAACTATCGCCCGCCTGATGGCACACCAGACTGAGCCGAGACCGAAGCTGAGCGCTATCCGGGACGATGTGCCGGAGGAACTGGAAAAGATCTATGAGAGAATGACAGCAATTGATGTGAACGAACGATTCCAGTCCATGGACGAAGTCGCCACGGAACTGCAGAAACTGGTGGTGTCCACTCCCGCGACAAACTGGGCTGACCTGACGGCGTTTGTCATCGAGAACTCGCGAATGCAATCACGCGTTATACAAAAATATCTGAATGAGATGGGTATCGAGGATGTGCATCTTCACTCGGATGGTGCAGAAACGCTGAAGGAACTTGACCGCATGCCGCCGGATTTGGTTATCGCGACGACGGAACTGCCGGACATGACCGGTGTGGAAATGGCGCGGCGGATACGTGAGGACGCCCGCTGGTCACACGCCGCTGTCATTCTCATGTGCAGCAGCGAATTGAGTGCGGCCGCTCAGGCGGTGCTGTCACAGCTAACGGCTATTGAAGTGCTCACCAAACCGTTTGATATGGCCGGACTGCGTCAGGCGGTCGAGAATGCAATCAAGGCGGAACGGCCCGAACCACAACTGGCTGGCTTTGAGAACATGGAAGTGATGGTCGTGGACGACAGTGCCGTCTGGCGGCGGCGGATGCTGGAAGTACTTTCGCAACTGGGGTTTGAAACGTTCACAGTCTGCACCGATGGCACCGAGGCTGTCGAAGCACTGAAAAAAAAACACTACGATCTTGTCGTCACTGACTACAACATGCCGCAAATGGACGGCGATGAGTTGATTCGCCACATTCGAAACGAGAGCGATCAGCCTGCAGTTCCGGTCGTCATGGTCACTACGGAATATGATCCAGCAAAGCTGGCCGAGGTGTATCAACTCGGCGTTTCAGCGATCTGCAACAAGTCCTTTGACCCGCAACTCGTGCGAAACATTATGATCCGATTGTTCGGATAGCAGGCGAACCAACGGCTGAATGTGCCCGTTCACGACGATTGCGCCAAATCTTCCGGCAGATGCACTCGAGGATCAATTGAGAAGGGGTCAATTCTCATACTGCCTGCCGCATTTGCATGCTCCCAGCATATCTATATTGTGCATGGCTTCTTATCCACCCAGGCATACTGCCTACGAAGATGACTCAGCACGACGACTTCGTCAAGGATTTTCTGACCGAAACCAAAGAAGGGCTCGAGCAACTCGAGAACGATTTGGTTGCGCTTGAAGAGGATCCGCAGAATGTTGATCGGCTGGGCAGCATTTTTCGTGTTCTGCATACGATCAAAGGCAGTGCCGGCTTTCTTGAATTTTCCATACTGCGCGGCCTCGCGCATTCTGGCGAACACCTGCTTGGTCGACTGCGCAACGGCGAAATTACGCTGAATTCCGAGCTGTCGAATACTCTTTTCCAACTCATTGATTCAATTCGAGAGCTTCTGACATCGATCGAAGAATCCGGCACCGAAGGTGCGAATTCGTTTGCACAACTACGGCAGAAACTCACTGACGCGAATACGACAATTGACGCAAAAACTCAGGGGAAGCAGACGGGGAACACGTCAACAGCATCATCAAAGTCCCGGGCGTATGACAAGTCGACGGGCGACGAAACAATATTGATGGCGTCTCTTGTTGACGGCCCACCAGATGAGACAGGCCAATGGACAGGGGCCGAATCGGAGGCAGATGGATTTTCTCTAGATGACACCACCGAAAGAGAAGATACGAAGAACGGAGTTGATCGTTCGGTGGAACACAAAAACGAACCGCTTCCTGCTGAGCGAACAACCAAACAGTCAAAGACATCGCCGCCGGCAAATGCAGTCAAGAACGACAGCAAAACCTCAGGTTCCGGCCTGTCTTCGTCAAACATTCGCGTTGACGTTCATTTGCTGGATCAGTTGATGAATCTTGTCGGAGAACTCGTTCTGACGCGAAACCGCCTCCTGCAGATGACGTCGGAATACCAGGATCCGGATGTCCTTAACACGACGCAGCGACTCAATCAGATCACGTCGGAACTTCAGGACGGGATCATGCAGACACGTATGCAGCCTATTGGCGGAATGTGGCAGCGAATGCCGCGAGTCACGCGGGATGTCTCGCAACAATGCGGCAAGAAGGTTCGTCTGGAAATTGAAGGTAATGAGACCGAACTCGACAAGTCCCTAATCGAGGGTCTCACGGATCCGATGCTGCATCTGGTGCGAAATGCCATTGATCACGGCATCGAAAGCCCCAATGCCCGGCGTCTGAGTGGCAAGCCCGAGGAAGGACGCCTGACACTGCGTGCCTTTCACGAAGGCGGGCAGGTCATTATTGAAATTGACGACGACGGCTCCGGTCTGGATACGGACAAGATCAAACAACTTGCAGTCCAGCGCGGCTTTATCAGCAGCGAGGCGTCACAAACGATGACCGCCGACGAACTTCAGCGGTCGATCTTCCTGCCGGGTTTCTCGACGGCAGACCAGATCAGCAACGTCTCCGGCCGCGGTGTGGGTATGGACGTCGTGAAGACAAACATCGAGCAACTCGGCGGCATGGTGAATCTGACAAGCATACGGGGTGAAGGCACAATCGTTCGGATCACAGTGCCCCTTACCCTGGCAATTATTCCGGCGCTGGTCGTGATCAGTGCCGGTGACCACTACACCATTCCACAGGTCAACCTGGTCGAATTGCTGCGTCCCGATCCCGTGTCATTTGCCAATAATGTCGAACACATTCACGAATCGTATGTATATCGTCTCCGTGGCAACCTGCTGCCACTGGTTAATCTTGGAAGTCTGCTTGACACCGAAGCTCCAAAACATCCTGCTAACCGGCCCGGTCACGTGCCCCCGCATCTGGCTGTGCTCCGTGCGGGTGATCGGCACTTTGCGTTAATGGTCGACCAAATCATCGGGACTCAGGAAATTGTTGTAAAGCCTCTGGGTGTGGCCCTGGAGACAATCGGGGTCTATACCGGTTCCACTATCATGGGCGACGGCAGCGTCGCCCTGATCCTCGATGTGCTCGGACTGGGACGTCGAGCGGGCTTGTTTACTCGCGATGAACAAACAACTGAGGGAGAATCAGAGTTAGTTTCGGACGTAACTCTCATTCCTGCAGAACGTTTATTGATCTGCGATGTAACTTCGAAGCGCCGCGTCGGAATTTCGATTCGCAGTCTGATATGCGTCGAACAGATTGCACCCGGTGATATCGAACATTCAGTCGACGGAGAGGTCGTGCAGTATCGTGACGGAATCATGCCGCTGATCCGACTGGCGCATTTCCTGGCGGACGATTCAGAAACAAAGCCTCCGGACCGGCTGTGTGTTGTCGTGCACACCGTCGGTGACTGTCATGTGGGAATTGTCGTTGATCGCGTACTCGACATCGCCGACAGCCCGTCCGGGACAGAACGGTCCGTTGATGAGAACTCACCAATTACCGGTACGTCGATTGTGCTGGACCGGGTGACCGACATTATCGATCCGGACAGGCTGGTTCGGATCGCCGATCCCTTTCTGCCGACGACTGTCTGAACTGAGGCTTCACAGGAGAATTGACACAGGAGGTGTTTCCAAAATCAACCGAAAACCGGCATCATGAACTATTCAATTTCTCGCTTATTAAATTCGCTGCGTATCCCGCACAAGTTGATCCTGATCAGTCTGAGCTTTTCACTGCCAATCGCGGTACTGCTGTACTTTATGATCGCAGGTATCAACTACGACATTCGGTTTGCCGAACTGGAACTCTACGGCAATGCCTATCAGCGGCCGCTCGAAGATCTGCTGGACGGCGTGGCTCGGCACCAGTTTCTGACGGACCGTCGGTTGTCAGGCGAGAACATCCATGATGACGCCGTTTATTCCGTACAAACCAGCGTTGATCAGGCATTAATCCGTCTGCAGGCCGTTGATCGGCAGTACGGCAACGATCTGCAATTCACAGAAGAAGGTCTGGGCAAGCGCCAGCGGCAGTCGGCCAACTCAGAACATCTTGCTGTTCAATGGGAGAAACTGAAACAGGACCTGCTGTCTCTGTCGTCTGCAGCCAGCGATCAGCGACATCGGCAGCTTCGGGACACTTTACGCACGATGATTTCGCACGCGGGAGACACATCGAACCTGATTCTCGATCCGGATCTCGACAGCTACTATCTGATGGACATCACGCTGCTGTCGCTCCCGCAGACGCAGGACCGGCTGGCCGATATTCGTCAGGACGGACTCAGCATCCTCATGCAGGAACAGGTTTCCCCGGACGATTCTCTCAGACTGGCGGTCTATGCCAGTCTCCTCAGGCAGTCCGATTTCGATCGCATTCTGAATAGTGCTCGCACCGCCCTTAACGAAGACCCGAACTTTTATGGCGTAAGTGATTCCTTCGGGAAGGTCGAACAGGCAGTCAATGCGTACACACAGGACACAACAAAGTTTTTGGGCATTCTCAACGCAATCAGTAGCGGAGAGGCCGGCGGAATCACACCGGAAGAATTCGAATCTGCAGCCGACCAGGCGATTGCAGCCAGTTTCAATCTGTGGGACGTCGCTGCCAGCGAACTTGACAATCTGCTCACCATTCGGATTAGTCACTACGAGTCCAACCGGGTTTGGGCGCTTGTATTAACTCTGCTGGCCTTGCTTGCATCGGTTGCTCTGATTTACGTTGTCGCCCGCAGCATTACTGTTCCGTTGGGACAGTGCGTTACGGGACTGACGAAACTGGCCAACAAAGAGCTTGGCCATAAACTGCATCTCGATGCGGGCGCTGAAATGGGTGAGATTGCAACAGCGATTAATCAGGCATCTGCCGGCATGCAGAGTGCAATCCACACACTGCGGCAAAATGCGGATGCACTGCAACAGGCAGCCGACGGGCAGATGGAAGCCAGTCAGCAGATGAGTGCCAATGCGGAAGAAACGTCAACGCAGGCCAACGTAGTCTCCGGAGCCGCCGACCAGGTAAGCCAGAATTCTCAAACGGTTGCGACTGCTGTGGAAGAACTCGGAATCAGTATCCACGAAATCGCTACCAGTGCCAGTGATGCCGCACGTGTAGCCACCGAAGCTGTGGAGGTCGCCGGCGAAACCAACACGAAGGTCGAAAAACTCGGCGAAAGCAGTGCGGAAATCGGCGAGGTGATCAAAGTCATTACATCCATTGCCGAGCAGACCAATTTACTGGCCCTGAACGCCACCATCGAAGCCGCCCGGGCAGGTGAAGCCGGCAAAGGGTTTGCCGTCGTTGCCAATGCCGTCAAGGAGCTGTCCCGGGAAACCGCTAATGCAACGGAAGACATCAGTCGTCGCATCGATACAATTCAGAACGACACGGATGCGGCGGTTGACGGCATTCGCAAGATCGGCCAAATCATCGTGCAGATTAACGACTATCAAAATTCGATCGCCAGCGCCGTGGAAGAGCAAACTGTGACTACGCGGCAGATCAGTGACAACGTTACTGACTCGGCAAAAGGAGTTCGCGAGATCGCACAGAACATCACCTCTGTCGCGGCAGCCGCACAGGACACGGCCGAAGGTGCGTCAAGAACGCAGAAAGCCGCTGCGGAAGGCACACTCATGGCGAACGACCTGCAACAGGTCGTTCTGAGTTTTCGTGACGAATCTTCCGGAGACCGTCAACATGGCGTCGGATGAAACCCGTCAGTTCTGCTGCTTCCTGCTGGACGACATGCTGTTCGGTATCGATGTGGGCGATGTACAGGAGGTCCTTCGGGATCAGCACAGAACCCGTGTGCCACTTGCTTCGCCAATGGTCCATGGGCTGATCAATCTGCGCGGCCAGATTGTCACCGTTCTGGACCTGCGTCACTGCCTGAAGTTGCCATCACTTACTGACGAAAGACGGCCGGCTCATGTCATTGTTCGTACTCGTGACGAACCAATGAGCTTTCTGGTAGACGAAATTGGTGATGTGCTGAGCGTCCGTGAATCTGATTTTGTGCCTGCCCCCGAAACTTTGAGTGGTGTAGCTGTTGATCTGATCTGTGGTACTTATAAACTCGAGCAGCGTCTGATCCTGGTTCTCAATACTCAGCAGATTGCTGACCATGCGGTCGCCGGCAGGTCTCAGAAACAGGCGTGACTGCCGACAAAACGCGAGCTCATCGCAAAGCCTGACGAACATGAAACAAATTCGCCTGCTTGTCGTCGATGATTCGTCTTTTATTCGGCGTGTTCTGACGCGACTGCTGTCGGAAGATCCGAAGCTCAACGTGGTCGCAACGGCGGCCAACGGCCAGGTGGCACTGTCAAAGATCGAGCAGATTGACCCCGATGTCGTACTACTGGACATCGAAATGCCGATAATGAACGGTCTGGAAACACTGCGGGAATTACGGACGAACCATGCGCGTCTTCCCGTCATTATGTTCAGTACGCTGACGCACCCGGGAGTCCGTGAAACCGTTGATGCGCTGTTACTGGGAGCAAACGACTACGCGACCAAACCGGATGGTCAGAACGACGTGGAACACGCGATTCGCCGAGTTTTGATTCCGAAAATCAAAATGCATGCCGCCAAATACCTGGCTTCAACGGGACGTGCTCGTTCCAGACCCGCAGTTGATTCCGTTGCGAAAATCCCAACGGTCGCTGTGCAGTCCCCCCCCGTCGAAGCACGGTCTGCCAGACCGGAGACAGATCGCTGTCCGCCTGCAACGCGGCCACACCATGCTGCGAAAGCGGAAATCATTGTCATCGCCTCTTCGACCGGTGGACCGAACGCACTCGCCAGACTTTTTTCGCAACTTCCGGAGGACCTGCCTGTCCCGATTCTGATCGTCCAGCACATGCCCGCATTATTCATTCAGCCGTTGGCCTTTCGACTGTCTTCACAGGGTAATGTGATCGTCCGCGGGGCCGAAAACAATGGTGCCCCGAAAGCAGGTGAGGGTCTAATTGCCCCGGGAGGAAAGCACATGACCATCGATCGGGTTCGAGGCAAGGTCTGCGTCACACTCAATGATGATCCGCCGGTCAATTCCTGTAAGCCGGCTGCCGATGTCCTTTTTGAATCCGTTGCAGAGGTTTATGGGGCTGCATCGCTGGCTGTGGTCCTTACGGGAATGGGTGAGGATGGACGCAATGGGTGTCGAGCCATCAAAGGGGCGGGTGGACAGGTTCTGGTGCAGGACGAAGATTCCAGTGTGGTCTGGGGGATGCCGGGGTCAGTTACGAAGGCGGCCCTGGCAGATGCCGTGTATCCGCTGGACAAAATGGGCCCCGAAATCGTGCAGCGAATTTCTGGAATGTCGCGAGAAGCGGGATTCGAGCGGTGATCCAAGGATTGTGTCATGTCACTGACCCCTCACAACTTCGACTACATCCGCTCACTTCTGCATGAACGTACGGGCAATCTGCTCGATGACTGCAAAGAATATCTGATCGTGCAGCGTCTCGATCCTCTCTTGCGCCGTGAGGCCGTAGGCACCATTGACGAACTGATCACGAAACTCCGGACAACACCTGTCTGCGGGCTCCACGATGCCGTTGCCCAGGCGCTCCTGACTCATGAGACATCTTTCTTCCGCGATCCACACTATTTTGAACAGATTCGAAAAAATGTAATCCCTCGAATTATTAAGCTTCGACGCGGCCAGAAATCGCTGCGGATCTGGTGCGCAGCCTGTTCCAGCGGCCAGGAGCCGTTAAGCATCGCGATGCTGCTGCGGGAACATTTTTCTATGCAGCTGCGCTCCTGGACAGTTCATTTGTGCGCCAGCGACTTTTCACCACAAATCATTCAGCGGGCGCGCCGCGGACAGTACACGGATATGGAAATCAACCGCGGTCTGCCGCCTGAACTAAAGCGTCAGTACTTCGTTCGTGACGGCGCGCACTGGCAAACTGATGTTCGATTGCAGGAGATGGTCGAGTTCCGTGAAATTAATCTTGTTCATCCCGTACTCGAATTACCCCGCATGGATCTGATTCTGTTACGAAATGTGCTGATCTACATGGACCAGGAGCCACGTCAAAAAATCCTGAGTACCATTCGGAACCTTCTGAACCCCGGTGGTTACCTGGTTCTGGGCGGACCGGAAACAACACACAAGCTTGATGCGAGTGGCAGTTTTCGCAGGATCGAGTTTGGTTGTATGTCGTGTCTGCAGATCCAATGAGGACGCAGGAATAATCCACACCAGAATTCATTGTCACCTGTGCCGAGCTTTCATAAACTGATATCGTGGTTCGTGAATCATAGAGGTTCCGAATTCGGTGGACATCAAAGATCGGTGGACATCAAAGATAGATCGGAAGCGGCAAAGATCGGAAGCGGAAGTTCGGTAGGCTGTACGTTGGACGTCCCTGTTCGTGACCGACACATCTCATGGCCTTTCAACGTTCCGAAGGCGACGTTTGTCGGCCGTGTGATCAAAACCCCATTCTTCACGCCGGCGTGAAGGCCATTCGAGGATTCGAATGAGACGCAATTCATATCTCATACCTCGTCGAACTTTGTTGAGAGGCGCCGGTGTTTCGCTGGCGCTGCCGCTGCTCGACATCATGTCTCCTGCGATCAGTTCTGCGGAGTCCACGAATAACACGCCGGTGAGGCTGTGTGTATTGTACAAGGGTTGCGGGGTCAATCCGCACTCGTGGGACGTCGTCGGCGGAACGGAAACGGATTTCGAGCTGTCCAGAATTCTGCAGCCCCTGTCTGCAGTTCAGGACGACATTCTTGTCTTGGGAAATCTGGATAATCAGGGCTCATCTGACCATATGGATGCGCCCGGTACGTTTATGAGTGCCACAAAGCACAGTGATCTCAATCGCTATTCGTTCGATCAGAGAGTCGCCGATCGCATTGGAAATACGACCCCGATCAAGTCCATGCAGCTGACGGCCGACAACGTCTGGAAGCAGCATCCCTGGTTGAACATTTTATCCTACGACAGCAACAACCAGCCGCTTCGCGGGCAGCACGATCCTCAGGCTGTTTTCGACATGATGTTTAAGGATTTATCCAGGGCGGGGCGCCAAGAGGAACTGCTGAGTGTCCTGGATGGAGTCAAAGAGGTCTCGTCGTCACTGTCGAGAAAAGTCAGCGCCCGTGACAAAAGGGTCCTGGAGCACTACTTCGATTCGATCCGGGATGTTGAGAACAGCATCCAGCAAGCCAGGCAGAACAGCCGGGCAGTGGACCTTGACACGAAACTTTCAGATATCGATCCGAGTCTGAAAGTCGGCAACCTTGGCGAGAGAATTCGAGCGATGCTCGATTTGATTGTGCTCGCCTTCTGGACCGATACGACACGGGTGACCTCGTGTATGCTCGCCAATACTAACAGCCGTTCTCACTACGACTTCATGGGCGTGGATGCTGAGTTTCATTATGTCTCTCACCACGTTCGAAACAAGAAAGTCCTGCCGGCTTATGACAAAATCAATATCTGGCATACAGGCCAGCTGCGGTACCTGATTGACAGTTTGAAATCGATCAGAGACGGCGATACGACTTTGTTTGAAAACTCGCTGATTCTATGGGGTTCAGGTATCAAGCATGGCGACTATCACTCGCTGACAGACCTGCCGCTAATCGTAACGGGTGGCGGCGGCGGAAAAGTAGATCTCGGGCGGCACGTCCGTTATCCCAAAGCACGGCCGTATGCCAGTCTCCTGATGACGCTGATGAAGATCATGGGGACTGACGCAACAGGCATTGGAGATTCCACGGAGCACCTTCCGGGCATCACGGAAAAAGCGAATTTTGAATCTGCCAACCCGGACGACGGCAGCTGGAAGATCGTTAAAAGCGATGACGAAACGCTTACCGCGAAGGGACTGCTGCGGATCAGTATTGAGGCGGATTTGGAGTACTATCAGCTGCGACTCTCAGACAGCAGCGATCTCGAGATCCGTATTCCCTACATGAACAACCACAAGCTGCGGTTCGATCGTTGCGTCGGCAAGGTGGTGACCGTGACCGGCAGGTACAAAGTGGAAGCAGGAAAGAAAACGATTGTCGCTCTGACAGAGGTGGAGCTGGAACAGTCGTGAAGACACAGCGATTTAACATGGCCACTGTCGTCGTATGTGTTCTGGTTCTTACCGTGACCTCGATGCCACGTTATGCGTTCGCAGCGAACTTTGCCGACGCTGCCAGGGTGATTGAATCCCGGTGTCTGTCCTGCCATGACCACGATACGCGAGAAGCCGGAATCGATCTGTCTCCGCTGCTGCGGAAAGAGAATTCGTCCTCCGGAGAATATACCTCGCTGTGGATCAAAGTGGAGAGGATGGTCGCCCGCGGCGAAATGCCCCCGTCAGAGGAGGAGGTTCTCGAAGTTTCGGAAAAAGAGGCCGTCAAACAATGGTTTTACGAGTCGTTTGTTTTGCGAATGGGCAAGTCGCACATCGGGCCAACGCCGTTGCGTCGATTAACTCGATATGAGCTGGAAAACACTCTCGAAGACGTCTTGTCGATCACGCTTAAGACGCCCTATCGCGACACCATCAGTGGCCGCATTGCGAAATCCAGAATCGCATCCCTTATGCCGTCGGACATACCCGGTGAGTCCGGGTTTGACAACGACGCGCATCGTATGGAGTCTCTCAAGCCTTCGCTCAAAGAGATCTCTGAGGCTGTCCACTACGCATTAGGAATTTTCAGTAACAGCCCGACAGCCACACAGGCTGTTCTGGACTGTGAAGAGCTACCGGAAAATTCCATCAAAAGTGAAGTCAGGCAGTTGATTTCAGCATTCCTGCTGCGTACCTGTCGCTGCGATCGAATGCGAACGCAGCAGCTTGAGGACGCGTACTGTGGCCTGTATCAAAAACATGTGCAGGTTTCGCAGAACTGCAGAAAGAGCCTGTTACATGTCTTTGAAATGATCCTGGTGTCGCCGGAGTTCCTGTACCGGCTGGAAGAAAGCAGAAACCAGGATACGCCCTATCCGGTCACAGGCGTGGAACTGGCAGCTCGCCTTTCATATTTCCTGTGGTCAACTGCTCCGGATGATGAGCTGCGGCAGCATGGCCAGGACGGAAGTCTGCTCGAAGATCACGTGCTGCAGTCTCAGGTTGCCAGGATGCTGAATTCTCCCAGGCGGCTCTCGCTCTCCGAAAACTTCGCTGGACAATGGCTCGGCTTCGACGATCTGTTGTCGAACAGCGAGTACTTCATGGACGAAAGATGGAACCGCGAGACTTACGACGAGGTTTTGTTTTTCTTCGACGAATTGATCAGGTCGGACAGAAGCATTCTGGATATGGTGCAGAGTGACTGGATCTACCGGCGAGCGTCCGCCCTCAACTCGCATCAACAAAGTTACGTCCGTATCGATCCCGAATCAGTGAAGAATGCGTACGCGGACGTGCTGTCTGGCAGGCAGAGCAAAAGTGACAACAAACGCCTCAGGTATGACCCACCGGTGCTCGTTAAAACGAGAGACGATCAGGAAGGCGGCGTCATCACCAGCCCTGCAATCATGCGTTTGACAGCTTCGAAGAGCCGCACCAGTCCAATCCGACGCGGCGTTTGGATACTGAATACGGTAATTGGCAGGACGCTGGAGCCGCCGCCAGATGTCCCCTCGCTTGAAGAGGCAAGGGAAACGCTGAAGCTCAAAGAAAATCCTTCAGTTGCCGAAGTCATTCAGCAGCATGTTTCAAGATCAGAATGCGTCTCCTGCCACAAAGCGATAGATCCATTGGGACTGGGGCTGGAGAACTTTGCTCCAACGGGCGCATGGCGAATGCATTACCCCGACAGGACTCCGATTGTCGCTGCGGGGGTCATGCCGAATGGCAAAACCTTCAACACACCACGAGAGATGAAGTTGCTGCTGCTCGACATCTACAAGGAAGACGTCGCATCCAATTTCGTGAAACAGATGTTCGCTTACGCTCTGGGCCGAAAAACAGAGCCGTTCGACAGAGTGTCACTGGAGTCAATCGTGAGCAAAGTGAAGGAAGACGGATACAGGGTCAACACAGTCATTGAGCAGATCGTACTGTCGCAGCAATTCCGATTCCGACAGGACCACTGAGGCAGTGGTCCGTGGTTCAGCAGTTCTGTCTGCAGTGATTCGAACAGGTTCCCGAACAATTCGATGCCGGCATGGATCTCTTACCGAAAGATTACAGCCGCCATGACCGATTCGTCCGTGGAAAGACGGCGATCGTATGGAGGAGAGGGGGTATTAACGACACTATTAATGATGCTGGAAAGGGTGCAATGCCAGGACGAAGACATGAAAAATGTCTCGCGAACTGCAGTTTCCGTTGAGTTGAAGACCGAACTGACGCGTCTGGAGATCGGCTTGTAAAACGGCCCCGCAGGATCAAACAACTTCGCCCAGGTCAAAACGCTGTGATACACAGAACTTACGGCTCACCAGGGTCTCGCGTCCCCGCCTTGCTGTTGACAACAACATTCGGGACTTTACTGCGCGAGTTCTGGTTACTCCAGCGGTCTGTGGCTGACTTGACTTTCGTCAGCACCAATCTGACATGACACCTTTGACATATCAGACCAGAACCGTGAGCAGAAGCAGTAGGACCAGCGACTCCATATACTGATCAAGGCCACCAGTGATCTGGATCTCGCAGTGCGTCACGGCGTGCTACGTTCGACCGCTCCGGGTTGGCTCAGGCAAACCAGGACTGCACGGTTGCCGCCAGCGACGTTGAGTTCAGATTCGGCTCGGACGTCAACTGCGATACATTGTTTTCATCCCGAAGATCATACAAGCATCTTCCCGATGAGGCCGAGCAAAAATCCGAAGACCGCTCCCATTGCGGGCATCCATCGTCGCTGCAGTCGTGCCACGGGCGCGATGTCCTGAAATACGAGGTAAAGAATACCACCACTGGCAAACAGCATCATACAGGCCACAACAAGATCGTGAGACGCAAGCAAATAGTAGCCACATAGTCCGGCGCATGGTCCAAGCAGGGACATCGCAAAAAACATGGCGATTACTCGTCGTCCGGGTGTTTTGCCTTGCACGGTGATTTCGCGATATGCATTAAAGCCTTCGGGCAGATTCTGGATCGCAATAAGTGCCGCGAGCAACTTCGCAGTCGGGTTTCCTGATGCGAACGACGCACCTAACGCAACCGCTTCCGGAATAAAGTCAGAGAGCATTGCCGCCAGCTGGCCACCGGGACTCTTGATTCTGTCAAGAAAAATATCCAGCGCGAGAAAGGTAATGCCACCGCCACCGAAACAAGCTGCAGCGACAGCAATTGAATTGGATTCGATCCCCTCCGGTACGAGCACCAGCGCGATTGCAGACAAAAGGGCACCTCCGCCAAAGGCGATGATCCCGTGTCTGCTCTCAGAATTCAGCCAGTTCGGGTGAATACTGTCAACGCGTGCAAGAAGTGCCCCCACTGGCATCGCAATGCCGGCCATGAGCGTAAGTACGACTACAGTTGTCACATTATCCATATCATTGAATCTGTCATTCGGGATGCTGACTCATCGATCGTGCGTTGAAGTTTTCCGTTTCGTGAGAC
>Ga0315332_10000424_pt1 | contig 19209 bp, 17 predicted proteins | sample M110034915metaG_FD_203455 | JGI IMG/M metagenome (GOLD analysis project Ga0315332, IMG submission 203455) | Ammonia-oxidizing marine archaeal communities from Monterey Bay, California, United States - M1 100m 34915 | ecosystem: Environmental > Aquatic > Marine > Intertidal zone | place: USA...
GTGACCGGAGCCGCCGGCAACTTCTGCTCCGGTGCGGACCTGAAGGGCATGGCGGGGGACGCGGGCAAAGGCGACTCCGAGATCGACGTCGAGGCGCGCATGGCCGAGGACCCCGACATCCACTGGAAAGCCCTCTTTCGCGGCTACCGCCCGAGCAAGCCGATCGTCGCCGCCGTCGAGGGCGTCGCGATCGCCGGCGGCACAGAGCTGCTCCAGGCGATGGAGATCCGTGTGGCGGGCGAGAGCGCTCGCTTTGGAGTGTCCGAAGCACGTTGGTCCCTCTACCCCATGGCGGGTTCCGCCGTGCGGCTTCCTCGGCAGATCCCCTATACCCAGGCCGCCGAGATCCTACTGACCGCGAAACACATCACGGCCAAGGAGGCCCTCGAGATCGGCCTGATCGGCCACGTCGTGCCCGACGGGGAGGCACTCGCGAAGGCCCGGGAGATCGCGGCGGTCGTCGCGGGGAACGGCCCGCTCGCCGTTGCCGCGATTACGCGCACCCTCCATGAAACCGACGGCATGACGCTCGATGAGGCCCTCGCCTACGAGTTCGAGTACGGCCAGGCCGTCTTCGCCAGCGACGACGCCAAGGAAGGACCTCGAGCCTTCGCAGAGAAGCGCAAGCCGGCTTTCACGGGTAAATGAGCCGCTACTTCTCCCGCTCGATCGCGTAACGCTCCGTGTAATCCTTCCAGGTCTCCGCGAGCGAGTCGTAGGTCCAACCGAAATCCTGCGGGTCGTAGACGTGCCGACCATGTTCGGTCTGGGGCTTCTCGCCCAGCCAGGCCTCGACCCGCCGCTCGTGAAGCGGGCTCGGCGCCTCCCCAAAATGCCCGTAGATCCGCCGCATCGTGCCGAGCGGGTCGCGCATCATGTCGCTGTAGTGAACATGCACGCACCAGCCGTCGGGTGAGCGCTCGTCGTGCTCGATGCCGCGACGGATCGCGTGCTGCAGCTTTGCGATCCAGTCTTCGCCCACCGCCACAGGATCCCGCGACTTCGCGAAAACCCCCTGCATCGTCGAATTCAGGCTCGCGACGGAGGCCGTGACGGGACCGGGGTCTCGATGGGTCCAGATCAGACGCGCGTCGGGGTAGAACTCGAGCAGGGTCTCGAGACACCAGAGGTGGTTCGGCGTCTTGAGGCTCCAGGTCTCCGTCGGCTGACCGACCTGCAAGGCCTGTAACGCTTTTTTATGCTGAGCGTAGGCCGAGGTCATGTCGCAATCCTGCAGCCACCGTCCGTAGCTCGGGACCAAGGCCTGCGTCTCCATACCGAGCGACCGAAGGTCGAGCATCAGCAGGGGAACGCATTCCTCGGCCAGCATCGCGCCGAAGGGATGCATCGCCCGGATCGCCGGGTTGAGCTTCTTGAGACCCGCCATCGTCCTTTCCGACTCGGCGATCCTCGGGTCGTCGTGTTTGGTCGCGAGCGTCGACGGCGGCACGAGCGCGCGCGCCTCCCATTGGCGCAGCGGCCGCACCATCGGGTCGAGACCGAGAAGCATCGAGAGAATGCTGGTGCCGGTCCGAGGGAGCCCGAGAATGACCCAGGGACGCCGAATCTCCTCCTTTGCCGCCTCGGGATGCGCCTTCGTCCACTCGTTCAACCGGATCCGACTCACCAATTGGGACTCGATCATGCCCCGCGTCGCCAGCCGGCCGAAAGTAGAGAGGCCCGCCTCCGTCTCGAGCGACTCGACGATCCGCTCGAGGGGCTCGCGATAAGAGTCGCTCCCTAGATCGTCGGAGCCTGCCTTCGCGATCGCGGATGCGACGAGCTTGTCCGGGTCGAGCGAGGGTAGAAAGCCCGCCTTCTCGAGCCCTCCCCCCAAGGCATTGAGCGCACGGAGCGCCGGCGAGGTCAGCTTCCCATCATGAAAGGTATAGGCCCGAGTCATGCTTTCCGTGCACTCCAATTTGATCCAAGCAGACAGCCGATCGCGCCGAGCAGTGCGATCGAGAAGATCGAGAGCGCCCTTGTATAGCCTCCGGTCGCCTCGAATATCGACGCTGCCAGAAGGACGGACCCCGTCATCACCGGCAACATCATCATATTCGAGAGCCCCATCGCGCGCCCCATCGCGTCCGGCCCCAGTCTCCGACCCAGCAGCAACATATAGAGCGGGATCGTCCCCCCAAACGCAAAGCCAAAGACGACGCAGGTTCCGACGACCACCACCGGCGCCGGCTCGAGAGCCATCACGCCAAAGCAAGCCGCGCCCGTCCCGAGCATCGCAGCGAAGAGGGTCGTCAACCCGACGCGATCCGCCATCACACCGAAGAAGAGCGCCCCCGGAACACCCATCCAATACTGAAGGGCGAGCAGCCCCGAGCGTTGCGTCTCGTCGAACCCGCTGCCCCCAAGAAAAGCTGCCACGTGTACGACCCAGCCACTCGAGGTCCCGGCTGAGAGCGCGAAGACCCCTGCGGTCCATAGGAAGAGGGGGCGGCGGACCAGCGCTCCAAGGCTCACCCCCTGGCTCACCCTGCCCGATTCGGACGCGGGATCAGGAGCGGGGTCGAAGTGGGGCGGGATGAAGAACCATACGACCGGCGTCATCACTACAAAGGCGATCACGGCAAAGAACAAGAAGGTCTGCCGCCAATCCAGCACGAGCAAAGACCAACCCGCCATCGCCGCGAAGAACCCCGAGCCGAGCGCCGGCCCCATGCTCATCAGGCCGAGCGCCCTCCCCCGTTCCGCATCGAAGCTCCTCGTGACCAGGCTCGCCGCGGCGAGCGGGCCGACCGAAGGAACGGCGAAGCCGGCCATCACGGCGGCCAATCCCAAGACCCAGAGATTCGGCGAGAGCGCCGCGACGACCTGGGCCGATGTCAGGAGCAGCGCACCCGCCAACATCACACGTCGCACGTAGCCTCTGTCCAACGCGAGGCCCGTCAGCAGGCTACCCATGGCGAGCGCGACCATCATCAGGATCTGGCCCGACGAGATCGTCGTGCGTGATGCCTCGAAGGCAAGCTCGAGGGGCTCCAGAAGAACAGGCAGGATTCCGAAGGTCAGACCGATGGAGACGCTCTGCATCAGCATCGCCGCGGCGAGAATCGAACGTTGGGCGGACGTCATGAGTCGCGTGAGTGTAGGGAGCCGGGCAGCGACTTGCTGCGCAAGCGAAGCCAGGATGCGGGCAGGGCTTGACGTCGACACGGGCAGGCCATCGCCTCGACACGGGCAGGCCATCGCCTCGACACGGGCAGGCCATCGCCTCGACACGGGCAGGCCATCGCCTCGACACGGGCAGGCCACCGCCTCGACACGGGCAGGCCATGGCCTCGACACGGGCAGGCCTCGGCTAGACCGCTACTCTCCCCTGCGATGTCGAAGCGGCCCGTGCGGCGAATGCTCGCCCGAATCTTTCTCGCGGTGACGGGCTGGAAGCCGCAGGGCGTCCGACCCGAAGCGAAACAGTTCGTGCTGATCGCGGCGCCGCATACCAGTAACTGGGACTTTCCCTACCTCCTCGCCTTCGCCGAGTACTTCGAGCTGCGCATCTCGTGGGTCGGCAAACATACGCTCTTCCGCCCCCCCTTCGGGACGGTCATGCGTGCGCTGGGTGGGCTCCCCGTCCGGCGCCACGAGCGCGGCAACCTCGTTCAGGGCCTCGCTGCGCTCTTTGACTCCCATGCCGACCTGGGTCTCGTCGTACCCGCGGAAGGCACCCGCGTGCGGGTGAGATGCTGGAAATCCGGCTTCTACCACATTGCCCGCACGGCCGACGTGCCGATCGTGATGAGCTTTCTCGACTACGAGGCCAAGACCGGCGGTTTCGGCCCCGCCTTCCGACCGAGCGGCGACCTCTCCAAAGACATGGACGCGATCCGCGCTTTCTACGCCGACAAGCAGGGCCGGTTCCCCGAACAGTTCGAGACCCCCCGCCTGCCGGAGGAAGACGAACGGCCCGACGCCGCGCCCGGCGCTCGGGACAACGCGGATCGATCGGCCTCAATCCGAACGGGCGAGCGTTCCTGACGGGGTAACCCGGCCCGCTGGATGGTCTACGAAGATCGGGGAAGACCACGCGCGCTCGCGCAGCTCGTCCCGGCAGTCCTCACCCGTCTCGCATAACTCGACCGACTCGACCCGACCGTCAGGGCCTCGTTTCGGGCGCAGTGGGTTCCCCATGATCGCCGGCCTCGCCTCCTCGAGCGCGCGTACGTAATAGAGCGTGTCACGACCGCGATCGCCGAAGCCCTCATCGCTAAAGCGGATCACGCAGCCTTCCGGAGACCCCTCACATTCGTAGCGGCGCCAGGGATCCTCGATCCGTGAGTCCACGTCCTCCCCGGCGACCACAGCGGGGGTGATCCGAATGACTTCGATCGCCACGATCGGACGGCGCACGTCACTCGGGAAATAGCACTCGTCGTGGCACAGATCCGCGATACGGGCTCCCGGTAGCCCCTCCCGAGTCCAGTCGGGGCAGCCGGGGCGGGGTTCGAAGGAGCCGATCGCCCGGACTTCGAACTCGGGCGCATCCCCCATCTCGACCTCACTGCCCATCGGCCGAGCTCCCCCCTCCGGCGCGTTCAGCAGATCGAACCAGAGGAGAATTCGAGGTCCGCTCGTTCCGTAGACCTCCCGACGCTGCATGGCATCCCATACATCGCCGCGGGCACGACTCTGAGCGTGGACAGCCGCGAGCCCCCCCGGATACAGAAACGCCTGGGTCCGAGCATCGTTGCCACGCACTCCCGTGCTCACCCCCGTCGGGCGGATGGGCATCTGGGGATCATCCATCGCGGCACCACCGACCAGAGCCGAGGCGCCCCCGTCCGCGTCGTTGACGTCCGTCATCAGGCCTCGATCGACGTTCTTATAGCCGACTCCGGGGCGGCCGGAGTGCTCGTCGCTGGAAGCCACGAAACCGTATCGGAAACGCTGAGGTCGTCCTTCCGCATCCAATACTTCCGTCAGAGCGAGCGACATGCCGTACTGAACGGACTCGCGGGGGCGAAAGTTGAAACTGGGCTTGAAGCAGTCTCTACACTGTCCGCAATCGAGCCACTCTTCCGGCGCCGCGTCAGGGAAGACCCGGATCGGCTTGGTCCAGGATTCAGTCGCATATTGTCGCGCCAATTCGACACGACGCTCACACTCAGCGGGGTCCAACCCGTCACAGCGACTGCGCATGATCTCGCCCGCCTGCCAGCAACAAGGCAAATAGCCCTCGGTCGGCACCGGGCAGCTGCGATTGCCCGCCGCGTCGACCTCGAACTCGCGCCAGCGCCGGTATTCTTCCGAGTTTCCGTGCCCCGACATGATCTCGACGAGCTTCATCTTCTCAGCGTCGTATTGCTCGGGCGCAAGGTGCTTGTCCATCGTGGCGGTCGCAGGCGTATAGACCCCCCAGGCCGTGCCGTGGGGGATATCCAAGACCTCTCCACCCCACTCGTCCAATTTGCGATGGAGTTGCTCTGGGGTCGAGGCGACCTCGAGACAGGACTCGGGTAGCTCTGTGTTCGGGACCCCTTCTTCGCACAGCGGAACCGATCGCATCGATTCGGCGTAGTCGACGTACTCCCCGTAACGCGCCCAATGGAGCGGATCGACCCATTTCAGGTTGGAGAGGGCCTCCGCGGTCGTCAGCGCTCTCGCGCGCCGGTCATCGGAGGCGATCGGTCGTGGCGGGAGTTCGGCTTCCCCTGTCTCGGGGAAGATCAGGCAACGGTGACCGAAATGACTCTCGGGCGTGAGCCCCATCTGAGTCCACTCGAACCCCATGAACGCGACGAGGTCGGGATTGTCCGGATCACCGGCCCTCGCGTTGCACTCTCGAACGCTCTGCTTCGAAATCGCATAGTGCTCGGGACGCAGCGACTCAGCGTGATCGGTCAGCGCGAAAAAATCTAGATTGGCGCAATAACGCGCGAAGTCGCAGGCATCCGCCGGCGGGTGCGCCCCCTCGCCGCCGATGGCGGGCAACGACATCAGGAAGGCGTCCTGCGAGAAGGTCGTGTGGACGTGCAGGTCTCCAAAGAGGATCTGCTTCGCCGGTAGCTCCCGCTCCATCTTCGTCCGGGCCGTGAGCGCAGCGGAGCCCGTTCGCTGACGTGCGGCGGCCTGCTCCACGATTGCGGCGGGCTTCGCCCCACCCTGGATCTCGAACTCCTCCTGCAGCTGCTGGCCACACGCCAGCAAGCCCAAGGCGAGCCCGCCCCAAAGCGCAAATTCGCTCTTCCCGAACCTTCCATGCCCCCGCGATCGCGCCATTCGGATCCCCCGCCAGAGCGACTGGCGGGGAAAACGTAGCAAGCAGCACCCCTACTCTACGACCGCCCGGATCCGACCTGGCCCGGCGCCTCATGCGGCTCCGAGATCACGTGCACCGCCGCCGCCGCGACCGCCGCCGTCTCGATCCGAAGATTGTACGGGGCCAAACAGATCGCCTCGGCGCCCGAGCTTCGTAACAAGGCGTGCTCGGCGGCGCTGAAGCCGGCTTCCGGTCCGATCGCCATCAGGCCCGCGTCACCGCTCCTCCCAGCCGGTGCGCCCTCACGATCTCCGAAGCGAATCGGACCGCGTTCGCCATGCCGGGCAATCGCGTCGGCCAGCGAACAAGGCACCTCGACAGCGAGCAACCAAGGTCGGCGCGCGACCTTCGCGCTCTCAATCAAAATGCGCCTCAGTCGGGGCGCAGAAGGGTCGAGCCGCATCGCGACGGACTCCTCCAATACGAGCGGCTGCCAGGTCTGCAGACCGAGCTGGGAGAGCATTGGGAGCATGCTTGAGAGCCGATCCCCTTTCGGGATCGCGCTCGCGAGGATGAAGCCCGCGTCGCCGCGCGGCTGCTCTCGGATCTCCTCGACGCAAACCACGGCCTCTCGTTTGGAGGCCGACTCGAGCCGGGCCTTCCCCAGCTTCCCTCGCCCATCGAAGGCCACCAGCGCATCCCCCACACGAAGCCTCCGCGCGGACACATGCCTCGACTCCTCGGGGCTGAGCGCGAGGGGCCCTTCGTCCGGGAGCAGGTCGGCGTAGGCCCAGAACTCGCTCACCCCGAAGCCTCCCCGATTCGGGCAGGGTTCACATAGACATCGAACCGGACGAGCTTGCTCTCCAGCTCGAAACTAACACCTTCCACCAGGGGCGAAGCGTGGTGAGGCCGCTTGACGACGACGCGAGACGCTCTCGCGCGCGCCGAGTCGACGAGCGCCGCTGCATCATCCTGTCCGCCCAGAAGCGCACGCAAAACCTGCAGATCCCGACGCGGCTTCGCGCTCCGACGACGCGACGGTGGATACATCGGATCGACATAGACCCCTTGATCGAGGCCGTCGATCGTGGAGAGACAGACCCGACCTTCCCCGCGAACGAACTCGAGTCGCTCGGCAACCTCTGCAGAGACATGGCCCAGGCGACAGGCGCGCTGCCAGCCGCTGACCAAAACCGCGAAGACCGCAGCCTCTCGCTCCCAGGCGCGCACCGAATAGCCGGCGCGCGCGAGGCGAAACGCATCTGCGCCGAGCCCGGCAGTGAGATCGTGAATTTGCACGATTCGCCGGCCGAAGGCCCGAGCGACCAGTGGCCGGCCTCCCTCGCCACGGTCCGGCGGGAAGAGAGCCTGTATCCCTCGGCGCCCGTGCTCTCCCGGAGGGCGTAGGTCGAGCGCCCCTTCCGACTCGCCGACCAGGAATCCCCTCTCGTCCTTCGTCCTCGAGACCGGTAGGCCGGCCGAGCGCACGAGCTCATCGCCCGACAAGGCGGCATCCACCCAAACACTCTGGCTTCCCGACCCCACGACGCGCCCCCCGCCTCCTCGCCGAGCCCGACTCGAAGTCGAAATCACGCAGAGGCCATGGAGCGTAGCGGTTGTCCGGGGCGCCCTCAGGCCCGAAGGCGCTGGAGACCGTCTCTTTCCTCGTCGGGCAGATTTTCTGGTTCGCGCACAGCGGTGCCCCGGCTGCGGTCGTAGCGACGGCCGCCCACGACCGTGAGTCCAGCCAATCCCAAACAGAGCAGCGCCGCGGCCCCGGGTGTCGGCGCTCGGTCACCGAGCAAAACGCTGGTCGCGACGAACTTCGCCTTCACACCCTCCGGCGTCGGCGAGAGGCTCGGAGAGACAGCGAATGTTGGCATGGATGGAGAGAAGCCGGGCATCCGGGACGCCAGCAAGAGCATGGAAAGGCAGGCGATGACGAGAACGAGCGCGCGCATGAATCTCCCTTCACACCACGATCCTCTTCGAGTGTGAAACTTATGTGTGTATCGGCTAGAAGCGGCTAGGCGTTATGACCTAGCAGTAGAGAGGCATCTCTTGCCGGTCGGATGCGCATACGCTGCACGCGAGCTTCAGGTCGATAATCCCTTTAGCCCACCCGAGTGAGGGGATCTCCACAAAGCGGAACGCGAAAAGCGCTAGCGCCGAGCCAGAAAATCCCCGGCAGCCCTCGCGAGCATCCGCCCGTCGTAGTCCACGGTCGCTACGTGCCCCGACCGCTGAAGGAGGAGTAACTCCCGATCCACCTCCGGCGTCGCGACCTCCGCAATGATGCGCTTCGCGTCCCTGGGGCGAGCGGTCTGATCGAGTCGACCGTGGGCAACGAGAATGGGCGCCTCGACCCTCCGAAGTTCCGCAAGCACCCTCGCCTGCAGCTGGATCAACTGGCTCACAGAAGCCAGCGGCATCGCCGGGAAGCGTGGGTGCCGCAGCCGCGCCTCCGGTTCCTCGATTCCAGCCCCCTGCTTGGGGCGCTCGCTCTGGAAGAGCCTGAGCAGAGGGAGCAGTTGAGGGACCGGCGGCGCGAGCACAAGCGGCGTCCCCACGACGACGAGCCCATCGACGGGTTCCGTCTCGGCAAGCCGCAGGCTGACCAGCCCCCCCATCGAGACCCCAACAAGGAAGACCTTCGCATGATCAGCACGAAGCCGGTCGAGTTCCTGCTTCGCGAGGCCCACCCATTCCTCTTGGGATGTCGCGGCGAGGTCCTGGACGGTGCCGTTATGACCCGCCATCCAGATTCCCCGTGCCCGGATTCCACGCGCGACCAGCTCCTCGGCGATCGGGCGAACCTCATACGGCGTGCCCGTCAGCCCGTGCAGACAGAGCGCGGCCGCATTCGCTTGCCCAACCGGGTCCAGATCGAAGGGAGAGACGTCGACCTCCGCTTCGACCTGGGACGGCCCGAGGCTCATTCGGCGAGTTCGCGCGTGGCCTGCGCGCGAACCCTCTCCACCACCTCCCGGAGAGGAATGCCGTGCCGGCGGGCTAGCCGCTTGCAGTCGTCGTATTCAGGCGAGCACTCGATCGCGCCTTCCGGACTCCGGATCAGCTTGATCGAAACGGTTCCGAGATCACTCTTGAACCGCCGGCTCGACCGCTCCAGCACCAACCGGCTCCACTCCGACGAACGCACTCCGATCGCGGTCGACTCGGCAAAGAGGATCCTGGCCAGAACGTCCCTCTCGGTGGGGCGCGCCAGCACTCGCACGCCGAAGCCAGGACGATTCTTCTTCATTTGCAGCGTCTGCAGCGCGACGTCCAGGGCGCCATTCTCAAATAGACGCTCCATCAAATAGTCGAAATATTCGGGGACGAGGTCGTCCAGATGGGTCTCGATGCAGACGATCCGATCGCCCGACAGATCACCGCGTTCACCGAGCGTCGCGCGGAGCACGTTCGGCAGCGTACCCGGACGGTCGTTGCCCGCCCCATAACCCACCTTGCGGATCGTCATCGCCGGCAGCGACGTGAACTCATCGACGACCGTCTTCAAGATCGCAGCCCCAGTCGGCGTCAGCGTCTCCCATTCGACCCCAGCGGGTACCGTGGGGAGTCCAACCAGGAGTTCCAGCGTCGCCGGCGCGGGCAGAGGCAAGGTGCCGTGGTCGGACTCGATCGTCCCGGACCCGATTCCGATCGGAGAGCAGGTCACCCGGTCGATCCCAAGGATGTCGAGACCGGCCGCCGCCGCGACGACGTCGACGATCGCATCGACCGCACCGACCTCATGAAAGTGGACCTCTTCGAGCTTCGTCCCGTGTACCTTCGCCTCCGCACGACCCAACGCCTCAAAAATCGCGAGCGAACGCGCCTTGACCGACGGGGAGAGCGCGGCTTCCTTCAGTTGATCCCGGATCGAGGCGTAATGACGACCATGCGAAGCCGCGTGTTCGTGCCGAGCGCCGGCTCTCGCACCTCCCTCTGCGGCATGGGCATCGCGCTCGGCTGCCCGCTGCTTCGCCGAGACGGGCACCCGGACGTCGACGTATCGCGCGGCGAAACCATTCCGGTCGACACGCCGCACGACCAGCTTGAAGTCGAGGCCGAGCGGTTCCAAGGCCCCGAGAAGCGCCTTCTTGGTCAAGCCAAGGTCCAGCAACGCCGCCATGAACATATTGCCCGCAGCGCCGGAGAATGCATCGAGATGGAGGATTTTTTCGACCACGTCGGAACACAGGCTAGTCGGAGGAAGGGAGTGAAGCCAGGGACCCTGCGTCGTCTGATGAATTTTCGCGGCGGCTCCTCGAGACGACCGGCCGCGCCGAAGGGATTCCCTGCTCCCGCTAAAGGCGATTGATCAACGTCGCCACGTGAGCCGCCCCGAATCCATTGTCGATGTTCACCGTCGTGACGTTCGAGGCACAGCTCGTCAGCATCCCGAGCAAGGCCGCGATCCCCCCGAGCGAGGCCCCGTAGCCGACACTCGTCGGTACCGCGATCACGGGCTTGTCCACCAGACCACCGACGACCGAAGGCAGCGCGCCCTCCATTCCCGCAACGACGATGACTACACGCGCAGAACGCAAGAGCTCCAACGAGGCCAAGAGCCGGTGGAGACCTGCCACTCCGACGTCTTCTAGTAATTCGACCTTGTTCCCGAAACGCCGCGCAACCCCGACGGCCTCCGCCGCAACCGGCGCGTCGGCGGTCCCGGCCGAAACCACGAGGATCGTGCCCTTGCCCCGAAGCGGGACCTCCTGCGGTCCGATCCAGAGCAGCCGTGAGGCGGCTTCGTACTCCGCCTCCGGCAGAGCCTCCCCCACCGGTTCCGCCTTGCCGGGGTCCACGCGGGTCACGAGTACATTCTGGCTCTGTCCGCGCAGCGCGCGCGCGACTTCCACGATCTGGGCAGGCGTCTTCTCGGCGCCGTAGACGACCTCGGGAATCCCCTGTCGGATCGCTCGATGTGTATCCACACGCGCGCCCAGGGCGTCCACGAAAGGGAGGACGGACAAGCGCTCGGCGGCCTGCTCCACATCGACTTTGCCCGAACGCACGGACTCGAGCAGTGTTCGCAGTCGCTCAGGATCCAAGAGTCCTCTCCGAATGAATGGGGACCGGCTGATCTTATCAGACGCTGCGACCGGACTCAGCCTGCAGAGACCAGGACCAGAATGCCGCCGAGCGGCTCCTCCGCGCTCACCAGACTCGACTCGAGGCGAACCGTCGGGGCGCCGGCGCTTCGCGAAACGAACTCCTCGAACGCGCGGTGGGCTTGCCCCATCGCGAGCAGGGGAATCGACGGCACAAGCCGCTCCCCAACACGCTCGGCGATCGCGCTGACCACGTGGGAGGCAAGAATATTCCCGGTCTCCATGATCGCAGACTCCACGACCGAATCACCCTGACAGCCGACCTGCTCGCCGACGATCCGCTGGACGAGTGCTTCGCTCGCCATCCCCGAAAAGAGAATGCCCAAGCTCGCGTCGAGACGGCCGTCGAGCTCGAAAAAGACCCCTGCGGAGCGGGGATCGTTCGGGATCCTGGGAAGCTCGCTCGGGACCACGACCGGAGGAATCGCGCGGATCGGTACATCCACCAGGCGAGCGAAGGCGTCCGCGGCGCGCAACGCACCTGCGTGGGCCATCTCGGCGAGGCGGTCGATGTCGTATGTCGAGTTCGCGCCCATGGCTAGCTCAGCTGATTCAGATCGAGCAGAAAGACGGGCGTCCCGTCGTCCAACACGGTCAACCCGGAAAGGATGCGCATTCGGGCCAGGAGCTCTGGCACCGGTTTGACGTAGAACTCTTGCTGGCCCGCAAATCGGTCGACTCGAAGCGCTACCTCCGCACCCCGAATTTCGGTCAGCACCAGGGGGACAAAGCCGGAGTCCTCCTGCTCAGCCTCTATTCTCAGGGCGCGCGCGAGATCGAAAACGGGGAACGGCTCGTCGTCGATCAGCGCAAAAACGTCTCCCGCCGCTTCCTCGACCTGCCCTGATGGCACCTCCAGGATACGCTCGACCTTGCCGATCGGGATCGCGACACGCTCCTCGCCAATCCCAACCAGAAGCACGCTCTGGACCGCGGCCGTAATCGGGACCACCAGGGTCGTCTCGGTCCCCCGTCCCGCCTCGGTCCGCAGCTGGACGCCCCCTCCGAGACTCTCGACGGTCGCCTTGACCGCATCCATTCCGACGCCCCGACCCGACACCTCGGAGACAGACTGAGCAGTCGACAGACCCGGATGGAAGACGAACGCGGCAATCTCCTCCGGCGGGAGGTCCTCCGCGAGATCAGGGTGGATCAAGCCCGCCTCGATGGCCCTCCGACACACCGAAGCCAGGTCCAACCCACGGCCGTCGTCCGAAACGACAATCTCGATGGAATCCTTCCTACGGCGAGCCTCGACCCGGACCCGCCCGATCTCGGTCTTGCCCGCGGCAAGGCGACCTTCCGACCCCTCCAGTCCATGGTCGACCGCGTTGCGTACGAGATGAAGCAGGGGTTCCCCCAGCCGATCGAGAATCGACCGGTCCAACTCGAGTTCGGCGCCCACGATCTCGACCTCGACACGCTTGCCGAGCTTTTCGGCGACCTGCCGAGCCGTACGAGGGAGGTTGTCCGTAATCCGGACCAGGGGCGCCGTCCGCAGCTCGAGCACGCGACGCTGCAATTCCGTGACGCGACGGTCGACCCGATCGAGTCCATCGGAAACGTCCGGATCGTTCTCGTAGCGAGACACCCCTTTGCGCAGCTGGCTCGAACTGAGGATCACCTCACCCACGACGGAGAGGAAGCGGTCCAGAGTCTCCGTCCGCACCCGCACGCTCGGCGAGAGCGACGGGGACGCCGCTTCGGCCACGGACTGCCCACCCGCACGAGCCACCGGCGTTCCACCCTTCGTCGGGACGGTGTCCATCAGGCGATCGCTCGGAACCCACACAGGGGCCTCATCGACCGGCCCGCCTGGAGTTGGCGCAATGGCCTCCGCTGCCCGCTCGCCTGGAGTTGGCGCAATGGCCTCCGCTGCCCGCTCGCCCGAAGTCGGCGCGGGCACGTCGCCCGTCGCCGCCGCGACGAGCCCTAACTCGAGCCTTTTTTTGGCTCGCCCCCCACCGCCTCGGGGGGGAGATCGACGGGCGGTGGCGTGCCCGGCTGCGCTGCGTCATCGGTCGCGAGCGCTGCGAGTAGGCCTTGGTCCGCCGTGGGCATTTCCCGGCCCGCAGACACCCCAGCCAGCATCGCTTCGAGCGCCTCGAGACAGCGGAAGAGAAGACCGAGCTCTGCCGGATCGCTGACCCTTCCGGCCGCACGCACGCCCTCCATCCGGTCTTCCATCCGGTGGGAGAGATCCGAAACGGGCTCGTATCCCAGCGAAGCCGCCATGGACTTGATCGAATGCGCCATCCGGAAGATGGTGTCGATCGCGCCCGCATCGCCCATGTCTTTCTCGAGGTCGAGCAGAGCACGGCTGATCTCAGCGAGGTGATCCGCCGCCTCCTCGATGAAGATCCGGCGATATTTGGCCATATCGAGGGCCACGTTACTTGGCCTTCTCCACGATCTTCGCGAGCGTCGAGATGACGCTGTCGGGCTTGAAGGGCTTGACGATGAAGTCCTTCGCACCGGCCTGGAGGGCCTCCATCACGAGCGTCTCCTGCCCCAAGGCACTGCACATGACGACACACGCTGCGGGACTCTCGGCAAGAATTTCCTTCACCGCGTCGATCCCTGAGCGCTTCGGCATGACGATGTCCATCGTCACGAGGTCCGGTTGCAGCTCCGTATAGAGTTCGACCGCCTCGATCCCATTGGTGGCCTCACCGACGACTTGATGCCCTTCCGGCTCGATGATCTCGCGAATCATCTGTCGCATGAAGGAAGCATCATCTGCGATCAATACCCTTGCCATTTTCGTTTTCCCCAGTTCGAACGCCGCTAAATCGTGGCGTCCTCGATGACCTCTTCCGCACGTGCCACGAGGGCTTCGGGGTCGAGGATGTGAACGATTCGGCCGTCGATGGGGCGACGGCTCACGACGAGCTCGCCGCTGGACGGGCGCTCGTCATTCAATTCGATATCGACCAACCCGATCACACGATCAACGGGCATTCCCATACGCGCGAGGCTACCCGGCTTGGCCGACACCACGAGGACCTGTTCTTGCGCATAGCCCACTGTCGTTGCGGCACCGAAGGGCGTCGCTCCCGCTTCTTCGCTCTCACGTCCCAGGAGCAGCTCCGTCGCGACCAGGGGAAGGGCTTCGCCTTGCCAGTTCATCACGCCTCCGATCGGCAGAGACAGCGAGGGGACACTCGTCACACGATGTTTTTCAGCCACCTCGACCACCCAGGCAACCGGCAGTGCGTATTGGACCTCGTCGAATAGAAAGGTCAGGTTTCGACCCCCGGTCTCCAGCGGCTGGGCTTCGGGACTCACCATCGGTCCTCTTCCCGCGGTCGAGACGACTCAGGTGACAACTTCGTCACGGAGTCCGGCAGAGGGGAACGCGGCTCTTCGAATCGGCGCTCCGCAACCGGCGCGGCCGGAACAGCCACGATGGATCGGGGCCCGTCTCTGGACGGATCGACTTCACGAGGCGAAGTGCGGAAGACGGTCAGAGAGTCATCCAACTCCGCGGCCAGACGACTCAGGCTCTCGGCAGCGCGGTGGATATCATCGACCGTGCGGATCTCTCCGCTCATCGTCTGGCCCAACTCGGCCACCGACTTCCCGTTTCCGCCCGCGACCTTCGCAATCTCCTCGATCGCCGCGACCATGCTCTGAGCATTCAGGGAATGCCCATCGGCCCCGTGAAAAATCTCTTCCGAGCGCGTCGCTGCCTCGGAGACCGCCATGCTGATCTGAGCCAGCGCACCAGCGATCGTGTTGACGTCTTCTCGACCCTCGCCGATCACCTGGCTCGACTGACGCATTTCGTCCGCGACCATCGCCGTATCCGCCTGAATCTCATGGATCAGCTGGCTGATCTCATCCGCCGAGCGACCAGCGCTCTCCGAGAGCTTCCTGATCTCGTCAGCTACGACCGAGAAGCCCCGACCGGCCTCGCCGGCCCGCGCCGCCTCGATCGATGCATTCAACGAAAGCAAATTCGTCCGGTGGGCGACGGAGGTGATGATCTCCGTGATCTGATGAACGTGCCGGGTCTTGGCTTCGAGTTCGAAGACCTTGTCCCCGGTGCTTTCCGCGCGCTCGAAGACCGCCTTCATTTTCTCGATCGCGAGTCGAGCAACTTCTACGCCTGTCCCCGCCTTTTGGTTCGCCTCCGCAGCAAAGCCAAACGCCTCCCGAGCTCGCCCGGCGTTGAGGTCGATCTCGCTCGAGATTTCGCTCATCCGGGAGGCGGCCTGGTCCAAGAGCTCCTGTTCCTGTGAAAAGCCTCCAGACACGCGTGCCACAGTGTCCGAGATCTCCTCACTCGTCGCGCGGAGCCGATCCAGGGAGGACTCGAGCTCCGTCGAGGAGACGGAGACGGAGCCTGCCGTGCCCTGAACATCCGCCACCAGCTGGCGCAGACGCGCCAGCATCCCGGCCAGGCTATCCGTGAGGTCGTCCATTTCGTCACGAAGTCCCGACGACACCCCTGTCTCGAACTCGGCTCGCAGGTCACCGTCCCGAATGCGTTCGGTTGCGCCCCGCAGCGCATCGAACTTCGCCCCGAATATTCGAGAGAGAAAGAAGCCCATTCCTCCGCCGACGCCAAGCGCCACGAAGAAACGGACACCAGCGCTCCAGAAGTCGATCCCCAAGCTCGCCACGAGGAGCGGGATCAGGGAGGCGCTTCCCGCCACGACGAGAGAACCGATCACAAACTTTGCCGAGAGCGAGAGTCTCACGCCGAGACTTATCGGCCTAGCAGAGCAGAGGCTTGACGGCTGCTCGTTCTCCGACCGAAGAATTGCCGAGATGCGCCAGAGGGCCCTCAGAAGTGATGGGGCGATCCCTCGACGGGCAGGCCCCGGATTCCCACCTCTCGCACCACCCGACCAATCCGTGTCACCGGCAGACCGAGCTTGGCTTCCAACATCGGATCTGGAGACGAAGCCCCTGCGGCCCGGAAGGCAAAGAGCAATTCGTAGTCCTCACCGCCAGCGGCGATCACGCTGAGCGGATCCACACCGATCGCCCCACAGGCTCGGGCAAACCCCCTAGGACGAGGAAGTCGATTCGCGTCGATCTCCGCCCCGAGTCCATCCTGCGCCAGCAGGTTCTCCAAATCCATCGCGAGCCCGTCGGAGATGTCGATACAAGAGCGCGTCCCCGGCAGCCTCGCCAGCGCCCGTCCCGCCTGGAGGCGCGGCGTCGGCAGAAACGTGAGCGGGCGCCCAAGAGCGTCCGCCCGAAGGCGAGCGAGCGCGCCTCGACCGAGCGAACCCGTCACGTAGAGGAGATCGCCAGGGCGCACTCCTCGCCGACGCAACGCCCGCCCCCGACGACAGGCACCGACGACCGTCACGTGAAGACTCCATTGCGGGGCCCGCGACAAGTTCCCACCGACGAGCGGACAGCGGTGTCGCTCGGCCTCCTCGACGAAGCCACGGACGATTCCATCAAAGCGCGTGAACGTCGCCGCCCGAGGGGCCGCCAGGCTCAAAAAGACCCCCACGGGCCGCGCTCCCATCGCCGCAAGATCGGAGAGATTGACGATCAGCGCGCGACGCCCCACCGAGCGAAGCGACTCGCGGCCGAATCGGAAATGGACCGACTCGACCTGAGCGTCCGTCGAGATCACCAGTTCCTCGCCCGAACGCGGCCGCAGGATGGCGGCGTCGTCCCCGATCGAGAGCGCCCAGCCCGAGCCCACCGAGCGCCCGGCCAGGTGGGCGATATGCTCGATCAGGGCCTTCTCCCCGATGTCGGCGAGTGTCGAAGCGCGACGCGGCATCGACCGATCCTAGGTCGCCCTGCGTGGATCGAGCAAGCGGCTCGGACGACGAGCCGAGACCTTCCTAGTCCGACGGCTCTCGCAGTTGCGCCGGAACCACGCCATAGCCACGCGCGCCTACAGGCCTCGGGGCACGGCGCGGTCGCCACTCGGGGGCCTCAGTGAGGACATGCTCCAAGACGTCGCGCATATGCTTCACGGGCACGAAACGCATGCGTTTCTTGAGCTCTTTCGGGATTTCCCGGAGATCGGCCTCGTTGCTTTCCGGGATGATGACCGTCGTAATTCCATTGCGGAGCGCCGCGAGGGCCTTCTCTCGAACGCCGCCGACTGGCAGTACGCGTCCACGCAGGGTCACTTCCCCCGTCATCGCCACATCCGAGCGCACGGGGATCCCGGTCGCGAGCGACGCGATCGCCGTCGCAATCGCCACACCCGCAGAGGGACCATCTTTCGGCGTCGCGCCCGCTGGCACGTGGACGTGAACCTGTTGTCTCGCAAACTCACGCTCCTCGACACCGAGCTCACCGAGGATCGAACGGACATACGAGAGTGCGGTCTGGCCGCTCTCCTTCATTACGTCCCCGAGCTGACCGGTCAGGAGCAGCCCCCGACCGCGAGAGAGGTTCGCCTCGAGCGAGAGGACCTCCCCGCCCGCCTCCGTCCAGGCCAAGCCGCTGACGAGCCCGACATCCGGGTCCTCGACCGCATGATCGCTGCGGAAGGGCGGCGGCCCGAGCAGCCGATCGAGGCTCCGGGTATTGATCACAGCCTTCGAGTCGTCGCCCTCAGCTCGCTTGCGCGCGACCTTACGACACACCGCCGCCACCTGTCGCTCGAGGTTTCGCACGCCCGCCTCATGGGTGTATTCCGAGCAGAGCCCGTTGATCGCGTTGCGCGTCCAGCTGATCTGCTCGGAGCGCATGCCATGGTCCTCGACCTGGCGTGGGATCAGGAAATTCGTTGCGATCTCCGACTTCTCTTCGGGGGTGTAGCCGGCGAGCCGGATCACTTCCATGCGATCGCGAAGCGGAGCGGGTATCGGTTCGAGCAGGTTTGCGGTGGCAATAAAGAGAACGCGAGAGAGATCGAAGGGGGTGTTCAGGAAATGATCACTGAACTCATGATTCTGCTCGGGGTCGAGGACTTCGAGCAGCGCTGCGGAGGGGTCTCCCCGAAAATCAGCGCCGAGCTTATCGAGTTCGTCCAACATCATGACGGGATTGCTCGTGCCCGCCTGCTTCAACCCCTGGATGATGCGACCCGGTAGCGCGCCCACGTAGGTGCGACGGTGTCCACGAATCTCGGCCTCGTCTCGCACGCCTCCAAGGGAGACGCGGACAAACTCGCGCCCCATGGCTCGGGCGATCGAACGACCGAGCGAGGTCTTGCCGACGCCGGGCGGCCCCGCGAGGCAGAGAATCGGCCCGCGGGAGTCCTCACGCAGCTTCCGCACTCCCAGAAACTCGAGGATCCGATCCTTCACGATCGAGAGATGCGCGTGGTCCTGATCGAGGATCGTGCGGGCGGCCTCGAGATCGAGCTGGTCGGGGGAGCAGCGGTCCCAGGGCAGATCTACGACCCAGTCGAGATAGTTGCGTACGACCTGCGCCTCCGGCCCATCGGGATGCATGCGCTCGAGTCGACGCAGCTGGCGCATCGCCTCCTCCAGCGTCTCCTCGGGCAGGGCCGCTTCCTCCACCTTCAGGCGGTATTCGTCGAACTCCTCGGCGCGGGGGTCGACCTCGCCGAGTTCGCTCTGAATGGCGCGAAGCTGCTCACGAAGAAAAGCCTCGCGATGATCCTGGGATGAGAAATCCGCCGGCACCTCCGCCGTTTCATTGCCTGCGGCGATGTCCGCGTGCATCGAGGAAACCTCGAGCTCTCGTTTCAGCAACGAATCGACCTTGCGAAGGCGCGCGAGGGCGTCCGGAACCTCGAGTACCTCCTGCGCCTCTTCCAACCTCAGGCGAAGGTTCGAGGCGACGAGGTCTGCCAGACGTCCGGGACTCTGCACGTTCGTCGTGATCGAGAGCACCTCGGGCGGCAAATTCTTCAGCGGCAGGAGCTCTTCGACTCGCGACCGGACCGCGCGCGTCAAAGCCTCCCCTTCGACG
>Ga0315332_10000427_pt1 | contig 19122 bp, 12 predicted proteins | sample M110034915metaG_FD_203455 | JGI IMG/M metagenome (GOLD analysis project Ga0315332, IMG submission 203455) | Ammonia-oxidizing marine archaeal communities from Monterey Bay, California, United States - M1 100m 34915 | ecosystem: Environmental > Aquatic > Marine > Intertidal zone | place: USA...
GGGTAATAAAGTCAAGCTTTTCGATTGGAAAATCACCAATCATCGCATTCCAGGCCTCAATGACTTGTGCTTCGCTCACCCCATCATTTGTTAGCGGTTTGAGCTGCTGAATAAAGTAATCACTGGATACCTCTCCTTTTTCATATTGATCAAACAATTGATTTTGGCCAAACTGGTTGTATAATTCTGATGGATTAGCTACCCCTAATTGAGCAAAAGCAGTGATGGTTTTGTGGTAGTCGACATCAAGAAGTACACCGCCAAGATCAAATAAGAACACCTTTATTTTTTTCATGTTTGTTTCCGATTATATATCTTAGGTAAATATGTAATTAATTTATTGTCATGACAATATTATGACAATATTTTCTTGATGTCTCCCGATATTTGTTGAGTAGTTGAATTATACGTGTTAGAGACATTATATATCCACGCTTTTACCCACAGAAATCTAGATGTAAATCAAATAGGTTTACTGCACATTGATGCGGAAAATCAACGTGCTCGATTGTCTAAGGCAAAAGCGCATTTTGGTTTCAGAGAAATGATGTATTTAACTACTTGCAATAGAGTTGAATTTACATTTGTCGCAGATCAAAATATTTCAAGTCAAGAATTTTTATCCTACTTATACCCAGAAATGGAATTTAAAGATATGGATGAGCTTTGCCAAAAAGTAGAGGTTTTTCATAAAGATGATGCCGTCAAGCATGCTCTTTCTGTAGCGTCATCAATCGATTCAATGATTGTTGGGGAAAGGGAAATTATTACTCAGGTTCGTGGTGCATATGAGTCCTCTAAATCTTATGGATTAACAGGAGATTTTATTCGTTTATTGACTAGAAAAGTCATTGAAACAGCCAAAAAAGTATATACAGAGACCAACATTGCAAAAAAACCGGTCTCAGTGGTCTCTCTTGCTTATCATAAGCTGAGAGATCTAAATATTTCACTTGATGCAAGATTTTTAATTGTAGGTGCTGGGCTGACAAATACAACCATGTGTAAGTTTCTTAAAAAGCATGGCTACAGTAACTTTGTTGTTTTTAATCGTTCCATAGAAAATGCCGAAAAGCTCGCTGATGATATTGGAGGAAAAGCTTTTCCCCTGAAAGCATTAGATCAATATAAAGATGGTTTTGATGTATTGCTTACCTGTACAGGAGCTGAGAAACACCTTATAGATGTGTCTATTTATAAACGGCTTTTAAATGGTGAAGAAGAACGAAAAACCATAATTGATATTGCGATTCCTTCAGATATTGATCCAGAAGTAATTCGTTCATTTGATACAAATTACGTTTCAATTGATTATCTTCAAAAGGTTTCAGATGACAATCTGAAGGTTAGAGGAGAGGAGGTGATTCAGGTCAAAAAAATACTTGAGGAGGCAAATAGTGCATTTTTGCAATTGACAAAAGAGAGAAATGTAGAAATTGCGATGAAAGAAGTCCCTAAACAAATAAAGGAAATTCGAAGAACAGCAGTTTCTGAGGTATTTAAAACAGATATAGAAAACATGGATCCTGAAACCCGAGAAGTATTCGATAAGGTATTGGGATATGTTGAAAAGAAATATATTAGTGGGCCCATGAAATTGGCAAAAGAAATTATTCTGAAGAACAATGCTTCAAGTTAATACAATTACAATAGGTACAAGAGGTAGTGATTTGGCTATGTGGCAAGCAAATCATGTAAAGTCTCAGCTAGAGGCCATCGGTCAGAATGTAAATATTCAGATCATCAAAACAAGAGGTGACCGAATACAAGATTTGAGCTTTGATAAGATGGAAGGTAAAGGGTTTTTTACCAAAGAAATCGAGGTTGCCTTATTGAATCACGATATCGACATTGCTGTGCATTCACATAAAGATTTAGAAACGACTCCCCCTGAGGGTTTAATAATCGCTGCGGTATCTGAACGAGCTAACCCTTGTGAGCTTTTACTGATAAGAAAATCGGCTCATGCCCCAAAGACGCTCTGGGAGCTTAAGAAAAAAGCCATTGTTGGAACTTCTGCGGCCCGAAGAAAATCTCAGCTATTGGCACTGAGGGCTGATGTTGAAATTAAAGACCTGAGAGGGAATGTCCCAACCCGTGTAGAGAAATTGAAATCTGGAGAGTATGACGCCATTTTGTTGGCTAAAGCGGGTGTGGAAAGATTGAACCTTGATCTTTCAGATTTGATTACAGTAGATCTTACACCTGATGAGTTTGTTCCTGCTCCAGCACAAGGTGTTCTTGCACTGCAAATTAGAGATCAAGACCATGAACTCAATCAAATTCTTCAAAAAATAAATGATGCTGAGGTTCAAAAGCTGGTTCACTTAGAAAGAGAAGTGATGAGGCTTATGGATGGAGGTTGTCAGCTTCCTTTGGGTGTATATTGTGACAATCGCTATGTTCACGTAGCCTATTCAGATTACGCACTTCATGCTTCTCGGTATTTTAGATTTCCATATAAAGAGTCTCCGGATTTTCCTGCCAAGATTGTTGAACATCTTCAACACCAGCAGGTGTAATGACCATTTTTATTTCCAAGGATGTATCAGAATTGGAAGAAATTCCATCTTTTCTAAATGAAGCAAATGTTGCTGGTATCTGTCATTCTCTTATTGGATTTGAGGCTACACCATTTCATCTAAAATCTGATTTTGAGGTCATTTTTTTTCCGAGCATTCGAGCGGCAAAGTATGTATTAGATTCAGGTCAGATCGATTTGTCATCATATGTGTTGGCATGTAATGGCGCACAAACTGAAAAGCGTCTAAGTAGTTTGGGTTATTCTTCGGGCTATGTGGCTGAAAATGCTGGAAATCCTCAAGAGGTCGCGAAAGATTTTTCGTCTTGGCTCGGTCAAAGAAAAGTGCTTGTGCCCCATTCTAATCTTTCTGCCTTATCTGTTACCAAATACCTTAAAGAACATCAGTATACAACAATAGAGGTGTATCAAACATTGTTGAAGTCAATTGAAATTGAACCCTGCGATTTATATGTATTCAGCAGTCCAAGTAATATTGATTCATTTTTTAAAATGAATACACCGAAAGCGGGAAGTAAGATTGTGGTGTGGGGGAAGGCTTCCTATAATAGCCTTGAACAGCATGGATATAATGCAGACTTCACACTTCGGGATGGCACCCTTGATGAGCTAAAGCTTCTGCTACAAAATATTTTCAAAACATAAACAAATAAGGACAATGGAATCCTTAAAGTAGCGTTTTTAAATACAAGGCTGTATCTTTATTAAGATGTCTCGGATGAAGTTCATTTTTATTTTCTTTGCGTGCATATGGATTCAACATGGTTTGTTGGCACAAAGCTCCCCTTCGCGACTCAAAAAGATTTTTGTAGCTGATTCAGTTGATCTAGATACCTTGAGTATTTACCCCAATTCGTTCAAGGTGTATTATAAAGATGATTTAATACCCAATACTCAATACAAACTCGATTTTACAAGTGCTTTATTTGTCCTAAACAAGCCCGTTAATGATACCCTTACTTTTACATATAAGGTCTTGCCATTAGATCTTTCTAAGCAATACAAGCTGCGTGATACGAGTATGATTTATTCGGAACAAAAAGACAATTATAATTTATTCAAGATTGAGAACTCTTATTCAGTACAAGATGTTTTTGGTGGCAGTCAGCTAAATAAGAATGGATCAATTTCTAGGGGGGTTTCCTTTGGAAACAATCAAGATTTAGGGATTAATTCTTCTTTAAACCTTGAACTATCCGGAAATATATCCCCGGATTTAAAAATGCTTGCTTCCGTTTCAGATGCCAACATTCCCATTCAGCCCGACGGAAACACCAATAAGCTTCAGGAATTTGATAAGGTTTTTATTCAGATTTATAACGATCAATTTAAATTGATTGCAGGAGATTTTTGGCTTTCCAAACCAAAGGGTTATTTCATGAATTACCGTAAAAGAGCACAGGGTCTTTCTGTAAATTATACATGGAAAACTGCAAAAGAGAATGAATGGAGCACTCAAACCAGTGGCGCTTTATCTAAAGGCAAGTTTAATAGACAAATCATTCAAGGAGTTGAGGCGAATCAAGGGCCATACAGATTGGTTGGTGCAGAAAACGAACCCTTTATTATTGTATTGTCTGGAACGGAAAAGGTTTTCATTGATGGAAAGCTTTTGGAAAGAGGTCAGGAATTTGACTACACCATAGATTACAATTCTTCAGAGGTAGTCTTTACTTCTCGTAATTTAATTACGAAGGATACGCGTATAGTGGTCGAATTCCAATATTCAGATCAAAATTATGCGCGTTCTTTGATACAGGAGTCTTTGGTTTTTAAAAGTGAAAAATTAGATTTTTGGGTCAATTTATATGGTGAACAAGATGCTAAAAACCAGCCTTTACAGCAGGAAATTTCACCAGACCAACGATTTTATTTATCTCAAATAGGCGACAGCTTGGATTTGGCTAAAATTAATTCCATTGACTCTGTTGGATATTTTGACAATCAAAACCTTTACAAATTAATAGATTCACTTGGGATAGATTCGGTGCTGGTATTTAGTGTAAATGCTGACTCTGCTTTTTATAGGGTATATTTTGAATATGTGGGATCTGGTAAAGGGGATTATGTATTGGATGGTTACAATGCACTCGGGAAGGTGTATCGATGGGTGGCGCCAGTTGCTGGAGTATCTCAGGGAGACCATGTGCCTTCGCGCAGTATCATAACACCTAAAAAACAGCAAATGATCAGTAGTGGGTTTAAATGGAGCTATTCAAAAAACAATTCCATTGAGAGCGAATGGGCTTTAAGCAATAAGGATCTGAATACCTTTTCATCTTTATCTTCTGATGACAATATTGGCATCTCAAATCGAACCCGTTGGTTAAACACAAAAAAGTTCGGTGAATCAGACAGCACGGCCCTTTGGACCTTAAAAAGTAAAGCCGAAATAGAATACCTATCGGCTTCTTTTACTCCCATTCAGCAATATCGTGCAGTAGAATTTGATCGGGATTGGAATACGCGAAACAAAGGCTATAAGGGCTATCAGCTTATCGGAACTCTCGGAAGTAAAATTAGTCATAAAAACTATGGATCAATGGCCATCGACGCACAACACTTTGGAGTTGGTGAAGACTACAACGGAAACCGTATTTATTCACTTGGGAAATGGAAACAGGAAGGCTGGTCTGCCAACTGGGATGCCAGCTATTTGAGTGCGGAAGCAGAAAGTCAAAGTAGTTTTTTTAGACATCGTCTAAATCTATCCAAGAACATAGGACCTTTTAAGCTGGGTTATAAAGACGACCACGAAAGGAACATATACACGGGTGATACCAATGCTGTTAATCCGAGCTACGAATTTTTTGATTACCAGTTTTATGTATCTAATCATGACACAAGTAAGCTCGAATACAAAGTATATTATCGAGAAAGGTTCGACAGAAGAATTGATAATTCAGCCCTTAAAAAAACTGCAAAAGCCACCACTGCAGGTGCAGAACTTCATTTCAATTCACTCAAAAACCAAAAGCTGAGATTGATAGGAGGGTATAGGTCATTGGATGTGTTAGATACTGTTTTAATGAATCAAAACCCCGAAAATTCTCTAATCGGACGAGTAGAATACAACTTTAAAGCCTGGAAAAATGCACTTCAATGGTCTACCTTTTATGAAGTAGGTTCGGGGCTTGAGCAAAAGCGAGAGTTCTTATATATTCAGGTCAATAGTGGGCAGGGGATTTATACCTGGATAGATTACAATGAAGATGGAATCAAAGATTTGAACGAATTTGAAATTGCTCAGTTTGTGGATCAGGCAGATTACATTAGGGTTTTTGTACCGAGTAATACCTATGTTAACACCTATTCTAACGAATTTAACCAGTCTTTTTATTGGAGACCTGAAAGAATTTGGTCTAAAAAGAAAGGGTTTTTGGGGCTCATGTCAAGGTTTTCTGATCAGGCGCGTTTTCGTGTCAATAAAAAGACCAACAGTATAGAAAACGGTAATGTATTCAATCCATTTGAAAACAGAGTGGCAGATAGTGCCTTGATCTCAACCAATGCTTTCATTCGTAACGCACTTTTTTTCAATCGGACCTCTTCGATATTTGCTGCAGGTTATACCTTTCAGCAGAATCAATCCAAAACATTACTCGCTTCGGGATTTGATTCAAGAACCAATCGTTACAATGAGCTCAATTTGCGTTGGAACATAACACGGAAGTTTGCTGTGGTACTTATTGGGCAGCAAGGGGTCAAGCAGGTACTGGCCGACTATACCTCTGGCCGAGATTATTCTATAGATTATCAATGGTTAAAATCCACGCTGAGCTATCAGCCCTCAACAAATTTTAGATTGACACTTGAGTCTCGGGGAGTTACAAAAGAAAATGTACTTTCTGATGGAGAAGGGGAAACCTGTCAGATTATAGATGTGGGTAGTACTTTCAAGTACAATCAAACGGATAAGGGTAGCTTTCAGGGAGAGTTTAAGGTTCTAAAAATAGAGTACGTTGGAAATGTCAATTCCGCCATAGGTTTTGAAATGCTTGAAGCCCTAAGACCCGGAATCAACTACACTTGGACTATTGGTTATCAAAAAACAGTTTCAAAAAATTTGCAGATTACATTTCAGTATCTTGGACGAAAATCCGAAGACACCAGAATAATTCATACAGGAGGGATGGAAATACGTGCCTTTTTTTAAATTCTTCTTAACTTCATAGCAAACAAATAAAAGTGGTCGAATACGGAAAAATACTATTGATTGCTATGCCTGCATTTTTGGTGCTAGTGCTGCTTGAAAAATTGTATGGATGGTATAGGGGTGACGATACAGTTCCTCTAGATGATGCGATTTCTAGTTTGAGTTCGGGTATGACCAATGTGCTCAAAGATGTGCTTGGACTTTCTGTTAGTATCATCACTTACGAGTGGTTGGTTGGCGAAATGGCATTATTTACCATTGACAATACGATTGTTGTGTATTTCATTGCTTTTATGGTGATTGATTTTTACGGATATTGGACCCATCGCATTTCGCACAAAATCAATTTGTTTTGGAATGAGCATGTCATACATCACAGTAGTGAAGAGTTTAATTTGGCGTGCGCCTTGCGACAACCCGTATCTACTATTGTAAGGTTTTTCACTATTTTATTGATTCCCGCAGCTATTCTTGGTGTTCCGGCAGAAGTCATAGCAACCGTTCTGCCCTTGCATTTATTCATGCAGTTTTGGTATCATACGCGCCACATCAATAAAATGGGAATATTAGAATATATCTTGGTCACCCCATCGCATCACAGGGTTCACCATGCCATCAACGAAGAATATCTCGACAAAAACCTCAGTCAAATCTTTATTTTCTGGGATTTTATTTTTGGCACCTTTCAAAAAGAGCTTGATGATGTTCCTCCTGTCTATGGAATTTCTCGACCTGCGAGTACTCGAAATCCATTTAAAATTAATTTTCAGCATTTGTGGATTATGGTAAAAGATGCCTGGCGTGCAGAAAAATTTACTGATAAAATCACCATCTGGTTTAGACCAACAGGATGGCGTCCAGCTGGTTTTGATGAAAAATATCCTGTGCATAAAATTGATGATGTATACCAGTTTGACAAATACAAACCTAAGCTATCGAATGCTCTACTTTATTGGAGTATCGCACACCTGTTTGTAGTAATGTTCTTTCTATTGGATTTATTTGCACGACTTGGAAGCCTTCCTGCCATCGAGATTTTGGTATACGGCATTTATATTTTTATTACCATTTATTCACTTACGGATTTGATGGATAAGAATCCATTTAATTGGATCTCAGAATTGTTACGAAGTATATTTCTTATAGGTATTGCTTTATGGTTTCAGGATTGGTTTGGTCACGATTTGATTTTATATGCTGTATTGTGTTATCAAGCTGTTGCTTTTACCATTTCTTTTATGCACCGAAAAGATGACACTGCGAATCGAGTAAACATGTCATATCAATGAAAGGTATTTGGCTAATTATATTGCTTTTTATAGGGTATTTAGGACTTGTTTTTTTTAAACATGAGGATATTGCCAGCTTTATCAAACCCATATTGGTTCCAGTCTTATTGTATTCCTTTTATGCCAGTGTAAAAGAAAAAGGCAACTACAAAATTATAGGCGCATTGGTTCTGTCAACTTTAGGTGACATTCTGCTCATTTTTGATGGTCGCCCCTTCTTTATATTGGGTTTACTGAGCTTTCTGCTCGCTCATGTGTTATACGTACTTATTTTCAGGTCACGGGTAGGAACATTCAAGCTGGATTTTTATACTGTGCTTTGTTCTTTATTCATTTTAAGCTACTATTTCTTCTTTATGAAATTTTTATGGTCGCATCTTGGCGCCATGCGTATTCCGGTACTCGCTTATGCACTTGTAATTTCAGTGATGCTTTGGATGGCACTACAGCTTTTACGAGGCACCTCGAGCTTCAGGTGGTACATTGTACTGGGGGCGCTGTTTTTTGTGGTTTCGGACAGCCTACTTTCCATACAGCTTTTTTATTCGTCCTTTGAGCTTGCCCACTTTTACGTGATGCTCACCTATCTTCTGGCCCAGTTCCTTTTGGTCTACGGCATTCTGAATTTCAGAAATGAGAGACCTTAGCACCAAAGCCGATACTACATTTTTTGTGGATGCCTTCTACAAAAAGGTGCTCGAAGACGAAATGCTTTCTCCTTTTTTTGCGCACATGGATTTTGCGAAGCACAAGCCACGAATGGAGCATTTCTGGAATTTCGTACTCTTTGACGAAGGAGGATATACCACCAATGTTACCGAGGCACATGCCGCTATGACCCTTAAAAAACAGCATTTTGATCGCTGGATAATGTTATTCAATCAAACACTGGATGCCCATTTTGAAGGAGATAATACTCAAAAAGCCAAGCAGCGGGCAGCTTTAATCGCCTGGACGATTGGCAGTAAAATGGCTTAGTATTTTTTTTCTTATAAAAGATCCAATACATTTTCTTTTTAGACTTTAGTTTATTCGTTATGAATGTTTTACCTTCGTGTCTAGAACTATTAACGACACTCTAAATAAGCACGTTTTGTACTGCACTTTAAAGTAGAATGTTTGGTATTACCTTGTGGGGTAGCTGAACCCTATTGCTTTGGATTTTGTATTTATGGATCTCTTATCCACTGTGTTCAATTCTATAGATTATGAAAAAGATATTGGTTATTTTGATGTGCACCTTTGCCGTACATGTACAGGCACAGGAAGGTGTAGCAATTAACAACGACGGAGCTTCTCCCGATGCAAGCTCGATCCTGGACCTTAAAAGTACCACGAAGGGGATTTTGATCCCTCGGATGACGGAGTCTCAACGGACACAGATCAGTAATGTCGCAACGGGACTGTTGGTCTTCCAGACCGATGGGGCCTCGGGGTTCTATTTTTATTCGGGGAGTGGCTGGGAGTCGCTGTCTACGAAAAGCAACACCCTGGACGAGGCCTACGATGAGGGCGGAGCGGGTTCAGGACGTATTATTACCGCAGATGCAGGAACGGTAGTGATAAATGGTACTGGTGGTTTACTGGTTGATGCCAATACAACAACACTATCGAATGCTGCACAAATAAATAATACAGACGGAACTAATAGTACAGAAACATATATCGGAAAAGTAGGAGTCTTGAGTAATGAAGTAGTTGTACAGGGAGTGTATGGAGAAGCAAAATTAACATCTGCTACTCAAATTTATGATGGAGGGTTTGGTGTATTTGGTACTGTCAAGCACCCTTCTAATGGGACGGTTAACTTGAATGCAACTGCGGCTTCTGCTGGTGCCTCCGTCAATAAGGCGGTTGGCGTTGGGGGAGAAATTGGGCCCTTTAGTGACTATATCGGTGGACCAGCGGATATAATTGCTTCTGTTTATGGCGGAACGGCATTGCACAACAGTAATGGTGGTTCCGTTTACGGTGGGGCTAAGTTATATGCCGGATTATTTCAGGGAAATGGAAGAACTATAGGTCTTTGGGGAGAAAATTCCACCTATATGGAATTGATACCAAGATGGCAATTGCAGGATTATGATGCAGGTGTTATAGGTTTCTATAATTCCGATCCGGACGGAGGTAATAACGATTCAGACGTTGGTACAAGTGATGATTACCTTTCGATAGAAGCTAATGTAACAGATGGTACTGTCAAGCATGTTGTATTGCAGAATAGAACAAGTGGAAATGTTGCTATAGGCCATAGTTTCCCAATTTTTAAACTCGATGTAAACGGTGAAATTTATACTGACGAACATATGATGGCGCTTGGCGGTATTCATGTCGGTGGAACTGCAGATCCTGGAACAGATAATTTAGTGGTGGATGGCAATACAACGGTGGTTGGCACCCTCACCACTGGTACTGTAACCTACCCTAATACCGACGGTCTCGCAGGGCAAGTGATGACTACAAACGGCGCAGGGGTGGTAAGCTTTCAGACGCCGAATACTTCCGCGGCAGCATGGGAATTGACCGGTAACGCGGGAACCACCAACGGCACGGACTTTATCGGTACCACCGATGCACAGGATCTGGACATACGCACCAACAATGTTGTGCGCGCACGCATCACCCAAAAGGGCCAGATCGAAACCCTCAACACAGGCAATTCTGTATTTATTGGCGAGGGGGCAGGTGCCAATGACGATCTGAGCGATAACTACAATGTATTTGTAGGAAAAGACGCTGGAGCCTCCAACACGACGGGGCTAGTGAATACCGCGATTGGATCTAGTGCCCTTGAATTGAACACGACGGGGTATTACAACACCGCTAATGGAAATCAAGCCCTTTGGTCCAACACGTCGGGGTCTTCCAACACCGCGAATGGAAATTATGCCCTGCGATACAACACGACGGGGTATAGTAACACCGCGAATGGAAATGGGGCCCTTTACTCCAACACGACGGGGTGGAACAACACGGCAAATGGCAAGAATGCCCTTAGATCCAACACGACTGGGTATTCCAATGTGGCTATGGGTGTACATGCTTTGTATGCCAATACGGACAGAAGCAACCTGGTAGCCATTGGAGATTCTGCACTGTATAATAATGGTGTGGGAGCGACAGTTGCTTTGCATGCTTCTGAAAACACCGCTGTGGGCTCCAAAGCCCTTTACGATAACAACATTGGTTATCAAAACACTGCTGTTGGATTTGAGGCTTTAAACTCAAATGCTGCTGGTTATTACAATACTGCTGTTGGGAGGCGTGCACTATATAACAGTACCGGATGGATGAATTCGGCTTTTGGTACAGATGCACTTTACAACAATCAATCTCACGCAAATACTGCCATAGGAGGTGCTGCTTTGTTTACGAATATTTCTGGAGTAGGTAATGTTGCAGTAGGACTTCAATCTCTTTCGTACTCTCTTGGAAGTGCAAATATTGGATTAGGATATCAAGCAGGAGACAATCTTACAACGGGAGATAATAATATATTTATTGGCTATGACATTGATGCGCCGGTAGCTACAGGAAGCAACCAGATGAGCATTGGGAACCTGATCTATGCCACGGGCGTTGACGGGACGGGAACCACGGTTTCATCGGGTAATGTAGGGATCGGGGATGCCACTCCTGACGGCAAGCTGGAGGTCCGCCAAACTGCTGCCGATGACATATTCAATCTGTATGACAACACCACCAATGTGCTTTCTGTTCAGGATGGTGGAAATTTTTGGGCAGATGCGACTACTACTTTTTTCGTGCAGGCAAGCACGAACGAGGTAGGAATAGGGGATGCCTCTCCTGACGGAAAGCTGGAGGTGCGACAAACGGGCATCGACGACATATTCAATTTGTACGATAACACCACCAATGTATTTACTGTTGAAGATGGTGGCGATGTAGGGATCGGGGATGCCTCTCCTGACGGTAAGCTGGAGGTGCGACAAACTGCTGCCGCTGACATATTCAATCTGTACGACAACACCACCAATGTGCTTTCTGTTCAGGATGGTGGAAATTTTTGGGCAGATGCGACTACTACTTTTTTCGTGCAGGCAAGCACGAACGAGGTAGGAATAGGCGATGCCTCTCCTGACGGAAAGCTGGAGGTGCGACAAACGGGCACCGACGACATATTCAATCTGTACGACAACACGACCAATGTATTTACTGTTGAAGATGGTGGCGATGTGGGGATTGGCGATGCCACCCCTGACGGCAAGCTGGAGGTGCGACAAACTGCTGCCGATGACTTATTCAATTTGTACGACAACACGACCAATGTATTCACCGTTATAGATGGCGGCAATGTGGGAATTGGCGATGTCGCACCCTCTCAACAAGTGGAAATAAAAGGAGGTACAGCAACATGGGATCTGGCGGGTAATGCAGTGGATGTTGACAATGTATACTTGGAAGACCTGACTGCCGCAGATGGGGTAGATGCTATTGGCGGGTCCATCTCTTTTTCTGGTGCTGGCAATGGAGGTGGTGGTGCAGCCAGAAGACATGCAGCTATTGCCGGCGTGCAAACAAGTGCAGAAAACGATCATGTAGGATTGGCATTTTTTACCCATAATTCTTCCACCAGCACAGCAGACATGCAGGAGTCTATGAGAATAACACATGATGGCAATACAGGAATCGGTAACACTGCTCCAGGATACAAATTAGACGTTTCAGGTGATATGAATATTACAGGAGACTATCGGATAAATGGTGTAGTACAGTCGTTTAGCGACGCTCAGGATCTGTCCCTTGCGGGCAACACCCTGTCGCTGACCAATGATGCTACTACGGTAGATTTGTCTGGCTATCTGGACAATACGGACGCTCAGGATCTGTCCCTTGCGGGCAACACCCTGTCGCTTACCAATGATGCTACTACTGTAGACCTCTCTACTTATCTTGATAATACCGATGATTGGTCTAATAGCGGTTCTGATATTTCCTTTAGTACTGGCAATGTAGGTATAGGAATAAGTACACCGACCCAAAAGCTACATGTTCAGGGCACTGATCCAGATATAACTGGAGTAAGTGGAGTTTTTGTGAATATTTCTAATAGCGCTACGGGAACAGACGGTACAATGTCTGGTATAAGATTTAGTAACTATATTGGAACTACCTCTAATAAAGGAGCAATGTTTTATCAAAGAAATCAGGGCTATGGTATTGGAGATATTCATTTTGCTATAAACAGCGCATTGAATAGTACAGATGTTACTAAAGCTGATGCAATTATGACTATTAGAAGCACAGGTGATGTTGGAATAGGAACCACAGCACCTTCAGAAAAGCTGCAGGTAGCAGGGAATGTTTATTCAAGTTCCGGAGATTTTTATGCTGCGGTGAGCAACGGAGTAATAAATTGTGGAGGAGGAATTATGACAGCCAATCTTAACTATATAGGTGATAGTTATGCCGCCCCTTCAAATGTATCAGGTGACGAAGATCTATATATTCAAGACGATTTACAAGTTGGTGGAGCGGCATATAAACCCGGTGGTGGTTCTTGGACTGCTGCTTCTGATAAAAGATTGAAAAACAATATTGTTTCTTTTAATGATGGCCTGGAGGAACTCGTGAAAGTGAAGCCTGTAAAGTTTAATTATAATGATAAATCAGGTTTTACAGATTTGGACAAACAATATATCGGTGTAATAGCACAAGACCTAATTGAGGTAGCACCTTATATGGTTGAGGAAAGTAATTTCTGGCAAGAAGTTGTTGAAGATGAAAATGGAGTAGAACGAATAGTTAAAGAGGGAGAAAAATTCTATACTGTTGATCCAAGTGCTTTTACTTATATCCTTATAAATTCAGTACAGGAACAACAAAGCATCATCGAAAGCCAGAAAGCCGAAATCGATGAGCTTAAAGCCCAGATGATCGAAATGCAGGCCGCTATAAAAACATTGACAAATAAAAAGTAGAACAAGACAGAAAAACTGTCGTGTAACAATGACGTTTTAGAGGTAAAAGGATTAGAAAATGTCATTTTAATCCCTTATCTTTGCCCTCGAAAACTATAAACTAACTATGAAACTGGATAATACGGAGCTCTTTTAATGATTTATATGAAATAATTCGATTAATTCTACTCAATTTAATCGCTCATTAAAATATTGCCCTTACCACACAGTTTTGCGAACGTATTTTAACATGAAGACAATTGTTATATTGTTAATGTGTATGATAGGCGTAATGGTAATTGCTCAAGAAGGCGTTGCTATTAACAATACTGGAAGTGCTCCGGATGCTTCAGCTATTTTGGATCTTCAAAGCACCAACAAAGGAATTCTTGCTCCGCGAATGACAGAAGCACAAAAAAATGGAGTGGTGAATCCCGCCACTGGATTGTTGATTTTTCAGACAGATGGAACTTCAGGATTTTACTATTATAATGGTTCGGCATGGACAGAGCTATCCTCACAAGCATCAGCTTGGTCACTAAGTGGAAATGCAGGGACCAATAACGGTACTGATTTTATAGGAACTACTGATGCTCAGGACTTAAGCTTTCGCACAAATAATATCAATCGTTTACGTATTTCTCAGTCAGGGCAGATCGAAGTGTTTAATACGGGTTCATCGGTTTTTATTGGTGAGCAGGCGGGCGAAGTTGATGACTTAACTAACAATTTAAATGTTTTTGTCGGGTATAGAAGTGGATTTTTCAACACCACAGGAAATTTAAATCTAGCTTCTGGATATAGAGCCATGTATTCCAATGTGAGTGGATATCGAAATATAGCGCTCGGAGCTGAGGCACTGTTTGATAATTCATCAGGATACTACAACACTGGAGTAGGATGGAGATCTCTATATAACAATACTATAGGGTATCAAAATACTGCCTTAGGTTCTCAAACCTTGAATGCAAATACAGAAGGTATTAGGAATACTGCAATTGGATACCGTGCCTTGTATTTTAATATCGATGGGGGGCAAAATACGGCAAATGGGTATCAAGCACTATATCGAAATACTATTGCTGATCGGAATTCTGCTCACGGATTTCAGGCATTAAGAAACAATACGGAGGGAACTGGTAACTCGGCAAGCGGTTATCGCGCGTTATATAATAACACAACAGGAAATTATAATTCTGGTATTGGATATAGTGCCAATAGTGTGGGAACAACATATATCAACTCAACAGGATTAGGTTACAACGCAGATAATACAGCAAGCAATTCAGTAGTGGTTGGTAATACGAGTGTAAACAGTATTGGAGGGCAGGTCGGATGGACCACTCTGAGTGACGGTCGATTCAAGAAAAATATTCGAAATGACGAGGTCAAAGGACTCGAATTTATTACAGGACTTCAACCCGTTACTTATAATTATGATGTTCGGGCCAAGGAAAGCTGGATGGAAGAAAATTATGGGGAAAAAGACGCTACTCAATGGGAAGGTAAATACGATATTGAATCCATGAGGTTTTCTGGATTTATTGCCCAGGACGTAGAAGCTTTGTCAAAATCTTTGGGCTACGAGTTTAGTGGTGTAGACGCTCCCAAAAACGCTAAAGATATTTACGGCCTTCGTTATGCCGATTTTGTGGTGCCAATCGTTAAATCTGTGCAGGAGTTGAATATGCTACTGCTTGAAAAAAACAAGGAAATAGAATCGTTGAAAAAATCGAACCTGGAGCTAAAAAATCAGCTTCTCGAAAACACAAAGGCAATTAAGGAATTACAAGAGACATTAAAGTCAAAAAAAGACTAAAATGAAATTATTTGTTTTTACCATATTGATTTTTCTTTCTTCGCTTTCTGTAAACGGACAGTCGGGAATACGAATTAATGGTGAAACTCAGGTGGTATGTGAAGGACAAGTGCAACTTGTAGTATCAGGAGACTTCGTCAATAATGGTACATTTACTCCGTCTAATGGTACGATTTATTTAAAGGGGTCGTCCAAACAAAATATCGGAGGCTCTGGAAACAATACCTTTTATGGTATTGAGCTTGATAACGCTGCTGGTGCAGATTTATCTTCTGATATAGCGGTTACCAATGAGCTAAACCTAAACAGTGGTTTATTGGATTTGGTTAATTCAAATTTAACCTTAGGCACAGGTGCCATAGTGCAAGGTGCTCCATCAGAATCGAATATGATTGTTACTTCGGGAACAGGAGAGCTTCGAAAAAGATTTTCAGGAACGCCAGTAATTGACGATTCAGATTCATTTACTTTTCCAGTTGGGACCAATGGTTCTATCGCAGAATATTCGCCAGTAGTGATGAATTTTCAAAGTGCAGATTTCGGACCACAGGCATATGTGTCAGTGCAAGTAGCAGATACAAAAAACCCATTCTTTTCACCAGACGTCACTACCTATATTGATAGAAACTGGATTATAGAACCCAATGATATGTCGGCGTTTAATTATGAGGTAGAGCTTTATTATACGGATGCGGATATTATCTTAGGTTCCTTAATCGAAGGTGATATCTCTCCCATAAAATACAGCAATGGAACATGGTATGAACCGCAGGGCTTGATTCCTGATTTTCCAGATGCCGTAGAGCAGGGTAGTGCATTTATTTTTGCATCATCAAACTACATGGTTTGGGGAGGCCTCACAAGCTTTAGTACATTTGGAGGGGCAGGAGGCTCAGGTGAGCCGCTTCCAGTTGAGCTTCTTTCCTTTAGTGGAGAATGTCAGGATGAGGTTTCGGTATTAAAATGGTCGACTGCTTCGGAGTATAACAGTTCTTATTTTGATATAGAAAAATCAGAGAATGGTTTTGATTGGGAAATAATTCACAGTGAAGATGCCGCCGGAATGTCTACCTCCCTTATGGAATATGAATATATTGATATCAATAAGTTTTACAATACGACATACTACCGTTTAAATCAGTTTGATATTGATGGCTTGAATCAATATTATGGTCCTATTGAAGTTTCTTGTGAAGAGAGCAGCCGTTTAATTACATTTCCAAATCCTTCTGATGCCACCTTTAATTTGCTCATTAACGACCAAAGGTTTATTGGGAAGGTAGATATGAAAATACTAGATGCTCACGGTAAAATAGTCGGGTTCAAAGAACTCAATGTGTTAGATGGAATTAATGTTTTCCCTTGGTATGAAACTACATTAGAAGAAGGGATGTATTTTATCATTCTGGATACACCTACCAACAATGTGACACTTCGACATGTTATATCCGAATAAAAGCGATATCAATTCATGTGATTTCTGCTTTTTACATCACCCAAAATAGTATTTTTGCCATATGTCTGAAAAAAAAGGGATTGCCATTTTAGGTTCAACAGGTTCAATTGGAACTCAAGCTTTAGAGGTCTTAGAGGTCTATCCCAATTATTTTGATCTTCAGGTTATCACGGCAAATCGAAATGCGGACTTACTTATAGAACAAGCGCTTAAGCACAAACCCAATTCTGTGGTTATTGTTGATAAGGATTCTTACAAAAAGGTTAAGGATGCCCTGTGGAGTGAAGACATTCATGTGTATTGTGGAGAAGAAGCCCTATCTCAGGTGGTAGAATCAAATGAGGTACATACTGTGCTAACAGCACTTGTTGGTTACGCAGGTCTAAAGCCCACTATTGCCGCCATAAATGCCAAAAAAGAGATTGCATTGGCCAATAAAGAAACCTTGGTAGTGGCAGGTGAGCTGATTACCTCTCTTGCTAAAGAAAAAGGTGTTAATATTTATCCTGTTGACTCTGAGCATTCGGCCATTTTTCAGTGCATTGTGGGAGAATTCCACAACCAAATTGAAAAAATATATTTAACTGCTTCAGGTGGGCCTTTTCGTGGGTTTACACAAGAAGAGCTGCTTAAAGTATCCAAAGAACAGGCACTCAAGCACCCAAATTGGTCTATGGGATCAAAAATAACCATTGATTCTGCTACTCTTATGAATAAGGGACTTGAGGTCATTGAGGCCAAGTGGCTTTTTAATTTAAAACCAGAACAGATTGATGTAATTGTGCACCCACAGTCAATTGTACATTCAATTGTACAGTTTGAAGACGGAAGCATGAAAGCACAAATGGGTCTTCCTGATATGAAGCTTCCTATACAGTTTGCACTTACCTATCCGGATCGATTTAAAACCGATTTTCCTCGCTTTAATTTTATGGATTATCCTGAGCTTACTTTTGAGCAACCCAATCGGGAGGTATTTAAGAATCTAGACCTGGCTTTTTATGCTATGGAAAACGCAGGTACTACTGCTTGTGTATTGAACGCCACGAATGAAATAGCCGTAGATGCTTTTTTAAATGATAAGATTAGCTTTTCAGAAATTTCAATGGTGAACAATGATGTGGTTAAGGCTGCCAAAATCATTACCAAGCCAGTATATGAAGATTATGTATCTGCAGACCATGCAGCCCGTCAAAGCGCTTTAAAATTAATTCAATGAGGCTAATTTTTTCTATAGTGATCATCTGTTTTTTAGCTTCTTGTGCTTCCAAAAAGCAAAGTGTTGTATTACATTCTCAACTACATCATTCATATTGTGGTGGAGCTGCTCCCACAGAAGAAACGATAAAGGGATATGATACGCCCAATAATATCGATATCATTATTGCTGGAAAAAAGGACTCAATGCTCCTTGAAATCAATGGAGCTCTAGAAATGAAATTGAAGAGCGGGACTTATCGGTGGTATCAGGAAAACAAATCGGTCGAAACAAATGAGCTTTTGGAAAGATTAGAAAATGATCTGGATACGAATTACGTCATAGAGGGAGCGGAATGCATCAATCAATGGAAGGCAAAAGAAGATGGTGTTTTTACGATAAATGAAAAATCAGACACGATATATCTCACGCTACAGTACAAATGCTATACAGGAATTCTTCCTTGTGTGAAATATCTTGGTCCTAGGTATCCGTAGACTCAACAGCTTGCTTTTCATCGTAGAGTACTTCTAGCTTTTTATAGGCTTCTCTAATATTGGTAATGGGTTCAATGACCAATCTAAGCTTGTCTTGTTTTTGAATAAGGCGGTAACCCTGTCCCATGTTCATTATCTTTTTTAGCAGCTCTGAAAAAACATCCGTTTGGTAAAATGTAGATTTTGGATCAGCAATAAACCAGCCTACCATTTTTTCTGATTTAATTACCAATCGTTCTAAACC
>Ga0315332_10000432_pt1 | contig 19034 bp, 16 predicted proteins | sample M110034915metaG_FD_203455 | JGI IMG/M metagenome (GOLD analysis project Ga0315332, IMG submission 203455) | Ammonia-oxidizing marine archaeal communities from Monterey Bay, California, United States - M1 100m 34915 | ecosystem: Environmental > Aquatic > Marine > Intertidal zone | place: USA...
TGGATTTTCAAATTGTGAAACAGCAACGCTTACTGTGTTGCCCGGTTCAATTGCTCCAATTGGTGTTACGACGGATAACAACAATTTTTGTGAAGGTGATAGTGCTGCACTTACAGTAGTTGGAGGAACTCTTGAAACAGGCGCTCAGTGGACCTGGTATGAGAATTCTTGCGGGGGAACACCTATTGCTACCGGGAGCTCGGTTACCGTAATTCCTTCCAATATAACAACGTATTTCGTAAGAGGTGAGGGCGGAGCCTGTGGAAACACCGAATGTGTTTCGATTATGATCTCAGTGATTTCTTTGAATACCATTCTGGTAGTGCCTTTTGATACTTTATGTGAAAACTCTTCAAGTGCATTTAATTTATCAGGTGGATTCCCAGTAGGAGGGGTCTATTCTGGAACAGGAGTTGTGGGCAGTGTTTTTGATCCTGCAGGATCAGGAATAGGTACACACACGGTAACCTATACTTATACGGATGGTAATGGTTGTGCTGACTCGGCAAGTCAGGATCTAGTAGTTGAACTAGACAATGTTTCGCCAACAGGTATTATGTCAACGGATTCTGTAATCTGTGACTCTACAGATTTGACATTGTATGTTGTAGGTGGTGCTCTTGCGCCTGGTGCAGACTGGATCTGGTATCAGAATGGATGTGGGGAGATACAGCTCGGGACAGGCGATAGTCTAATGGTTTCTCCTGGGGTAACAACGACGTATTACGCCAGAGCTGAAGGTGGTGTTTGTGGACCATCTGAATGCGTTTCATTCACCGTAATTTTGTCGGAGGTGAGTGCAATGCTGATTCCTTTCGAAGACATTTGTGAAGGAACAATTATAAATTTAGAAAATGGTTTTCCAAATGGAGGAACGTATTCAGGTTCTGGAGTTTCTGGAGGTACATTTAACCCTGCTATCGCTGGTTTAGGTGTCCACACAATCAGTTATTTATATACGGACAACTACGGATGTTCCGACCTAGCTACCGCAAACGTAACGGTTTCTTCAAATCCTTTAACTGCAAGTGCAGAAATTTCGTCTGAACCCTGTGCTGAAGGTGGAGTAACGATTACGGTTTCTCCTCTAGGTGGTACAGGTTTTTACAACTACTTCTGGTCTGATGGCACATTTGAAAATCCATACCATTACGCACCAATTGGAACTTATTCTGTAATTGTATCAGATGGTACTAATTGTTCTGTACAGTTATCCAATATTGAAATTTCGGATGAATTAGGTTGTGTAGAAGTTCCTAATTCTTTTACGCCAAACGGAGACGGTATGAATGATACTTGGAATTTAAATTTCAATGGATACAATGATGTCAGCTTACAAGTTTATTCTAAATGGGGGAAGCTCGTTTTTGAAACAAAGAGCCCAACGATTCAATGGGATGGTCAGTACGGTGGCGATGACCTTCCTTCCGGGACCTATTATTATGTTTTGAAATTAGATGATTCTGTGGATCAAAATGGTCCGTTAACCATTGTAAGGTAATTTAACGCTAAAACTCAATAATATGATAAAGGTAGTTTTAATAGCATTTGTTTTTATTCTGACATCGTCAGTGTGGAGTCAACAAATCTCCATGTACAGTCAATATATGTTTAACCAGTTTTCAATCAACCCTGCTGTTTCGGGGTCTGAAATGTATGCACCGGTGGGATTAAGTTTTAGAAGGCAATGGGCGGGAATGAAAAATGCACCAGTTACCCAAACCTTATCTGCTCATACATTTATGGGCGAATCAATGGGGATTGGTGCCAATGTTTTTAACGATGTTTCGGGCCCAACTCGTCGAACGGGTTTAAGCGCAGCTTACAGTTATCACATCAATGTAGGTGATCATTCAAAGTTGTCATTTGGTTTAGCTTCACAAATCACTCAGTTCGTATTAGATAGGGATAAATTAATTACGGAATTACCAAACGATATCGCTATCCTTAATCAAACGAGCAACGAATTAGTTCCAGATTTTACTTTTGGTCTATACTGGTACGGAGAAAATCATTTTGTAGGTTTTTCTGCTTTGAATCTTTTAGAAAGTAAGAATGACCTGTTCGATATAACTACTCCGGTCACCAATACCTTGGATCGGGCATTTTATTTTAGTGGAGGTTATCGATTTAATGTGGGAGAATCTTTCAAAATCGAACCTTCACTGCTTTTTCGTTACATGATGAATGCACCATTTCAAATGGACATCAATTCGAAATTTATTTTGAAAGAAAAGTATTGGTTGGGCTTTTCTTATAGATTAAACGATGCTTTTGTAACGATGTTAGGAGTAGATTTAGGAGCGATTTGTTTTGGGTATTCCTATGATTATACAATGTCAGATTTAGTGAATTACAATTCAGGTTCACATGAGGTCTTTTTAGGTGTAAAAATGTTTAAAGGAGGCAAAGGGAAAACACCATGGCATAAGAGAAACCGACTGTATTCTTCGTATTCAAAAGGAACTTGAATTAATTCAAAATAATCAGCAAACATGAAGATTTATTTTCTTCAACTTTTTATTGCCTTCGGCATCGTTTCATCATCTTTCGCTCAATTAAAAGAAGCGAATGACCTATTCGATAATTTCGAATATAGAGAGGCGATTAAGTACTTTGAAATTGTTGAAAATTTAGACGAAGAAAATAGACTGAAATTGGCTTTTTGTTATTTCAGGATACATGATTTTAAAAATGCCCAATTTCAATTTTCAAACGTAATTTCCTCAGAGGGAATAAGTCCAATTAATTACCATTTTTATGGAATTTGCCTTAAAAATATTGGAAGATTTGATGAAGCAAGAATTTGGTTTTTGCGCTACCAGAAGTTGGATTCTCTTGATTTTTTCAACAATTTAAATATTGAAGAATTGGAATTTCAGAAAAGCCAGTTTGATGCTCCCGAACGGTTGGAAATAATTAATCTAACTAGCATTAACAGTGGCCTATCTGAATTTTGTCCTCGCTATTTTAAAGATGGATTTATTTATTGTGATGAGGTCAAATTTGATGAGAGTAATAAAAGACCACATATTGATTATGGAAATGATAGCTTAGACATTGATGCATTAGAATATGGCTCAGCAGAACGACCTTTAGCAGAGTTGTATTATGTCCCAATCACAGGTGATATGCATGGTACCCCGAAATTAATTGCGGAAGATGATCATTTTCATATAGGAGATTTTGATATTGATGAAATTACCGGTGAAATTTATTTTACTAAAATCGATTTGTTAAATAAGTGGAATCCCCAATCGCGAAGTCATCCACGTCTTTTTAAAGCCAAGTTTGATACCGTCAATAAAAAGCTGATTGATGTAAAAAAAGTAAAGGTCAAGAAATTGCATGATGAAGACGGCTCGGGACATCCGACCTTATCTGCAGATGGAAATAGGATGTATTTTTCGTCTGATCGTCCTAAAGGATATGGCGGTTCTGATTTGTATTATACTGAAAAATTACCAAATGGTAATTGGACTGAACCGATTAACCTAGGTGAAGAGGTTAACACGCCGGGAGATGAACTTTACCCCTATTTATTCAGGGATAGCTGTTTGTATTTCTCGTCTAATGGGCACATAGGTTTTGGCGGCTTAGATTTATTCAAAGTAACTGTGAAAGGTTCTGGTGCGATTCAAAGAGAAATTCTTCCAAAACCTCTTAATTCTGAATCTGATGATATTGGTTTATTACTGAATGAAAACAATACCGATGAAGGATTTGTCGTTTCGAATAGATTTCACGGTGGGTTTGGTGACGATGACATGTTCAGGTTTAGATTAAAGCTAGATGATTCATATGTACAGGGTATGGTAAAAAATGAAGATGGATCAGTTGCTTCAAACGCATTAGTTAAATTGTTAGGTGCGGACGGACGTGAAATTATGCAAGTCAAGACTGATGAAAACGGAAAGTACTTTTTTGATCTCGATTCGAATGAAACCTATCAATTAATTGCTACCACTAATGGACATGTCGCAAAAAAGAAAATCACGCTAGATTCTGATTGGAGTAGCAAGAATCCTCTTGATTTAACCTTAATGCCCGCTCAAACTGTGCAAGGTTTTGTGTTGGACCAGGTTGGTGTTGAAGTTGCAGCCGCAACAGTATACTTATTGGACGATAGTGGGGTGCTTTTGGTGCAAACCTCTACAGATGATAAGGGTAGATATCAATTAGCACTTGAGAATAATAAAAAGTACACCGTTGTTGCAAGAATTAAAGGTTTTCAAGGAGAAATTCAAGCGTTAACGGATGATACATGGGATACCAATCAGGATTCAAATATTCTTCTGTTACCAACAGAAGTGGTACAGGGAGTCATTTCTGATTCCACAGGTAAACCGATAGCCGGAGCTTTAGTTAAACTGCTTGATAATGATGGTGTAGAAATAGGTCAAACAAAGACAGACAGCAATGGGTTCTATTCATTTACAGTACCTCCTGGCAATTATCAGCTTGTTGCGAGTATAAATGGATTAGGTGCTAAAGAAAATATTGCAATAGACGAGAACTGGAATGGAGATAATTATTTGAATATGGTACTTCTTCCCATGGCTACTATTCAGGGTACCGTTTTTGATATTAACGGATTCCCTGCTGCCAAATCAAAAATAATACTTTACGATGAAAGAGGTGCTGTTCTTGTGCAATCCTGGACGGATGAAAAGGGTAAATATCAATTTGTTTTAACTGCAAATAGTAGCTTTGATATTGTTGCAGAAAAAGAAAATTTAAAAGGTAATGCTCATGTTACAACAAATGATTCTTGGGATAATCATAAAGCGACAGACATTAATTTAACAAATACAACTATTGTTTCTGGAATCATCTTGGATAATAATGGTAATCCGGTAGAAGGAGCAACAGTTAAATTGTATGATGATGACGGGAATTTAATTGCAACGGTTACGACAGGTACAGACGGAAAATATCAATTTATATTAGATAGAGATGAAAATTATCAAATAGTAGCAAGTATCGATGGGTTTGAAGGTGTAGCGAATATATTTACCGGAGATAATTGGAACGAAGATCATATCGTACAGATTAATTTAATGCCCGCAGGAACTCCGACAAAAGGTTTGGTTTCGGACAATAAAGATGGCAAAGGCATAGAAGGGGTTAAAGTGACACTAATTGATAATGAATCTGATAGTAAAATCATTTTATTTACTGATAATAACGGCCTCTTTGATCTGGCACTATCTCCAAATAGAAGCTATACACTTAATCTAGATAAAGAAGGCTATTATCCTAAATCAATTATCGTAAATGCAGGGGAAAAGCTTCCTGAAGTAATCGATTTAAATAAAGAGTATAATTTGGCAATGGATTATGCAGGTTATGAGGTAAATAAGATTTATTTTGATTACAATAAGTCGAGCTTAACTGCGGAGTCCATAGAACAATTAGACAAACTAGCAGAGACTTTGAAGGAAAACGTTAAGGCTTTACTATTTATTAAATCATATGCTGATTGTAGAGGTCCTGACAAATACAATACAAGTTTGTCTTGGCTTAGAAGCAAAGCAGTCAAGGAATACCTAGTGAATAAAGGGATTGGGCCAGAAAGAATTGGAACCAAATCAATGGGGGCAACGAATTTTGTAAACAATTGTATCAAACCAACGGATTGTACAGAAAAAGAGCACGCTGTTAACCGACGATCAGAATTTGAGATTAAGTTCAAGTAATTTCTAAAATGGACCTGATCAAAGAATCAGGTTGAAATACTTAATCAATTAAATTTATAGGGAATAACCAATTTAAATTCCGGAATTCGAGCTTTGAAATGCTCTTCAGAATTCAGATTAATAAAGAAATAAGCACCACTCATAGAGCCATAATCAGTATGTAAATTGCACGATGATTCGTATTCGTGTGTTCCACCGGGCCTAATAATAGGCCTTAACCCAACAACGCCGTCTCCTTCAATTTTTCTGTTTTCTGCCATAGAATCTTTAATGAACCAAGATCTTTTCACTAATTGCACGGGGAATTCATTTGTGTTGTTAATGGATATTTTATAAGAAAATAAGTAGAGGTTATTTTGTGGATTGGAGTATCTTTCTTGGTACATCGTCTCTACACTAATTCTTATGCCTTGATCTATGTCAGTGGTCATGAAACAAGTATAATAAAAAAATCTTCTTAGTAGTCTCAATTTATTTAAAAAAATAAACGTTACTGCCGTAAGGAATTAATTTTTTTGACGCCAATCAATCTTTCGTACCTTCCTGAAGGTTCATTGTAATAAACGTAAATTGTGTAGTCATTTTCGGTTTCATAATGAGTGCCTTCAATAAATCGAATTATTCCTGCCGTTTCATTATCCTTTAATAGCGCGTATTGATAGTTGTAGTACCCTTGTTTAAGATAAATATCTGTTTCGTAAAAACCGCGCTCACTGTTGTAAATTAATTTAAATTCGTCTTTGAATTTCCAATCTGAAACCGCGCCAAAAATAAACAGATCGCCTCCTTGAATTTGTTCTGGATATTTTAATCTAAACTGCACGAATCCATAATCTCCATCTAGGTCAGGATCGTTTCCATCCTCACAGTCCACAACAAATTTTCCATTCAATTCATTTGACGAGTAGTAATTTTTATAAGTGCGTTTTAGATCAGGTTTTAAATAAATAAAATTGGTGGTGTCATTCTTACTGTAATCTAAAACGTTAATCGATTTATAGTTAAAGCTTTTAAAGTCAAAAAATCGAAATTCATTGTTGCCATCAAAAACATTTTTTTCATCATAATCATAAACCAATTCCTTGTCTTTGATGAAAATGGGCTTCAAATCGGTAATTAGATTGTCAATTCTGCCATTCTGTTGTAGCACCACTTTTAAATTAGAAATGGGATTTATTATTGGAACAGCTCCATATAACAAGTTGAAATCAATTTCTTGTCGGTAATCTCTGTCCATAACAGTACTCGCAGGTTTAATCCTAGGGTTAATATTAATTCCATTTTCTGTTACCATAAAGCGTTTGGTCAATATGGGTTTTTCTTGGTCATTATCTTCGAAAAGGTAAAAGATGTAATTGCCTGATTTAGTTATTTTCACGTCTTCGTTTGGAAAGGTAAATTCGTAGTGAACAAATTTTTGGAGTGTATTAAAAGAAAAATTATAGTTTGAAATATAGTTATCATAAAACCCGTCCAGAAACTCTGTTTCCATCATATCACTCGGTTCCCAGCTGCTTGAACAGTGCATAACGGTGTAATTATAATCTCTGATTTCTCCTTGTAAATCGTCAAAACCCAGAACCAATTGTTCATTGGAGTAAAGAGCAAGTATGTTGCCGGAAATTGGTGAATGAGGTTGATGCAGAGTCACAGTTTTGATGTGAGGTACATAGGTATGGTCTTCATACCGAATGGTATTGTCATCAAAATATAGATCTTGTTCATCCTCAAAATTTGAGCGTTTTTTTACTTTTTGTCTTTTTTGTGCATGAAGTCCAATAAAGCACAGGGTGAGAAAGATAAACAGCAGGTATTTCGTGGTGTGGATCATGCCTATTAGTTTAGATTCATTCTAAATTAGAATAATAACGTTCTTAATGCCTTTTATTATACATGCTAGTGCCAACAAATTTATAATTTTACGGGCTCTTAAACTTTGTTTTAAATTAAGAAATTAACTATGTCTAAAGCCGTTAAAATTCGTAGAGGCTTAAACATCGCATTGCAAGGTAAGGCGGACAAAGTCCATGCCAATGCAAACGAGGCGAAGCAATATGCTATAAAACCGACTGATTTTCATGGGTTAATGCCAAAACTTGTGGGTAAGGAAGGGCATAAATTGAAAGCCGGTTCGGTGTTATTCTACGACAAGTACAACGAAAGCATTAAATATGCGTCGCCCGTTAGCGGTGAAATATCTGAAATTCGTAGAGGCGAAAAAAGGAAAATATTAGAAGTTATCATTACTCCAGACGGAAAGGATTCTTTCGAAAAGCATGATGTTGCTGATCCAAATGACTTAAGTAGGGAAGAGATTCTTGAAAAGATGTTAGCGTCAGGATTGTGGCCATTTATTAAAATGAGACCAGTTGATATTGTTGCTAATCCTACCGACAATCCCAAAATGATTGTTGTTTCTGCATTTGATTCGCATCCTTTGGCTCCAGACTATAACTTCTTACTTAAAGACGAGCAAGAAGCGTTTCAATCAGGAATCAATGCCTTAAATAAACTTACAGAAGGTTCTGTTCACCTAAACATTCGAGGAGAGAAAAAACAAAACTCGATTTTTGAACAATGTAAAAATGTTCAAATCAATCTTTTTGGGGGGGTTCACCCTTGTGGAAATGTAGGTGTTCAAATCCATCATATTGATCCCATCAATAAAGGGGAAGTTGTTTGGACGGTTAATCCTTCTGATGTAGCTACTATTGGTAAATTTTTCATGTCTGGCAGATTTGATACAGATCGTGTTGTGGCTTTGACAGGTTCTAAAGTAAATGAACCTCGTTATCTCAAAACCAAAATTGGTGCGTCTATAGAAAGTTTGGTCAAGGATAATATTGAAGCTGATAATGTTCGTATTATCTCTGGTAATGTATTAACCGGAGACATGACCAATGACAAAGGTTTCGTAGGATATTATCATCATCAAATTACGGTTGTTCCAGAAGGAGATCATCACAAGTTTTTCTTGACTGACGGTTGGTTGAGCCTTGGGTTTAACCGATTTTCTATGTCAATGGCATATCCAACCATGCTCAATGCGCCAAGTAAAAAATGGGATTTAGATACCAATTTAAATGGTGAAGAAAGAGCATTTGTTGTATCTGAACAATATGAAAAAGTATTCCCATTTGATATCTATCCTGTTTTTCTCTTAAAATCAATCTTAACGAATGATATTGATGGAATGGAAAAATTAGGAATTTATGAGGTGGCACCGGAGGATTTTGCGCTTTGCGAATTCGTTTGTACGTCTAAAATTAATTCTCAAAAAATCATTCGAGACGGATTAGATATAATTAAAGAGGAGTGTTTATAAAAGCAAGAAATGAAATTTTTAAGAAACATATTTGATAACGCTCATCATAAGCTAGAATCAAAGGAAAAAATCAAAAAGTTTTGGCCTTTGATAGATGCTTTTGATACGCTCATGTTTACGCCAAAAGATGTAACTAAGTCGGGTTCGCATATTCGGGATGCGATAGATTTGAAACGAACGATGATGCTGGTAATCACTGCCATGGTTCCGTGTTTATTATTTGGTATTTATAATGCTGGATACCAAAGTTTGCGCCTCACTGAGGCGGGATGGGACGCAGGAGTTTTCGATTGTTTCATGGCTGGATTGCCTAAAATCTTGCTTTTAATTATTGTTTCTTATGCAACTGGTTTAGGTGTAGAATTTATTTTTGCAATACGTAACCAACATTCTGTAGCAGAAGGATTTTTGGTTTCTGGTATGTTGATTCCTTTGATTATGCCAATAGATGTGCCACTTTGGATGGTAGTAGCCGCTACGGCTTTTGCTGTTTTAATTGGTAAAGAAGTTTTTGGAGGTACAGGGATGAATATTTTGAACGTTGCACTAACCGCCAGGGCATTCTTATTCTTTGCGTATCCAACAAAAATGTCTGGTGACAAAGTTTGGATTTCTGACTATGAGTTAATGAAGGAAAAGAGTCTCGCCGTGAAAGAAAACATGGCTAATGGAACGGAAATTCCTGAACACCTTGCAAATGTTCCAGAGCTGGTTGATGGTATGTCTGGAGCAACTGCTATGGGTGAACTTGCCAGTACTTTTGATGCAACAGCAGCGCATTCAGAAACGGTTACTTCGATGTTCGCTTCGGGAGGACAATTTGATTTTATGAATTCATTTCTAGGTCTAATACCTGGCTCTGTTGGAGAAACTTCAGCATTAGCTTGTTTATTAGGCGCTGGAATGTTGTTAGCGACAGGTATTGCAAGTTGGAAGGTAATTGGATCTTTTTTCGTTGGGGGCTTATTCATGACCACTGTTCTTTTTGCTATTGGTGGAAACCCTTATTTCGATTTAAATCCAATTCATCAATTGATGCTGGGTGGCTTTATGTTTGGGATGGTATTTATGGCCACAGACCCAGTAACAGCATGCCAAACAGGTACGGGAAAATTCATTTATGGATTTTTGGGCGGGTCACTTGGAATTTTGATTCGAATTTTAAATCCTGCTTACCCTGAAGGAATTATGTTAGCAATTTTGATTGCAAATGTGTGTGCACCATTGATTGATCACATGGTGATTCAATCGAATATAAAACGTAGACTAAGTCGACTAAAAACCGCATAAGATGGCTATTAATAAAGAAAGTAATTCGTATACAATAATGTTTGCCGTTGTTATGGTAGTGATTGTTGGTGGTCTTTTGGCGTTTACCTATGAATCCTTTAAGGACATTATAAAGAGTAACCAAGAAAACGAAAAGAAACAAAACATATTACAAGCAATCGGAATCGCTGAGACCGGCGGTAAAGACTTTGACAGAACTGCGGCGCAGGAAGTCTTCTACAAATATGTTACTAGAAGAATAACACTTTCATATGAAGGAGAAATCTTAAGTGATTTACCTGCTGACAGTATCATTAATGCTTCAAACAAGCTAGATGCCTTTAACATAGACCTAAGGAAAGAGTACAAGCTGTACGGTAAGAAGGTAATCAAGAATAACAAAGGGAGCCAAGAGAAATTAGCTGCAGGATTGGCTGCAGAGGACAGAATTCACTATCCTTTATTTGTTTGTGAAAAAGAAGATTCAACTTTTTATGTAGTTTCTGCTGTGGGAACAGGCCTGTGGGATGATGTTTGGGGTTATATTGGAATTAATTCAAATTGTCAAACCATTAGCGGTTCCGTTTTCGACCATAAAGCGGAAACACCAGGATTAGGATCTAAGGTTACTGAAGATTGGTTTCAAGAACAATTTATTGGTAAACGAATCATGGCTGAAGATGGTAAAACCAGGTTGAAGCTAGAGGTTAGAAAACCAGGAAATGAATTGAACATCCATCAAGTAGATGGAATTAGTGGTGCAACATTTACAGGTGCAGGTGTTGCGGAAATGTTGGAAAGATCATTTGTGGTCTACCAAGATTTTTTTGATAATAATCCAGAATTCAAAAAATAAGAGGCATGGCAGAAGTAAAAGAAAAAGAGCCGTTATTCTCTAAGAAGAACAAAAGGTTAATTACGGATCCGTTGAATGACAACAATCCTGTTACGATACAAGTATTAGGGATTTGTTCTGCGTTAGCAGTTACGGTTCAATTGGATAATGCAATAGTGATGTCCATTGCAGTAATGGCTGTATTGGTTATAGGTAATGTGGTAGTTTCTTTGCTGAGAAGTTTCATCCCTCCGAGGATTCGAATTATTGTTCAATTGGTTATTGTTGCATCACTTGTTATCATTGTTGATATTGTGTTAAAAGCGTTTGTTTACGATGTCTCTAAGCAACTTTCTGTATTTGTGGGACTCATTATAACCAATTGTATAATTATGGGCCGTTTGGAGGCTTTTGCAATGGGCAATAAGCCTTGGGCATCTGCTCTGGATGGAGTTGGAAATGGCTTAGGTTATGGATTTGTTTTGATTGTAGTTGCGATTTGCAAAGAATTATTTGGCTCAGGATCGTTAACAATCCCAGGATTTGATAAGTTTCAATTTATTGCAGAAGGGTCTGGTTATCTGCACAACGGGCTAATGTTGTTACCACCATCTTCGTTGGTTTTAGTAGCGGTCTATATTTGGATTCAGAAAACCAGAAACAAGAAATTAATAGAAGAACATTAATTAAAAGAAGAAAGAGAAATGGAATACTTTAAATTATTCATACGTGCTGCCTTTGTAGACAACATGATCTTTGCATTCTTTTTTGGAATGTGTTCATATCTGGCGGTGTCAAAAACGGTTAAAACAGCAGTTGGTTTAGGGATGGCTGTAATTTTCGTTCTAACGGTAACGGTTCCTGTCAACTGGCTATTAGATACTTATGTGTTACAGGAAGGAGCTTTATCTTGGCTAGGGCCTGAGTATGCAAGCTATGATCTTAGCTTTTTAAGTTTTATCATGTTTATTGCGGTTATTGCGTCAATTGTTCAATTGGTTGAAATGATCGTGGAGAAGTTCTCACCGGCCTTATACGGCGCTTTGGGTATCTTCTTACCATTGATCGCAGTAAACTGTGCCATTTTGGGTGGTGCATTGTTCATGCAACAAAAACAATTTGGAGATATTGCTGAAGCCACTACATACGGATTAGGTTCTGGATTTGGATGGTTCATAGCGGTAGTTTTAATTGCAGCAATTAGAGAGAAAATTCGCTATTCTCATATACCTGCCCCGCTGAGAGGAGTTGGTATGGCTTTCTTAATTACGGGTTTAATGGGATTGGCATTTTTAGGGTTTTTAGGTTTTAACATTTAATCGTGATTTAAGAATGACTGGAGTAGTAATAACATCAATTATAGTTTTCTTGGCTGTAGTGCTTTCACTAACGGCTTTACTATTGTTTGCAAAGGCAAAATTGGTTTCATCTGGAAAAATTAAGATTACCATTAATGGAGAAAGAGAGCTGGAAGTAGAAGGGGGAAACACTTTATTAAGTACGTTGGGTACGGCAGGTATCTTTTTGCCATCAGCATGCGGTGGTGGTGGAACTTGTGTTCAGTGTATTTGTCAAGTTCATACGGGAGGTGGATCAATATTACCTACAGAAGTACCGCATTTTTCAAGAAAGGAAATAGCTTCTAACCACAGGCTTGGTTGTCAGGTCAAGGTTAAGGAAGATATGGAGATTGAAGTAGAGGAAGAAGTTCTTGGAATCAAGGAGTGGAAAGCGAAAGTGGTCTCTAATTATAACGTAGCAACGTTTATCAAAGAGTTTATAGTTGAAATTCCTGAGGATATGGACTACAAAGCTGGTGGATATATCCAGATTAACATTCCAAAATGCACCATTAATTATTCAGATATGGATGTTGAAGCGCATCCACAGGATCATCCAGGTGAACCGGAGAAATTCAAGGCTGATTGGGATAAATTTGGTTTATGGCCATTGGTGATGAAAAATGATGAAGAAGTTGTTCGTGCTTATTCAATGGCATCTTATCCAGCTGAAGGTCGAAAAATCATGTTGAATGTTAGGGTTGCGACACCACCTTGGGACCGCAAGAACAACGATTGGATGAAAGTCAATCCTGGTATAGCATCCTCTTATATTTTTAATTGTAAAGCAGGTGATGAGGTAACCATCTCGGGACCTTATGGGGAATTTTTCATCAACGAATCTGACTCAGAAATGCTTTACGTTGGTGGAGGTGCAGGAATGGCACCTATGCGGTCACATTTATACGAGTTATTTAAAACATTAAAAACAGGTCGGAAAGTAACCTATTGGTATGGAGGTCGCTCACGTGCGGAATTGTTCTATATACATTACTTTAGAGATCTTGAAAAAGAGTTTTCCAATTTTAAATTTTATTTGGTTTTGTCAGAGCCATTGGAATCTGATAATTGGGTTGAGAAGAAAGACATTGATGATCCAAATGGCGATGGATTTCTAGGATTTGTGCATAATGCTGTAATTGATCAGTATCTAAGTAAGCACGATGATCCTGAGGATATTGAGCTTTACTTCTGTGGACCTCCACTAATGAATGTTGCCGTTCAGAAAATGGGTGAAGATTTCGGGATACCTGATGACAGTATAAGATTTGATGATTTTGGTGGGTAACACTTGTCACAATAGTATTTTTAAAAAGTCCCGATTGATTGGGACTTTTTTGTTTTCGCTGCTTTTCTATTCCTGCGTAGATAACACCAATACGAATGGATCTAAGTCATTAGAAAAGGATGAATCGAGTAGAAAAAACAGTTTGGAAAGTAAATTCTATACGATTGAAGGGTTTGCTCAAGGAACGACATATCAAATAAAATATGAGGCTTCACACGATTTAAAAATCAAACGCGAAATTGATTCATTACTACAAGATTTTGATTGGCACTTATCAACGTATTTGGATTCAAGTTTAATTTCCGATTTTAATAATGCAGATGTTCAGTTCTATTGCCAAATTGTTTCCAGTATTATAGCGAATTGCTTTTCAGAATCTCGGAAAATTTATGAAGTTACTGATGGCGCTTTTAATCCAGCTGTTTATCCATTGGTTGATTTTTGGGGGTTCTACGACATGGCCAATAAAGAACACCAGCCAACTCGTCATGAAATTGATTCAATATTAAAATTTGTTGTTTTTGATTCTACCGCTATTCAATTGATTCAAAATAAATGGGTAGATACTGATAAGCTAATGGCCAACGAACTATGTAAAGTTGATGCAAGACTGAAGCTGGATTTCAATGCCATAGCGCAAGGTTTTTCAGTAGACTTAATTGGATTCTTCTTGCATTATCGAGGAGTCGAAAATTACATGGTGGAGCTAGGTGGTGAAGTGAAATGTAGAGGTGAGAATGCATATGGTAATTTATGGAAGATTGGTATTGATCGTCCAACTGATGAGGCGAGTGCGTCCGCTAGAGTACTTAATGCAGCGGTTCTTTTGGATAATAAGGGCTTAGCAACCTCGGGTAATTATAGGAAGTTTTATGAGCTCGACGGAGTTAAATATGCGCACACGATCGATCCTAGGACAGGCATGCCTGTTTCTCATTCCTTATTAAGCACGACGGTTGTTTCTGAAAAAGCTTCTGTGTCGGATGCTTATGCGACGGCATTTATGGTTTTAGGTGTAGAAGAGACTAAGCTATTTCTTGAAAAAAATGAAGAATTGGACTTGGATGTCTATTTAATTTATGCCAATGCTAATGGAGAATTTATTACTTGGATGAACAGCGGTATGAAAGAAATTATAGAGGAATTTTAATTCAGAAGGAATTATTTAGTTTTGAATTAGGGTAGTGGTTGAATTTCACTTTTACATTTTTCGTCTGGTCGTGCTCCGCAAACTCCACAAGAAGCACCGTCTTCTTGAAGTAAAGGATTGTTACTTGCGCATGTGCCTGCAAATTCCCCTCCTTTTTTTGCCCATATTTTAATTGCAATTCCTGCAACCGCAAGCCCCAAAAGGCCGATAGAAAGTAACGCTAACTTCATGGTAACAAAGTTAAGGATTATTGTGGAATTAATTCTCCTGAACCGGTCATTGCAACATCGATAATTGTTGGATTACCAGAATAATACACATTGCCTGATGACTCAATAACTCCATTAATTGAATTTGTGGCATTCAATTTTAGCCATCCTGTTGAATTCCAGTGAATAGCAGCCTTTGTTGAAATTAATTGCGATGCATCAACATCACCATGACCAAAATAATAGAAGTAGCTATCTGCGCAAGTACCAACTAATTTAATATTTGTGACTCCGACATTCACAATAAAGAAACACGAATCACATTCAAGCGTTAAATCAATATTTCCGTTTGCACGATCCGCATCAATAGTAATATTTTTCGTTACAGGAGTTTCATTTGACAAGTTCCCGGATCCATAAAGTAAAACCTTATTAAGATTTAGACTATTTAGGAAAACTTTAGTTTTGTAATTAAGGTCTCGTAAGAATGAACATCTATTATCGTCTCTTATAAATAGCGTGTCATTAGAAACTTCTGTCACAATAAAACCAATGAGATTTGCGCCTGATTCTACAACTATCGAATTATCAGTGGTGTCCGTTAGTATTAAGTCAATGTGATCGTCTAAAACCACAAACGAATAAGGTTTAAGCGACCTTGATTCAACGGTGATATTTCCAATGTTTTTGAAACATCTTCTATTTTCTACTTTCTTACATCCGGTCAATGAAAAGATAAATGAGATGACGATTAAGAATTTACATAGATTCATCCTGCTTACCATTTTTGTCTTTTTTTGTGTTCTGAATAAATCTATATCCAATGCCTAATTCCATGTATTCAGCGATACCGAAATGAGTTTTTATACCGAATGAAGCAACGATGCCAGTCTTTGCAAATCGCTTTCGGTACCCGATTTTTTGATACAATGGACCATTTTCTTTATACTCTGATAATAGATAAACTCCTTGCTGTAGGAAGACTGAATTATCATTAAACTTTAATTCCAAGCCACCAAATCCACCAATTTGCAGACTCATTAAATTGGGGTTACTACCTGACTCTGTCGCTGCTAGCAAACTTGGATTGGCAAATACATCTATGCCAGAGCACCATGCAAATTTTGGTGAAAACTGATGTAAATACTGAAAACCCAATGAACCCACAAGGTATTTTTTAGGATGATGAAGGCTTACTTGCCGAGCACCACCAAATAGAAACACTTCGTGCGCTCTGATAAATAAGGATTTGTCATTTGTGTAATTAGTATGATTCGGTATTTCTAATTTTTCATTGGCAGGATTACCTACGGCAAATCCAACGTATACCGTTGGAATATTGATTCCTAAATTAGGGGAATTAAACGATGCATTTGAGAAATGAGTTATTGCTATTCCATATTTAATAAATTGCAATTTTATTGATACCTCTCCTTCAATTGCCACGTTAATAATGGAATTAATGTGAGTGCCAATGGTAACATTTTTGTTGTTTGTGACCTGATCAAATGGTTTTTGAACATAGCCTATGCCTCCTCCGAATTTCAATCGTGGAGCAAATTTACCTAAACCTAGTTTAAATCGAATGTTTGGATAAAGTCCAAAACAGTGCCCAATTTGTTTAGGGTTCCCTGTATTTAGGTACAAGAATGAAAGGCCATTAACCGGTTTAGTATAGTTAGTGCTTAGGTGAGAAACTCCGGTGGGTTCCGATAAATAACTAAGTTCAAACGTTGAGGAATGGCCTTGTATAAGATGCCTCATGCTTGATCTATGTGCAACTAAGAATCCAGAACCGTAAGCGGCAGCGATATATCGTCTAGCTCCTTGACCAAGTCCAGTTGTTACAGTTAGAACCGCAAGTACTGATATGACATATCGTTTCTTCATTTTGCTACATTGCAATTTACTGCAATTCTCAGAATCTATTATCCTCTAATTTCGATTTAGAAATGCTACAATTATTCTCATGGTTTTTGTGTTTCTGCAGTAACAGACTGTACATTCGTTCTCTATTATCTTCAATTCCTGAACAGACTATGCCCTTGGAGTCATTCAAAAAGAAAATATCATTTAATGGATCTGAAGATAGATGTGTAATAAAGGCACCGGGAATGATTACTTCTTCCTTGTTGCATTGTACTGTTAATAATGTGATTAAATTAAATGTTATAAAGAACTTTAACATGTTTTCAAAGTTAACGGATAAGCATTAGATTCGAATAGTCTTTGTATACAGAAATTTACCTACTTCGAAATTAATATGAATAAAATGAGTGGTGTTGAAAACAAGCTGGCAGCTTTTGAGCGATTACTTACAATAATGGATGAATTGCGAGCGAAGTGCCCGTGGGATAAAAAGCAAACCATAGAATCTCTGCGATACTTAACAATTGAAGAAACTTATGAGCTTTGTGACGCGATAATAAATCAAGACATGGAGGAGATTAAGGGGGAGCTGGGTGACCTTTTTTTACACTTGGTTTTTTATTCTAAAATTGCTTCGGAAACGAATTCTTTTGATGTCTCTGATGTGTTAAATGGGGTGTGTGACAAGCTAGTCGAACGGCACCCACATATTTATGGTGATGTAAAAGTGACAGGTGAAGAAGAAGTAAAGGCCAATTGGGAAAAGATTAAGCTTAAAAATAAAAAGGGTAAACAGTCTGTTTTGGGTGGTGTTCCTAATTCGCTACCAGCAATGGTAAAAGCTACTCGAATGCAAGAAAAGGCGAGGGGCGTTGGTTTTGATTGGGACAATCAACAACAGGTTTGGAATAAGGTCAATGAAGAGCTGCAAGAATTTAAGGCGGAAGTAGATGCTCAAAGTAATGAAATAGAAGCTGAATTTGGAGATGTACTTTTTTCGATGATTAATTATGCAAGATTTATTGGAGTGAATCCAGAAGATGCACTTGAGAAGACCAATAAAAAGTTTATAAAGAGGTTTCAGTATCTTGAAACCGAATCGGCCAAAGATGGCAAGGTTATGGGCGAAATGACATTGGCAGAAATGGATAAGTACTGGGAACGTGCCAAGACAATTTAATTATTTATGTTAGACCACTTTTCTTTACATTTCTAAGTTTCGTCCTCTTTCTTATTCGAATTATTACGCTAAACATTATTCCTAACACAATCAAAACGAGCGCGATTAGTTTTTGATCTTGCGATATGAAATGTACCGTTTTAACTGTGCCGAAATTGGAAGTATTGAGCTGCAGAGAATTAGAAATTTCTGATGATATAATGGTGGCTCTGTCGTTTACAAAAGAACGCATATTATCGAGGTCTTTATTCCATGCAAATGTTGAAGTTGGATGGCCCCATCGGTCAATATGAGCTGGAAGATGGGGAGCAATAATATTCGATATACTATCAATTATTTTAAAGCATCGAGTGGGAGAGAGGTAAGTATTCAGCAATTCAGCATAGCGATTAGTAAAATCAGTTTGATAGTTTTTATTGGTCATTAGGGCATTAAATATTTTAGTAATCATGGATTCCTTATGCAGTTGCATAAATTCAAACATGTTGTCTTCGGGGTGTTGAAAGCCAGCGTCAATGTCAATCAGTACAAGCCTCCATTTACCTTTACCTTTTTCTTTCCAAAAAGTAATGTTGTTGTTCTGTAATAACCAGTCTTGATTACTGAAGAAGGTTTCACAAATGACGTAGTCGGTAAAATTAGAGAGGTCTATGAGTTTTCCAAAAGAAGATAGATTTTCATCAAGACTCATCATGTGGGAATCAATAAAATCAAATAATTCTTGAAATTCAGCCTGATTGTAGTTGCCTGGAATCAGAATGCTGTCTTCGTTACAATTAAAATGTTCGGACAGGTATTTTTCATCAACCCGTTCTCTAATTATATGAAGTCCCCAGTATTCACCATTAATGTAAGTGCGAGAAAAGCCAT
>Ga0315332_10000433_pt1 | contig 19032 bp, 15 predicted proteins | sample M110034915metaG_FD_203455 | JGI IMG/M metagenome (GOLD analysis project Ga0315332, IMG submission 203455) | Ammonia-oxidizing marine archaeal communities from Monterey Bay, California, United States - M1 100m 34915 | ecosystem: Environmental > Aquatic > Marine > Intertidal zone | place: USA...
GCAGCTGCAGAATCAATGGGTGTAGAGCTTTTCAATATGGCCGTGATCGGTGACGATATGAAAACAGATATAGCTGGTGCAAACGCCTGTGACGCGGCTTCTGTCTTGGTCAAAACTGGAAAATTCACTGAGGACGATCTGTATTCTAGGAAAGCTAAACCCGATTTGATTCTGGATTCGGTAGCTTCACTTCCCAATGCGCTAGGTGTGGGCTTCAAGTGATGCCCCCCCCCAACTCAACTGGTAAAATAAACTTATCCAACCAGACTGATCCCATAACACTCTTCGGTGAATGGTTTATGGAAGCAAAAAACTATGGAATAGCTCTTCATGAGTCTATGGCCCTTTCGACTAGCACCCCCGACGGCATTCCATCCTCCAGAATGGTCCTCTTGAAACATTTCGATGCAGAAGGTTTTGTATTTTTCACTAACTACAATAGCAGAAAGGCTCAAGAAATCGTCAGTAATCCAAAGGCATCAATATTATTGCACTGGCCTACATTAGAAAGGCAAATCAGAATAGAGGGTGGTGTCACACAAACCAGTACTGAAGAATCTCACTCCTACTTCAGAACGCGTGATAGAGGTAGCCAGGCTGGTGCCTGGGCCTCAAAACAAAGTGAAATAATCGGCGACGAATCTCTGAAAAACGAAGTACATAAAATAGAAGAACGTTTTAAAAACAAAGAAATTCCTTTGCCACCCTTTTGGGGTGGCTACAGAGTTTGCCCTAATAAAATAGAATTTTGGCAGGGTCGTCCCGACCGACTGCACCAAAGGCTTTTATTTGTCCTAGAGTCGGATAAGAAATGGACTTCAACATTGCTTTACCCATGACAGACTGCCAAGATCTGAAAGTGTTTCATCAAACATTTGGTGGCAGTGTGACTAAAGAACTGACAGCACAATAGGGCAAAAACCATGTCGAAAAATATCACCTTAGGTATGGGCTTTGGAATAATAGCCCTGGGTATCACACGATTCTTTTGGGCACCCTTGGAAGAACATACCCATTACCATGCTAACTGGGCTATATACATCGACGACACCCGCCTTGATCTCTCCTCTGACAAATACATGGAAGATATTTCCAGTTGCTACGGATCTGAGGGATATGTAACGCCAGAATCTCGAGTACATATGCATCTTGGAGAACAAGATATCGTACACATACACCATGACGGTGCCGCTTGGGGACATCTGTTAACAAACTTGGGATTTGGATTAGGTGAAGGTTTCATGGTTTTCCCTGATGGCACGACCCTATTAAACAACGAAAGCAAGCAGTTTACATATGTTTTGAACGGTCAGATCCTCACTTCGATACATAACCATTTGATTTCATCATCGGACAGGATGCTCATAAGTTACGGATCCGGATCGATTGATTCAGTGTTACAAAATCAATTCTCCAAAGTCATGTCCAATGCAGCTGAGTACAATGACAAAACAGATCCAGCCACCTGCTCTGGAAGTCACGAACCCCTACCGTTACTGGACAGAATAAAATTGGCCTTTTGGGGTTAATCACTTTTATCAATCATTGTGTCAGTGTGCCACAATCAATATTCTTGTGATTGAGTACCACACTTCATAGCAATCGCAATACAACCTGTTCCGTTTTCTGGAGAATAGAGATGCGTCGACCAACATTTTGCACTTTACTTATAACAGTTCTTGTAATAGTAGCTGGGGAAATAGCAGCACAAACTTCCGGTCCTTCAAATGGATCATTAGTCATCGTTGGTGGGGCGATGAGGGACCCAGGGATTATGCAGAGGTTCATGGACCTGGCCGGAGGAAATGACTCCCCAATTGTAGTTATCCCTACGGCTGGAGGAGATGAAGAGTACGACCAGTTCTATTCTGGGCTGAAAGCTTGGAGAGATTTGGGAGCTACTAACATGACTGTGCTACACACTAAAGACCGTTCCATGGCTGATTCAGAAGCTTTTGTAAGTGCTATCACCGAAGCAACCGGAGTATGGTTCCCAGGGGGCCGTCAGTGGCGACTGGCAGACTCATACTTGGACACGAGAACAGAAGAAGAGCTATGGAAATTATTAGAAAGAGGTGGAGTGATAGGCGGATCATCTGCAGGAGCTAGCATTCAGGGATCTTACTTGGTTCGAGGTGACACCCAAACAAATGAAATTATGATGGGAGACCATAAGGTTGGTTTTGGATTTTTGACAAATTCTGCCATAGATCAACACCTACTAATGCGAAACCGTCAATTTGATCTGGTCGATGTCATCAACGAACACCCAGAACTCCTGGGCATTGGAATAGATGAAAACACTGCTATAGTGGTAACCGGAGACGAATTTGAGGTCATCGGCCAAAGCTACGTTGCAATTTACGACAATACTCGAATGATAGGAGATAGAGGGTTTAGCTATTTCCTGGCTCCAGGTGACAGGTTTGATATGCAGACTAGAGAAGCAAGAAGACCAGCCAGAACGTTCCAAGCTGTCGACCGAGCCCAACCAAAACGTTGGCCTGGAGGATAGAACTCAACAAAATCAGTACTCATTGGTATCCGAACTGTTTTGAGATCATAAATGAAGTGGTTATTCGACACCACAAAAACGCATTGCATTTAATGCCAATGTACTTGTGGCAATCAAGACTTCCTCTATAGGAACAAACTCATCTGGTCGATGTGCATCACGGACGTTTCCAGGTCCATAAAGTACAGCTGGAGTGCCACCATGATTAACAAGGAGGCCCATATCGGAACCATAGGGCACTCCCGTGACCATAGGTTCAGTCTCAGTCACCGTCTTGTGAGATTCTATAACAGTGGTAGCAATACCAACATTCGGATCTACAGAAGCTGCTTCGAAACGCCCACCCCACCACTCTATTTCTGGTTTATGAATACTCAACCAACCATCATCTAAGGCAGCCCTCTCCAGGACATCCTCAAATTCTTCCCTGGCTGTCATCAACTCTTCTCCTGGACGAATTCCATATCTTCCCTCAAGGAGCACACCTTCAGACACAGAGGAAGCCCATTCACCACCAGTAATTTTTCCAACACAGATAGGGAAAGGTAGGTCTCCAGGAATGCTTGGATCGCCTCCTTCGTTACGCTTTTTCTCAAATGAATCAAGAGCTGAAAGTATTAAAAAGCTTTTTTGAATAGCACTTACACCTTCCCCACGCAAGGCCCCGTGTGCAGCCTTGCCAGCCACTCGTATACGAAAATTTTGGCAACCTGCACCTGTAGTCACGACTGCTAATCCAGTTGGCTCCATCACAAGAGCACCTCTCGCTTTATAGCCACGTACGATAGCCGCCAAAGTCCCTATTCCTCCATCCTCTTCCCCTATCACACTTTCAATCATCAAAGGGGTAGTCAAAATCACCCCAGCGTCTTTAATCGCTTTGGCAGCGAAAATGGCCGAACATAACCCAGCCTTCATGTCTACGGCACCTCTTCCATAGATCCTTCCTTCTCTCACTCTTGGTTCAAACGGAGGACTACTCCAGCGTTCTATGTGACCAGCTGGTACGACATCAACATGACCATTATAGATGAGACCGTCTTCCCTGGATCCCTTTCCGATCTGACCAACCACACCCACCCCATGGGATCGATCAATTTCAGTAGAATGTCCTGGATGTTCGGCCAACGCATCAAAATCCAAATCCCAACATTCCACCTTTAGCCCGATCTTTTCCATCAGCTCAGCCACCCACTGTTGAGCAGGGGTCTCTGCCCCTCCAACACTTTCGATGGCTACCAACTGGAAGATGCCATCCAACAATCCTTTGCAATCAATCGAATCCAGAACTTTACGTTCTAGTGAGGTCAAATTTGTCATGATTCAGCTTAAGATCCTTATTTTATAAGATCACCCTGGAAATAAGATCCTGTTGGAAATATATATTTCTAGCCAAAATATTATTAAAAAAGGTCCTCCAGAAGTTTCTGGAGGACCTTTTTATCGATCAGCGAACAGATCCTGACTCCCTACCCACCATTACTCAAAGTCCAGACGTACACAGCTAGTGCTTTAATTTGATCATCTGTTATGGAAGATCCTCCCCTTGGAGGCATCATTACACCCATGGCGTTCTTCACATCTGCCAAGGCTACGCCCTCAGTGATTGCTACGACAATCTCATCATAAGTCCCTGATCCATTCAACCATTCGGCATCTATGAGACTTGGCCCAATAAATCCTTCGCCAACGGGACCATGGCAAGTAGCACAAAGGCCAGCTCCTCCATAGATCTGCTGCCCCTCGGTAACCATAGCTTCCGTAGCTCCCTCGGGAAGGCCCTGAGCATCTGCACTGGTTGCAGAGGCGAGCATCATGATGAACATGCCGGACCAACAAAAAATCTGCTTCATCTGCTTCCTCTATTGTTGCTGTTGAGGCTGAGTGGCTCAGCGGGTGAGTCCCGCAGTGTACTCAGCATTTTGTAATGCTACATCAAAGATAAAATCAGCACGGCCCAATCCCAAGTCCCAAATGTTCATTTGTCGATTCTTTCGATCATCCTATACACCATTGCTGTTCCAAAATACACAATATCACTACTATAAATAGGAAGCTTATGACGCCAATGGCACAGATCTTGCAATTATATTCTGTTCAGAAAGCCAAGACTTGGTGACTGGAAAGGCGTTCAGGAGGTACACTGTGCTAAAACAAGTAAGACATTACATTCGAGGCACCGTGGCGATAACGTCATTGGCGCTGGTTGGAGTGATTCCAAATGAAATTAGCGGACAGCAACGACCATCAGGATTTAGATTTGACGCTCCGAAAGTTCATTTTAGTATTCAAGTCGGTGCAGACCAAACCAAGGCTGCGAACGAAATTGTTCAGTTTGTGAGTAATAGACTGACTCTAGATCCCACAGATTTACATCAGCCCAAGATCGCTCTGGAATTCGGGGTGAGAATGAGTGAACGTACTGATATAGATTTCGAAATGGTATTTGCTGGAGTTAGCATGCCGTCGGAGTTTAGGGATTGGGTGGACAACGAAGACCTACCCATCGAGCAAACTACTGATTTATTTAAGAGTACTTATGGAATCAACCTTAAACGGTATCTCAGGGACAGAGGTGAAAGATTGAGCCAATTTGCTTGGATACCCAATGGCTGGGCTCCATTCATTGGTGCTGGAGGAGGATTAGCCGTTCTGAAATTTGGACAAGTAGGAGATTTCGTAGACTTCGAAACTTTGGATGTTTTCGGAGCAGACATGAAGTCGAGGGGACATGGTGCAATTGGAAAAGTGTTTGCCGGCATGGATTTTTACTTAGGCGCTGGATGGGGCCTGACCACCACTTGGCAATATACGTGGGTCACTAGCCCAATGAATGGAGACTTTCAACAGTTTCAGCCCTTTGATTTAGGCGGACTTGGAGGACAACTCGGAGTAAGACTTCTATTTTAGTTAGAAATAAATGACACTTGAGCAGTCACAAGCAAGGAGCAAACCATGAAAAACGTCAAAAAAGAAAAACGGACTGTCACAAAAGACCTCCTCTTGGTTGGCTTACTCTCTCTCATGTTATTACCAAGCACAATACATGCCGCCAAAGTTACAACAATCGATGATAGGTGGTTGGCTTGGATGGGATGCTGGTCACCCAAAGAAGTTCAGCAAATCGGTCAGGAGAACCTGGCATCTCTCTGTGTAATTAACAATGAAGAAACAAATGGATTAGAGATTCTGACCATAGTAGATGGAACCATTACCGAGCGAAGAGAAGTGGGACTTAATGGAGCACCCAAAGAAGTAAATAGTGAAGATTGTGCAGGAATTGAGGCTTTCAATTTTTCTGAGGACGGACGGCATATCTTCCTAAACACGGAATTGCTCTGCTCAGGAGGCCAACGTAAAGAAACTGGCATCATGAGTATGACTAGTCCCCAGGAATGGCTGGAGGTAAAGGCTATTGGAATAGGGGGGCAAACTACTCCTTGGGTCCTGAGGTATCGAATAGCGTCGCAAGATGTCTTTGAAGCCGCTGGACTAGAAGAAACTGTAGCTAGAAACACGCTACTTACAAGAATAGCCTTCAGCTCGCCCCTGACACTAGCCAATGTCGTTGAAGCTGGCACAAAGGTAGATCCACAAGCCATAGAGGCTTGGGTTTTAGAGAGTGCACAGCCATTTGCCTTAGATGGAGACATCCTTAAAAGAATGTCTTTCTCAGGAGTAAGCCCTAATGTATTAGACGCTGTCATTGCGGTATCATTCCCTGACGAATTTGTCTTAGAGAGATTTGGATTAGATAGCGATGGAGAATTCCAAGCATCTGGTTCGAACACTAACATTAGTGACCGGGTAACTCGGCAGAATTCCAATTATGGAAACACCTACTACGGGGGCAGTTACAACAGGGGACCATTTAGGTATGGATACAGCCCATACTATGCTTACAGATACGCAGATCCTTACTGGGGCTATGGCTATGATCCTTACTGGAGCTATAGTAGCAGATATGGATATGGCTTCGGGTACAGCCCCTACTATCGTTCCGGATCAGTTTATAACAATTACTACAACGGCTATTACAGAACCCCCACCCGAATAACGGGTAGAGTTAGAACCAACACCTGGGGCTATGACGACGGCAACAATCGAGCCCGCGCAGTGCCCGGAAGGGGATACACAAGAGGAAACAGAGGGACACCCAGTACTGCTGCACCTTCCGGAGGGGGCAGCAATCCACCATCAAGTGGTGGACGCACGGCTAAGCCTCGTGGAGGAAAACCAGGTGGAACGCCCTAAGAGGGTTCCACCATCGACCGCCTTCACTAGTGAAATTTCGAGTTAATACCTACTGTCGTCCTATGGCACGACAGTAGGTATTTCGATTAAACTTCCAGGATCAGGACGTATACCTAAATGGTCTAACTCCGCGTTGAGGCCTGGCATACCTTCGCCGATCAACTCATTGATGGTTGTTATCACTTCAGTCAAATCACTCATACCCAGTTCGATCTGGTACAGCTGATCAGCCGTAGGAGCTGTCGCAGAGCCCTCAATACCAGACAAAAGTCTAGACATGCGATTCAATCTCGAAAGATCTTCTGTTGCACTATCTAGCCTAGCTTTCAAGTCTCCTACATTACTTCTTAGGTTCTCGGTCACTTCTGAACTGGAGTCAAGAAGGGTTTCAACATCCTCCAATTGCCCATCAAGACGCTGAGAAGCATCCCTCGCCTGTCCCAATAACCCCAGCATCTCAAAGACCGACATTGCAGTTTCATACCTAGCACTTCTGTCAGCATCGGACATGCCATCTCTTGGATCCGCCTGAACTTCTATCTCAATTTCACTGGCTACCAATCCTGCCATGATCCTAGCTTGATAGGTTCCTGGCAAGACCATTGGACCGGCCAAGGCCGGACCGAATCCACCTCCGTTAGGGTCTTCCATATCCGAGGGCAGTTCGTAACGCATATCCCACAAGATCTCATGAAATCCAGCTTTTCCAGGCCCTGCTAATTTACTTATAGGTCGTAACGATGTATCCAAAATTTCCACGCACACAGGCTGGCCACACTCACTATCTTCTCCCAGAGCTAGCTCTTCTCCCAACCAATAACGAATCCTAACCCCATCCTCTGGATTTTCTGCTATAAACATATCACCCCAGAATGGCCAACCCCCAGAACGAATCCACTGAGTTCCTGGTTTTGACTGAAAACCTTGTAAGCCATTCCCTAGGATGGCAGGATCTTCGGCAATTTCCTGCAATGGACCTAGATCGTGTAATATCCATATGCTTCGGCCATGAGTACCCACAATTAAGTCATTCTCACGCGGATGGATCGCGATATCATCTACTGGAACCGTTGGGAAATTGCCCTTCAGAGGTTGCCAGTCACTCCCCCTATTAAATGAAACGTAAACCCCCACCTCATTGCCAAGGAAAAGAAGATTTTGGGACAAGTGATGCTCCCTAACGACGTTTATCGACCAATCTGGCAAATCCGATGAAATTGACTGCCAACTGGCACCATAATCTTCACTAACATAGAGATACGGTTTATAATCACCGTCGTTGTGTGCGTCGAAAGAAGCATATACACGACCTTCAGAATGTCTGGATGCTTGTAGCCTGCTTACGTAGGTTCCCGGAGGCAGACCTGGACGGTTTTCGACGATCATCCAATTGTCCCCACCATCTCTTGTGACCTGTAAATTCCCGTCGTCAGTGCCCACATAAATCACCGATGGACTGAAGGATGACTCTGAAATCGCTGTAATATTACCATAAGAAGAAATGCCATCATTACGAGATAGATGAGGTTCTGATAGGCGCCTACCCATTATCTCCAAAGTGTCCCTATCAATGAGTCTTGTTAGATCGGGAGAAGCTTCTTCCCAAGTCATGCCTTGATCTCGGGATCGTAGCAAGTGATTAGCCCCAATATACACGGTGTTTGGATCGTGTTCGGAAACTACTATCGGTGCATTCCAGTTAAAATCGTAAGACCGTTCCTCATCCACGTCAGAAGATCGTGCCACAGGTCGAATTCTAGTCGCCGATCCAGTGCTTCTGTCTAAGCGAGATATATTGCCCCCCTGTGACTCCGTATAAACAATATTGGAGTTTGTGGGGTCTACTTGGTTATAGAATCCATCTCCACCAGAAACATCTTCCCAATCGCTGTTGCGCACACCGTAATTATTTAGAGTCTGGTTCGGTGCGCACCACGAACTATTATCCTGCAGTCCTCCGCAAACATGATATGGATGTTGCATATCAAAGCCAATCTCATAGAACTGCCCCACTGACATGTTGTCATACATACGCCAGTTTTGGCCTCCATCTCTAGTTGTTGACAAACCACCATCACTGCCCAGAATGACATGATCAGAATTTTTGGGATTGACCCAAAGAGCATGGTGGTCAACATGAATACCTTCTGCAGCATCCCCTTCCCACCAAGTTTTTCCTCCGTCGTCGGATATGGAAAGTTGCACTCCGCCCAAGTAAATTCGCTCTGGATTGTTTGGATCGATCCTGACCATACTAAAATACATCGGGCGGGGATTACGTTCGCTTATCTTTTCCCAAGTGTCTCCCCTATCTGTCGTTCGATATATTCCTCGTCCCTCTCCTTCTACACTCTCTACAGTCGCATACAGAAGGCTCCCATCTCCTTGGTAAATATCGAGGCCGATGCGCCCTTTGTCCCCCTCTGGCAAACCTTCGTTGAGCTCTTGCCAGCTATCTCCACCGTCATAGGTACGATAAATACCAGAACCTGAACCACTAGCACTAAATCCGAAACTAGTGCGACGACGCTGATACATGGCTGCAAAGAGTGTATTCGGATCCTCAGGACTAATGACTAAATCGATAGCTCCAGTGTCCTCGTCTATATAAAGAACTTTTTCCCAAGTGTCTCCACCGTCAGTAGTTTTAAAGACTCCTCTTTCTTCATTTGCTCCCCAGAGATGGCCCACAGCTGCAACAAATACGACATCTGGATCTTGGGGGTGAACTATGATGCGGCCTATATGTCTCGTTTGGGACAATCCTGCCGAAAGCCAAGTGTCTCCACCGTCCATCGATTTGAACACTCCATATCCATAGGGAGAGCTTTGCCTATTCTGGGGCTCTCCAGTTCCCACCCACACAACATTAGGATTAGAAGGGGCGATACTGACCGCACCTACTGAAGCAGTTACCTGATTGTCGAATTTTGGCTCCCAAGCCATCCCATCACTTGTTGTTTTCCATAAACCTGCGGTAGCAAATCCTACAAAAATATCTGCTGGATTGTCAGGGTTCACGGCAATGTCGGATATTCTTCCACCCATGATCGCAGGACCCACCTCCCGAAATACCAAACCCTCTGTTATCAAATGGGCAGGATCCTGAATTTCTTGGCCCGCAACCGGAATGACTGTGGTAATGGCAATGAAAAGGGCGACTATCCACAGGCTTGCATCCCTAGTTAGTAGCATCAGAGAAGGGAATGTCTGCTGAAAGTATTGCATCATTTGAATAGGATGTAATCCTATCTGACGAGATGGAAAAGTCATGAATCCTCCGAGCGACTTGGGTTCTTGTCTTAATGGCTAGTAGATGGTTCACTCACTTGATGAGTGCCATAGGTCTTAGCTATAGCTAAGATGAGAAGCTCACTAAGGCAAGCTATCTATTCCCGATGTCTAAATTTTACTGTAAACTATTGAAATCCTTGAGAGGTACTAGCCGCTCCGTCAATCATCTCAATCATTTTCAAATCTAGAAGGTGCCTTTTGTTCTTATTCCAGATAATAGCAGATAAAAAAACTCCGGATTCTAACCTGTTCAGAACATCGATGATCATCATTACCATAGGGATATTAGTCACAAGTTGTACAAGCAACGGTGATAGTGAGCCCTGGGAAAAACCTTTGAATCCAGAGGACTGGCCACACTACGCGAGGGATTTAGGTAGCACAAAATATTCGCCTCTAGAGCAAATCGGCCATGATAATGTCGATCAGCTAGAAATAGTGTGGAAATGGGAATCAGCCGACTACGATCTTCTGGAAGAATATCCCGACCTGGAAATCAACAATAACTTCCAGACTACTCCCATTAAAATTGATGACAAAATCTATACAACAACTAGTATGGGCCAAGCGGTAGCACTAAATCCAAGCACTGGAGAAGTACTTTGGACATATAACCCCTACCTCTTAGGAGATCGAACTCCAACAGGAAGAACAAACCGAGGTCTGTCATACTGGAAGGACGGATCTGATGAGCGAATACTGTTGGGATCTGGTGAGTACCTGATCGCGCTAGACGCACAAACAGGAAAACTTGTCCAAGATTTTGGAACCGAAGGACGTGTTCATCTGGCTCAAGATATTGACGACAGGGTGACTCGGTACAGATGGGCGTCAGTACCTCTGGTCGTTAGGGATGTTGTCATTGTGGGTTCACAGGCACTAGCCGAAACGAGAAATTGGCAAAAGTCACCCCCAGGTTACGTTAGAGGATTTGACGTTCGAACAGGAAAACTCAAGTGGCGATTTAACCCTATTCCTCAAGCAGGAGAGCCAGGAAATGACACGTGGGCCGATTCTTCCTGGGCCTACACAGGTCATGGTAATGTATGGACCTTAATGACGGGGGATGCTGAAACAGGAACTGTTTTTCTTCCCTTAAAAACCACTACGAATGACTGGTATGGTGGCCACAGGAAGGGTGATAATTTATATGGAGAAAGCCTTGTGGCACTGAATTCCGAAACAGGAGAAATAAGGTGGCACTATCAAACAGTTCATCATGGACTTTGGGACTATGATCTCCCAGCCGCCCCAAACCTGGTAAATGTTCGCATTGACGGACAAGAGATCAAAGCCGTCGCTCAAGTCACAAAACAAGCCTTCATTTTCTTCTTTAACAGGGAGACTGGTGAACCCATATGGCCGATTGAAGAAAGACCTGTTTTGCCCTCCGATGTTCCAGGAGAGCAGGCGGCGGGCACACAACCATTTCCTACCTGGCCAGCCCCTTTTGATCTTCAAGGAATTACAGAGGAAGATCTGGTAGATTTCACACCAGAACTTAGAAATGAGGCGATTGAAATTCTTTCTGACTTTGTCTATGGACCGATGTATACCCCTCCAACGGTAAGAGATGACAACCTACCTGGCAGAATGGGAACTGTCATGATGCCTGGGTGGGTGGGTGGGGCTAACTGGGGAGGAGCAGCAATCGATCCTGAAACAGGTGTGATTTACATTCCGTCTGTAACATCGCCCAATGTTGTTGCGCTTGAGCCGCCTGATCCTGAAATTTCCGACTTTAACTTTGTTCGTGGATTACCTAGGGAAGTTAGCATGCCCCAGGGTCTGCCGATCCTCAAACCACCTTATGGACGAATTACTGCTATCGACTTAAACACTGGAAATCATATCTGGATGCAACCAAACGGACCCGGACCAATCGATCATCCATTATTAAAAGATATGGACTTGCCTTGGCTAGGTCAGCGAGGCCGTCCTGCCCCTCTGCTCACGAAGACTCTTCTGTTTCTAGGTGAAGGTTCAGAAGGAGCACTTTCTATTTTGCCAATAGCAGGAGGCCCAGCTTTTCGTGCGTGGGACAAAAAGACGGGTGAAGTCATTTGGGAAGTTGAACTAGAAGCAGGAACCTCAGGTGCTCCCATGACATATATGATTAACGGGAAACAACATCTGCTAGTAGCAATCGGCGACCATGAAGTGCGAGGACAGTACGTAGTTTTTGCCCTTCCTTAAAGGAATATAATAAACGTCCTGAACACAAACTGGAGTCAATCCATGAATAGATGTAAGCACACATTTTCATTTCTCTCCGCATTCGTTTTTCTATCGTCGATTAATTCGATGGATGGAGCCAAGATCACCGCTCAAGATGATTCTACTGGTATAACTGCAATTGTTGGCGCTATGCTCCTGGATGGATATGAAAGACCTCCTATTCACCACTCGGCGATTCTTATACAGGGAGACCGTATCGTCGCTGTAGGGACACAGGCAAATACAGAAATTCCTGAAGATGCAAACATTATTGACGGCAGTGGTATGACAGTACTCCCTGGGCTTATTGACCTCCATGTCCACACTATGTTTCTAGGTCACGGCGACTACGCAGAATGGTTTCCTATTTTTGAAGGGAAAGAAGAGGAAATGATGGAGCTGGCAGCAAAACAATTGCTCATGGCTGGAGTAACTACTGCAGTTGATCTGGGTGCTCCCATAGAAATCGTCAATGTAAGAGATCGTATAAATGATGGTCGAGCAATCGGATCTCGTCTGCTGGTAAGTGGTCCTTGGATTGCAAGAAGAGCTTGGGGTTCATACCCTTCCTATTTTCAACATGTAGTAACTAGTCCTGAAGAGGCTGGACAACGGACTCAAGAGCTAGTCGATGCTGGCGTGGATGTAATAAAGACATGGGCCGGAATGGAAGAAGCGGATATTCGGGCTGTCGCGGACGTAGCACATCAATCTGGAATCCCAGTCCACAGTCACCTCTATACACCAGAATCTATATGGGATGCCATCCGTGGAGGTTCAGATGTCCTACAGCATGTTGGATCTGGTGGAAATCCAGATTATCCGGAAGACCTGATTGAGGCTATAGCTGTAAGAAATATCCCAATCGTGCAAACAATGGCACACAGAATCTGGGTATACCCGGCTACCATAGCCTTTCCAGAAAGGCTTCAAGATCCTCGCCTTAAGGAGGATCTTCCAGGTGACTTGTACGCAGAATTTCAAAGGTCTTTCATAGATTTTGAAAGATTATCCTATTTCCGAAGCACTCCAAGACAGATTCGAAATAGCAAGACAGCAGCCCGACAATTTATCGATGCCAACGTGGTAATGGGCATGGGAACAGATTCGGGGAGTCCACTCAACTTCCACACAGAAGCAGCATGGAGAGAAATCTCCGCTTTAGTAGATAGTGGGATGAGTCCCGCTCAAGCTATATCAGTTTCTACCAAATCAGGAGCTGACATTATTGGGCGAGGATCGGACCTCGGAACGATAGAAGTCGGTAAGATAGCGGATCTTATAATGGTAGCCGGCGATCCTCTCGCCAACATCCAACTACTCGCCAACATCCAACACGTGATAAAAGGAGGAGTCCTGTATAAGTGAGGGAAACTCCTTTTAACTATTTCCTTACTTAATGGAAGTCTTCATTGCTTCATCAAGTAAGAACAAATCCGTCAATAAAGCCCTAAAATGAATAGAAGCGTTGAGGTTGTCGATGAGCTGTGAACTGATGGCTGGCTGTACTTTTACCAACGCCACAGCTGCTCGCGTCTTATGTGCATCCTGTCTGACGACATCGGCCAATGCCATAAATTCGGAACTAGATTCCAAAGATTCCATGACTCCTTCCAACCCCTCACCCAGGAAGACTAAAGCTTCTTCTGTAGCCTCCAAAAAACCCATTAATTCACTGTTAGGTTCCCGATCCCCAGTTACACCCTGGGCAGCGTAGGCCAGGAAGAATTCATAGCTAGCTTCGATCTTATCTATATGTTTTTCAAGCTGATCTATAGTCACGTGGGTCTATTTCCTTCAGCTTGTACGAATCCACCACCACCAGAGTTCCCTTGTCCAGTAGGTTCTTTCTCCCCTACGACCCAACGATCTGGGTCATGGTGTTCTAAGTATTCATCCTTGGTGATCCAGCCGAAGAACATGGACTTCGTGATCCACCACTTGTCAGGTCTTACAGCGAAATAAATATGGGTGATGACCAAAGTGATCAATGCCACTCCCCCCAGACCATGCAAAACATACACAACACCCCACTGCGCATCAGAGAAGAACCTATCTGGATCAGCTGGACCAAACCATGTGTCGATTCTGAACATCATCAGCAAACCCGTTACAATTGCTAACACACCAGCAACGGAAGCAGCATGATGAAAAAGCTTGTGGTCGACCGGATATTTCCCCGCCTTGGCCACTTCTTCTTCACTACTTGTGAGGATGTTACTTAACTCTGACTTCCCTGCTTCTAGATCATCTTTATCTATCCACATAGCCCAAAAATCCTGCCAAAAAGTAGCATGAATTATGTGATAAATAATGGTCGCGGCAAGAACCAATCCCGCTATCCAGTGAATCTCAACCCAAGCAAATTGTACCCCTACAATGGGGAAAAATGCCGTCACCAAGAGGACAATCATAGCAACTGACATGATCCAATGAAACACTCTTTCGGACATGGCATGACGCAAAATGTTTGCTGGCAAATTCCAGCCTTTGCTTGAGGGGTTTTCCAAACTGCCGTTTCCTTGAGCGCCATTCGATTTTGCATATGCCCAAGCACTATGTAAGACTACAAAACCCAGTCCTACCGCCAGAGCTGTCCACATCAGATCCCATGATATACCTATTAAAACCTCTTGGCCCCAAGGATTGGCCAGCTTTCTCCATAGTTCCACTTTCTAACCCTCCATTCCACGAATGGACCTGCGAACGAGATTCCTCATCAGTGGCAATTTAAAATCATTGTGTCTGAGCGGCTGGGCGTTTGTTGTACTTAACGAAAGTTGTCCCGCAGCCATTCCTAGTTCATCACTTGGTTCTTTACCCTTTATAAAGGATTCCACAACTTCAAGACGCACTGGAAAAGGTGCGACCCCGTTTACGGCTAGTCTAACGTCCTCAATCACATCGCCGTCCATCTTGATTGCTGAAGCAACCGACATGAGCGCAAAGTCCCATGCCTTCCGGTCTTCAACTTTCTCATAGTAGAATTCAGCCCCTGACCAGGTCGTTGGAATACGAATTGAGGTCAATAGCTCACCGGGGTTAAGTATGGTCATACGCTCGATATCTACTGCAGGGCTCATGAAATAATCTTGCGCTTCAACTACTCTTTCTCCCTTCGGGCCCTTTATTACAAACTGAGCACCTAAAGAAATTAGTGCGGGCGCAGAGTCTGAAGGATTAACAGCTACACACCTACTCGCTCCTGTGATGCAATGTTCCCGATTCATAGATGTGGGTGTGCCAGCATAGCAAACATTCCCACCAGCACGATAACATGGCCAGCCACTTCTGTAATACCAACAACGAGTGTCTTGAGAGAGGTTACCACCTAAGGTTCCTCTGTTGCGTATCTGAGGAGTAGCGATATGACCGGCAGCTTTAGATAAAACTGAGTAATTCTCCACAATATGTGAGTGTTTTGCCACTTCTGTAATAGTGGTCATAGCACCGATCTCGACACCTTCTGGACCTGTACGAATTCCTCTGAGCTCTTCAACCTGCGCAAGGTCAACAACTGCAGCAGGTTTCTTTATCCTGTCCTTAAACCAATCAAAGCTATCTAGTCCTCCAGATAAAACCCAACCATCTTCTCCATACCGTGACAACAGCTCTATAGCATCATCCACGTCGGTCGGCTGGAAAAGCTCGAAACCCGAAATCATATCTCTTATGATCGCCATAATTCGCCTCTCCGGTTAAACGTGTATGTCAAGAGGACCGTATGCCGGTTCTCGACCTTCAATTTCTGCGAGAATCACATCAGCTGTCAACGGAGTGCGACACAGGCATCGTCCATCTAAAGCATCCGCAATAGCCGAAGTCAACGCGGCCGACCCAGCTCCGACTGGTGGCTCTCCAATCCCCTTAGCACCTACTGGATTCTGTGGGTCAGGAATCTCAACTGCTGCCCAATCCAGATCTGGGGGAATATCCAAGATTCCTGGTGGCCGAGCGGTATAGAGACGATTCGCGAAAGATACACCCCAAACTGGGTCAAAAACCCATTTCTGACTCATCGCCATTCCCATTCCTTGAATGCACCCGCCTAACCCTTGAGCCCGTAAACTCCTGGGATGCAACACTGTTCCGCAATCCGTCACCCCAGTATAATTCACCAGATCCACCTGACCTGTTTCAATATCAACTTCCACCTCTGCAAACCCCACGACCCAAGATTGTATAGCTCCCTCTCTGGGATAATTATCTCTTGCTGCAGCTACCAACCCCTGTCCTTCCAATCCCTTAACCGCAAGTTTCGTCATGTCATTGAGGTCTTCACGCGCCTCAGCTCCACTATAAGCACCACCCAAATTTATGGCCCGTTCTGCAGCTGCGCCCAAAGTCATACTTCTAGACGGATTCGACCGGTGAAAGACTCTTCCATCAGACGTCTCGTAATCTGACGGAGAGCCGCCTAAATCACGAGCGGCGATTTCTTGCAACTTACGTTTCGCATCCATTCCAGCAGCATGGTTAGCTCTGGTATGTGCAAAAGTCGTCTGACTTCCAGCCTGAACAGAGCTCCAAGGAAGATGCTGCCTGGTGTCACCCCAGACGACCTCACAGTCTTCCCATCCTATCCCTAAAACATCGGCAGCTACACGACCCGTATCCGCAATGGAGTGAGTTCCAAGATTCCCAATACCCTGATGTATTTGCAATTTACCATCTGGACGAATCAGAAGAAGACCGTCAAAACCAGTACTGCCAGCAGTATATGGGCTAACGGCCAGTCCTATTCCAGTTTTCTTTGTACCTTCCTGTTGTCCACTTCTCTTGATGCGTTCATCCCATCCAAAAAGTTCTACTCCCTTTTCGATGGCTTCCTTTACGTGAACACTGGTTAAGCCACCTTGTCGAGGTCCGAAAACCGAATCTCCGTCGGGAGCGTTGATCATCCTAAGATCCAAACGATCTATCCCGAGCTGTCTTGCAGCCTTATCCATAAGTGGTTCCAGCATACCGATATACTGGGCACCACCAGGCCCTCTTTGAGCAGCTTTGGGGGGAGTATTGGTGTAGACACCCACTCCTCTCTGCCTCTGATTCAGAGGCTGATATGCCAGAGATGCCGTAGATCCTCCCGACATATGATCATTAGTCCCATAGGGTCCGCCATCACCGAGGGCGTATATATCTAGAGCAGTAATACGCCCGTCTTCCCTAAATCCTATCTTAATTCGGGCCTGCATTCCGGGTCTAGCTCTGCCAAGATAGTTCTCCTCATATCGGGTAATCCTAAGCATCACTGGTCTATTTAGTTTCCTCGACAAATGAGCTGGTACTTGCATGATCGGACTTCCGCTAATTTTACTGCCAAATCCACCACCGCAGTAATTACCAACCAGAACCACATCTTCTAATTCCAGATCAAGCATATTAGCCAATGCAGATCTTGTCCGAGCAACACTCTGGGTGGATGTATGCATATAGATCTTTCCATTCTTCCAGTAAGCCATAGTACTCCTTGGCTCCATGGGATGGTGCGTAAGGGACTGATGCACAACAGTCTCATCCAAAATTACTTTAGCTTCAGAAAAACCTTTCTCAATATCGCCAACCGTCCATTCGTCCGATGGTTCCCCCATCGGCATCATTCCTGGACCAGCGCTATCAAAATCCTCCTGTGTCCATTTGATCGTTTTTATTTCACGACCGACTCTCGTATTTCCTTCAAGCCTTCCATTTGGACCATCTGGATGCAAACTATCCAATGGATTCAGTACGAAAGGAAGAGGTTCATAGTCGATTTTTATGGCCTCAATAGCCTCTGCTGCAGTTGTTTCGTCTACAGCAGCAATTGCCAATATCGCCTCACCCTCATAGAGGGGCTCCATCGTCAAGCACGGTTCGCCTGGAGCATCAACCGCTGGGACATCGTCAGCCGTTAACATCCCGAAGACACCCTCCATCGCCAATGCTGCACTAGCGTCAATTCTGCGAACCCGACAATGCGGCATGGGACTTAGCAATAACTTGGCAAACAACATACCATCAGCTCTGAAATCTTCGGCATATTTGGCACGACCAGTAATCTTCGCAATCAAATCGGGTGGGCTAATATCCTGTCCAATCAATTTTTCTGCCATTTCAGCCCCCTATGCCTGGCGCCGCGCGTACTCTGCGCCGCGTAAAGCTGATGTGAGAATTTTGTCATAGTCGCAACACCTGCAAAGGTTACCGGAAAGTGCCTGAGCCGCTTCTTCTCTAGTGGGATTGGGATTTTCTTCGATCATTGCGACCATGGACATAATGAATCCTGGAGCACAGAAAGCGCACTGGAAACCACCCTCATCAACGACACCTTGTTGGCACGGATGTAAAGAACCATCAGGGTTCTCTAGTCCCTCTATAGTAGTAATCTGTTTGCCCCTGACACTTTGTGTTAAGACTGAACAAGCATAACTAGCAACACCATCAATTAGCACCGTACACGCTCCACATTCCGCTCTATCACAGCCCAGCTTGGTTCCAGTCAGACCCAACTTATAACGAAGAGTCATTGCGAGCGTTTCCTGATTCAAAACGTCAACTCGTCTTTGTTGACCGTTAACGTTCAAGGTGACTAACCTTTCTACTGAACCCTGCACTGCCATGGCACCCAGCAAAGGCTGATTACCCCTGAATAGATAGCCCACAGATGATGTAGTGGCACCAGTAGCAATCACGCCCTTGATAAATTTCCTGCGTGAAACTGACCTGACTGGAGTGCCGATAATCTCGACCTCACTCATGGAACCCCACCTCCT
>Ga0315332_10000439_pt1 | contig 18913 bp, 19 predicted proteins | sample M110034915metaG_FD_203455 | JGI IMG/M metagenome (GOLD analysis project Ga0315332, IMG submission 203455) | Ammonia-oxidizing marine archaeal communities from Monterey Bay, California, United States - M1 100m 34915 | ecosystem: Environmental > Aquatic > Marine > Intertidal zone | place: USA...
TTTCATTAAACAAAACTCTAGAGAAGCTATTGCAAAGACACTTCGTGTGCATCCATTTGTAGCTGGAGAGCTAACTAAAGCAAAGAATAGATTTAGTCCAAAAAAAATAGCTTCAAACATAGAAATCCTTCAAGAATTTGACCTGAAATCTAAAGGTTATGGAAATGCGAGCTCTGAAGATGCTGATTTAATGAAAGAGCTTGTTTTTAAATTAGTGAATCCATGATTTTTTATGCTCCAGACTGCACATCAAAACATGATTCGTACACGCTTTCGGAAGCGGAATCAAAGCACTGCATTAAAGTTCTTCGAAATAAAGTAGGGAATGAAATTGAAATCATTAATGGCAAAGGATGGCAATTTCTTTGTAAAATAGTTGCTGATCACCACAAGAGATGCGAAGTCCAAATTATCAAAAAAACACAACATAATAGGCCCAGTAATGAGCTTCATATTGCCATGGCGATACCGAAAAGCAGCGATCGTCTCGAATGGTTTATGGAAAAAGCAACCGAAATAGGAATTCATAGGTTGAGCCTCATTAATTGCGAACATAGTGAACGGACAACTTTCAATGAAAAAAGGCTACAAAAAATAACCATTTCAGCACTCAAACAATCCAAAAGATATCACCTCCCTATTATTGAGGGCCCCATTCCATTCGATGAATTCATTAAGCTAAACCCAAAAGGCTTTATAGGACATTGCAACATGGATGATAAGATAAGGGCAAATAAAATGAAAGAAACCATGGCTTTTCTTATTGGACCTGAAGGAGATTTTTCAATTCAAGAAATTCAAAAAGCAATGAATTCTGGATATATTTCAGTAAAGCTTAGTGAAAATAGGTTAAGAACTGAAACAGCTGCACTCAGCGCTGTAATCTATTTATCAGACCTTGTATAAAGAAAGGTTTCAAACGTATATTCATGCTTCTCATCTATGGACTGTTGTATAAGCTCCTCTTTGACCCAACTAGACTTGTCAAAGTCTGGAAAAAAAGTATCCGCATTAAAAACACCATTAACATGCGTAATATACATTTGACTTAAGCCTCGGATGTACATGGCCATTTTATAAATTTCACCACCACCAATTATAAAGATTTCTCGAGAATCATTTTCAAAGTGATTTAATGCTTCTTCTAGTGAATGAAAAATCATGCAATCAGGGGCTCTAAAATCTTGATTTCGCGTAATAATTACATTGAGTCGATCAGAAAGAGGCCGGTATTTTTCAGGTATTGAATCATAATTTTTCCTTCCCATTATGACTACCTGCTTTTCTGTTGTGGATTTGAAGAACCTCATATCCCTAGGCAAATGCCACATCAGATCATTATTTTTACCTATTCCATGCTCCCTATCCATGGCCACTATCAATGAAAACTTTGTCATACGGCAACGGCCCCTTTTATATGTGGGTGAGGGTCATAATTCAAAAGCTCAAAATCTTCATATTTAAAATCCAGGAGCTCAGTTACATTAGGATTCATTTTCATTATAGGTAAATCACGCGGCGTTCGGCTTATTTGTAATTCTGCCTGTTCTAAATGATTTAAATACAAATGTGCATCACCCAAGGTATGCACAAAGTCACCAAGCTCTAGATTGCAAACCTGAGCAACCATCATGGTTAGCAATGCATATGAAGCAATGTTAAATGGTACGCCAAGAAACGTATCAGCACTCCTTTGGTACAATTGACAGCTTAGTTTATTGTCTGCGACATAAAACTGAAAAAAAGCATGACAAGGAGGAAGCGCCATGTTTTTAATTTCACTCACATTCCAGGCAGAGACAATGATTCTTCTTGAATCTGGTGTTTCCTTGATTTGATGAATAATTTGTTTGATCTGATCAATAGTTTCACCATCTCTGGTTGGCCAGCTTCTCCATTGAGAGCCGTAGACCGGACCCAAATTACCATCTTCATCCGCCCATTCATCCCAAATAGACACTTTATTTTCTTTCAAGTACTTAATATTTGTATCCCCCTTTAAAAACCATAATAGCTCGTGGATAATAGATCTTAAGTGAAGCTTTTTGGTGGTAACACAAGGAAAACCATCTTTCAGGTCATACCTCATCTGATAACCAAAAACAGACAAAGTTCCCGTTCCTGTTCGGTCCTCTTTTTTCGTTCCGTTTTCTAGAATATGTTTAATTAAATCGTGGTACTGTCTCATACTTCAAAAATAGAATTAAATAGTCTTAAAGTCACAAATATGATAAAGGATTTTTTAACAAGTTAATAACCAAATAAAGACAAATAAATATGTTAATTTTAATTCTATGAAGATTCTATTTCTTTCATTCTTTCTTGGCATTACCTCCATCTATATGGCTCAAGTAAAAAAAAGAGACCAAGGAGTCTATAAAGGTTTGATCCCCTCATATGCGATTAATACAGGTCAAGACCTTATTCAAGTGGATTCATGTGTTGTTCAAATTAAGCTTGAAAAAACACGTCTCCTGATGAGAATTGACGACAAAGAATATGAAGGCACTTATCAAGTTGATAAGAAGACAAATAGAATTTATGTTATTTACGCAGAAACAGCATATTCGGACATAAAAGAAGAAATTATTTTATTCGGAAAAGATAAAATCATGACGCGAAAGGGACTCTTTCCTCAACCTGATACAAGCTTGAAAAAGCTTAAGAAAAAGGAAGTCTTATGGTAAATGTACTTCCCTTACCAATACTACTTTGAACATCAATTGTTCCCTGATGAGACTCAATAATTAGCTTTACATAATAAAGCCCTAAACCAAAACCCTTGACATCATGTAAGTTTCCGGTAGGGACCCTATAAAACTTATCAAAAATAGACTTGAGGTGTTCCTTTTTCATTCCAATTCCTTCATCTTTGAATGTAATGAGAAGCTCCTTTTCTTTCACCTTCGTTGAAATGCTAATATTTGGACTATCATTACTGTATTTAAGGGCATTGTCCGTTAAGTTATGTATGACATTTGTAATGTGAACAGGATCTGCTAAAATTTCATGCTTACCCTTCCCTATCTCAAGATTTATGGCAGCACCTTCTTTTCTTTCGAAAAGTTCAAAGTTGTCACTTAGCTGAACCAAAATCTCTTTAATATTGATTTTCTCTTTATTTAGCACAAGCTTGTCCTTATCAAGTTTTGCTACATTCAACACGCGTTCCACTTGATTTTCGAGACGTTTATTTTCGTCAAAAATAATTCCTGCATAACGCTTGATTTTTTCAAAGTCATCTGCATTCTGCATGCGCATTAACATTTCACTCGATAGAGAAATCGTGGATATTGGCGTTTTTAACTCGTGCGTCATGTTATTGATAAAATCATTTTTAATTTCTGACAATTTTTTCTGTCGAAAAATGATAACAAGGCTATAGGAAAAGAAGACAAGGACGAGTAATATGATGATCCCGATGTAAATCCAAGGAGAAATAAAACTCACAGGTTGTATGGGTTTTGCCTCTACATTAGGAAAAAAGACGGTAAAATAATGTCCATCATTTTTAATGGATAAATTCTCTGAGGTTATACCTGCCTCATCCAAAGATATAGGCTCGTATGAGGATTCTTTCGTGTACTTGATTAAATTTCCATAGACAATGGAATCAGTAAAACAATCATATATTCCGTATACAAAATCCTGATTTATGTTTTGTTCATAAAATGCTTTTTTGAGCAATGTCTCAAGATAATAAGGCTGCAATTCTTCATTAATATCAACTTTAAACCTATTGGTCCTAATCTGCTTCACTGCTCCATATAAATCTGAGCTGTCTGAAAAATTCGTATTAATTTTTTCTAATACGTTACGCAAAGCCACATGGCTCTGTTCCGAAAATTCTTTGAGGTTTAGACTGTCTTCTTTTTCCTGAATCGCAATGTTTTTGACTTGCAATTCCATGGTTTTTCTTACCCAAACACCTTGAATCACCATGATTCCGGCAATTGAAATAACACCTAGTAATATTAAAGTATTTAAAGAATAACGATTCATTGAAGTAAATCTTATTCTGTAAAGATATCAAATTGTGCCTTAGAAGCCCTGAACACCATTTACAGTGGTATACTTAAGTACGTTCTTTTTTTCGGGATAAATACGTGCAAATGCCGACTGGACAGCCAAGGTTCCTTCATGAAAACCACAAAGGATTAATTTTAGCTTGTTTTGATAAGTATTCACATCTCCTACAGCATAAATTCCCGGGATATTTGTTGAATAATCACTAGGATCCACCTTGATGGCATTTTTTTCAATATCCAATCCCCATCCCCCTATTGGGCCTAGCGATGGTTTTAATCCAAATAAAGGAATGAAATGATCTGTTTCCTCAATCATTTCACCTGTCTTTTGATGAGTGATTTGTATTTTTTCTAATTTATCACCTCCAGCTAATGCCGTAACTTCAGCCTCAGTAACCAATTTGATTTTTCCTTTTTCTGCGAGATCAATGACCTTCTGAACTGAGTCAAGATGACCTCTAAATGAACTGCTTCTATGCACCAACACCACTTCTTTTGCTATTTTCTTTTCAGCTAAGAAAATCGACCAATCTAAAGCAGAGTCTCCTCCTCCAGCAATAACACACTTTTTGCCCCGATATATTTCTGGATCTTTTATAATGTATTCTATACCACAATCTTCGAAGTCAGTAATGTTTTTGATAGGTGGTTTTCTGGGTTCAAATACGCCCAATCCTCCTGCAATAACAACAACGGGAGCATGATGTTTTGTGCCCCGTATCGTTGTCACGATAAATGAACCATCCTCTTGCTTGTCAATTTCCGTAGCAGCTTCACCTAATGTAAATCCAGGTTTAAACGGCTCTATCTGATCCATTAAATTGTCTATGAGCTCCCCTGCTAAAATTGATGGAAAGCCAGGAATATCATAAATGGGTTTTTTTGGATAAATCTCTGAACATTGACCTCCTGGGATGGGTAACGAATCTATTAAATGACATTTAAGCTTTAATAGTCCTGCTTCAAAAACGGTAAACAAACCAACTGGTCCTGCTCCTATTATAATAATATCTGTTTTTATCATTGTATCAATTCAAAAGTCCTGCAAAATTAATTAAATCTGCGCATCCAAAGAAAATGCCTCATTGTTTAAACCATCAAATATTTAAAATGTTGGATGCTCAGGTTGATTTTGTAATATCTCCTCTATTTTAACCATCACATTCGCTTCCAGTTGATTCAGTGCATCCATTGATTTCATGTTTTCTTTGAGTTGCTTCATTTTTGAGGCACCCAAAATCACAGTAGATACATTTTCATTTTTCATACACCAAGCCAGGCTCATGACTGGTAAGCTCATTCCCAAATCACTTGCAAGCTCATTCAATAGAGAAACTTTAGCCAGTTTATCCTCTGTTAAATTCTTTTCTTTAAGCCATTCAAGTCCTTCCACTCCTAACCTAGTTCCTTTTGGGAATTTATTCAAATACTTGTCCGTTAAAATACCACTCGCTAAGGGTGACCATATCGTGGTACCTAATCCAACAGTTTTGTAAACCTGAGAAAACTCAATCTCAACCTTTTTTCGCGCGAACATATTGTATTCAGGCTGCTCCATAATAGGTCCTATAAGGTGATTTTGCTTTGCAAACATATGTGCCTCCATAATCTCCTGTGCACTCCACTCAGATGTTCCCCAATACAAAATCTTGCCCTGCATAATTAATTGATGCATCGCCCATACTGTTTCTTCTATGGGTGTTGATTTATCTGGTCGATGACAAAAATACAAATCAAGATAATCTACCTGAAGCCTTTTTAAAGCTTGATGACACGCCTCAAAGACATGCTTTCTGCTCAGACCTTTTTGAGTCGGCCATTGACCTCCTGTACCGAAGAAAACCTTGCTGCTTACGATAAAACTATCACGAGACCAGCCACTTTTTTTCAAAATCTTACCCATTACCAATTCACTCTTTCCCCGTGCATATATCTCTGCATTGTCAAAGAAATTTATACCATTATCATAGGCATAATGCATGAGCTTTTCTGATACCTTATCCTCAATAAGCTTACCAAATGTAAGCCAGGAACCCAATGACAATCTGCTTACCTTTAAGCCTGATTTTCCAAGATTTTTATATTCCATGTTTGTGTTTTTAAATGTAAATTGATGATCAATGCAATGAACGCATTGTTCGTTTTTTTTGCTGATTTTTAATTATCCCATTGGCAATGACAACCAAAATAATTAAAACCGAACCAATGTAAAAATTAGGTCCCAACTGCTCATGCTCTTTCAATATGAAGATGGCTAAAATAATAGTATATACTGGCTCCAAGTTTATGCTTAAGGAAACCGTGAAAGCTCCAAGTCTTTTGACTATATCTATCGTTACTAAAAAAGCAAATGACGTACAAATAATAGCTAAAAACAAAAGCCAAAACACATCCGACATAGTCATTTGAAACATAGACAAATCAAGCTGATTTGTAAAAGCGAGATAAACCGTCAATCCCAAAAACCCCATAGCGAGTTCATACATACTGATATGCGTTGACGGAATATCTTCAACGAATCTCGCATTACTTACGGCAAAAAATCCTGCTAAAAATGCAGAAACCAAGCCCATAAATACAGCCCAGTATTCTTGGGTCGAAAAATCACCCGACACAAAATATATTCCACCAACTACAAGTAAACCCAAAGAAAATTCTAACCATGAAAACCTTTTTTTCATGATAAGCGGCTCAAGCCAAGCTACATGAAGAGTAGTTGTGGAAAGACAAAGTATACCAAGTGAAGCAGTGGACCATTGAATGGAGGTGTAAAAAGTAACCCAATGAGCTGCTACAACAAGACCTACAAAAGATAAACGCCACAAGTACTTCGCATCAATCCTTAAGGATGATTTTACAAAAAGTAAATAAAGCATGATCACTAGGGAAGCTATTCCCACTCGGTACCAAACAATATAAAGGGCCTCGAGATGAATTAGTTTACCTAAAATACCTGTGAATCCCCACAGGAAAATGATAAAGTGTAGTAAAAGATGGTACTTATATTTAGATAGCACTACCTATTTCATTTTTTTCCATTCAGCAATAGACTTTTCATTCATACGAACGTAATCATCATTTCCTTTCGAAGCGGCCATTTTCATAGAAATTTGAGCGGCTTCGATGGCTTTCGAATATTCTCCATTCCAAGCTAAAATTTCTGACTGTAGCTTTGTATACCAATAAGCAGATGAACCTCTAATTTCCACCGCTTTATTGATCCAGTCCAATGCCTTCTTTTTGTCTAATTCTTGAGTGTAGTAATATTTAGCAGCGCTGTAATAATCACCTCCTGATGGTCCAGACATCACATCCGATATACTCTTATCGACTTTTGTTCTCGTGTCCAATTTGAATGGCATTTTGACTTGAACCCGATCCCAACCAATAGATAAAACAGCTCCATCTGTTGATAGGTTTTCAAGCGCAATGGTCATAGTTTCCAAAGGATTAGAAAGCGACAAAACAGCAGGTCGAAGGGTCAAAGCTACTCTAGAATCATCCCATTCTTCAGGCGTTCCCCAATTCGAATAGTCAGTGTAGAAAACAATATCCCAGGTTTGTTTTTGTGGCTTCGCATAAATGGCATAGGTTCCTTTCTTGAGGGTATCTGAACCAAAATACAAGTCGTCTGAACAAGTAAGTGTAGTATTTTTATTAGCTCCCAATCTCCACATCTCATCATACGCAACGACATTACCAAATATTTGACGATTTCTTTTCGAGGGTCGAGAATATGTAATCTCTATATCACTTAAGCCAACGCTTTGATTAATAGATGATAAAGGGCTGAGCTGAGGAGTTTGTACTTGTGCTTTTATCCCGATATCAAAGACGAAAAATGAAATAAATAAAAACAAATAAGGACTTAATTTCTGAAACATAATATTTTTTGTTTTAAAACGATTTACTGGTTAAAAATGTTCAACAAAAATAATCCTATAAGTATAGATATCAACAATTGATTGGTGTTAAATTCATTTTCGGAATGATAAGGGGCTATAGAATATATTATATTTACTCATGTATCCCTTTAAACATGGAGAATTTTAAGGAAAATAGAAAAGAATTAGATGAAGAATTAGAGCGTTTTATTGCGTTACTAAATCAGCTTCTCCCTCATTATCATTTTTTATTAAAGAAAAAAGACCTTAATGAAGACGAACTCAATAAACTCGGTGAAATCGAGCATTATCTGATTGGCGTAAATTCAAAAATCATGGAAATCAAAGGGAAATTAGAGCAAGATCTTTTTGGACAATCCTTGGACACTTATTACAAGCTAAAAACCGACGCTTACGATGGAGACCCACAATCTAAGCTAAAACTTGAAAAAATGAGAGATACATTTGCTGAAGCGCTTAAATCGGGTGATCTCATCAATTATAACTAAGTCAAATTCTTCTAAACTTTATACTACTTTTGCACCATGGGCTTACAGGAAAAATCACGGGTACTTGTTATTGGAGGTGGAAGTTGGGCTACTGCGTTATCAAAATTAGTCAGTGAAAATACAAAAGAGCTGATTTGGTGGATGCGAAATGAAGAGAGTATAAATCACCTTAAAAAGTTTAGTCACAATCCTAAATATCTTCAATCTGCATCATTTGAGATGTCAAATATTGAGCTGAGCTCTAATTTACCTGAGCTTATTTCAAAAGCGGAAATACTTATCATTGCTATTCCGTCAGCCTTTATTCACAATACACTAAAAAGCCTTCCAAAGGAGTTGCTAAAGGGAAAGGTCATTTTCTCTGCAGTTAAGGGAATGATTCCTGAATACAATATGATTCCTGCAAGGTATTTTCATAAGCATTTTGAAGTACCTTATGAAAATATTGGAATTATCTGTGGACCATGCCATGCTGAAGAGATAGCCATGGAAAGATTGTCATATCTTACAATAGCCTGCTCAGATTCTGAAAAAGCCAATAAAATGGCCTCTTTTCTCGCATGCAGATACGTCAACACTAAGGTTTCTGATGATTTATTTGGCACTGAATTTTCTGCCATTTTGAAGAATGTATATGCCCTAGCAGCTGGAATCACATCTGGTTTGGGTTATGGAGATAATTTTCAAGCCGTATTAATCTCCAGTTCCATAAGAGAGATTGAAAAGTTTATTGATGCTGTCCATCCCATACACCGAGACACCAAAACAAGTGCTTATTTAGGAGACCTATTGGTTACAGCCTATTCTAAATTTTCTAGAAACAGATCATTTGGTTTTATGATTGGTAAAGGTTATTCGCTGAAAACTGCTCAAATGGAAATGAATATGATTGCTGAAGGCTATTATGCCGTAAATTCTTTGGCAAAGGTCAAAGATGAGTTTAAGGTTGAAATGCCTATTTTAGAGTGTGTTTATTCCATTTTATACGAGAATGCCTCAGCCAGAAAAAAAATAAAAGCACTTACGGAAATCCTTGATTAACACATTTAAAATGAGCAAAGATATTCGAGTATTTAAATTTGGAGGCGCATCGGTCAAAGATGCCGCCGCTGTATTAAATGTGGCCGATATCATTCGTAATCATGAAAATGGGCATCTATTGGTAGTTGTTTCGGCCATGGGGAAAACCACCAACAAACTTGAGGCAATCTTTGACGCGTTTCTTCAAAAAAATAAAGAAGCTTTTCACAAAGAGTCCAAGGAATTAAAAGATTTTCATCTCAATATTGCAGAAGCGCTTTTTAAAAGTGCTCATATCAATGAGTTAAAAAAAACCATTGAGCAATACTTTGAAGAAATTGGCTCTTTTTTTGATCGAAACAAAGATGAAAACATAAGCTTTTTGTATGATCAACTCATTCCCTATGGTGAAATGCTGTCTACCAAAATTATACATCATTGTCTTCTTCATTCCGATGTCAAAAGTGTTTGGCTTGACGCTAGAAAATGTATTAAAACAGATAGTAATCATCAAAATGCAAATGTAAATTGGCCTGAAACAAGTGAAAAAATCGACAAGAAAATGACAAATCTTTTTGAGAGTAACCGAGTAGTTGTCTCTCAAGGTTTTATCGGAAGTAACCCAGATGAGATGACCACAACTTTAGGGCGAGAGGGATCAGATTATTCTGCTGGAATTTTTGCCTACGCATTAAATGCACAAGAGGTCATTATTTGGAAAGATGTTCCAGGAATGCTTAATGCTGACCCAAAGTACTTTGAGGACACAATAAAACTAGAACAAATTTCATTTAAGGAAGCCATAGAATTATCATATTACGGCGCTAGTGTTATACATCCAAAAACAATCAAGCCACTTCAGAATAAAAATATCCCGCTTTATGTAAAGTCCTTTATATCTCCCGAAAATAAAGGAACAATTATCCAGAAAAGGACAGAAAATGATGATGCCATTCCTTCTTTTATTTTTAAGAAAAATCAGGTTTTGTTTTCTATCATACCCAAAGACTTTTCTTTTCTTATCGAAGAGAACCTAAGTGATATATTTTTGAAGCTTTCTCAAATCAATGCCCAAATTAATATTATGCAGAATTCTGCATTGAGTTTTTCTTTTTTAATGGACAATAAGTCAGAAATGGTCTCGAAAATAAAAGAAGCCTTGGAAAACAGCTATGTTGTCAAATACAATACAAATCTCGAATTGGTTACCATTAGACATTATGACCAGCAGACCATTGACTTTGTTACCAGGGGAAAAGAAATACTCTTAGAGCAAAAAACGAGATCTACTGCACGTTTTGTACTTGGACAAGAAGATACGGCTACAAATACCTTTAAAGAGGTATAGGTATTTAAAAAGATCAAACTTATTTTTGTAGGTCATGGATGTAAGACTATCGGATTGTAAAATTGGAGAAGAAATAGAAATCTCTAAGATTGAAGACGGAGCTATTGCAACCAAACTCATCGAAATGGGCTTAACTGAAAAGCTGATTACCCAAATTGTATTGGTAGCACCCTTAGGAGATCCAATTGCAATCGACATTAATGGGTTTATATTATCCATTCGAAAATCAGAGGCGTATCACGTAATCGTAAAAAAAATTAAATCCTAGATTATATCGTTATGAAAATTGCGCTACTCGGAAATCCAAATACAGGTAAAAGCTCAGTCTTTAATCTGCTTACGGGTATGCGTCAAAAAATTGGAAACTTCCCAGGAGTTACCGTTGAGAAAAAATCTGGGTTTTATACTGCTGGAAAAGAATCCATAGAAATAATTGACTTTCCTGGAACTTACAGCTTAAATCCGAGAAGTGTCGATGAAGAGGTAGTTTCCAAGGCGCTCAATGATAAAAATAATCCCGATTACCCAGACCTCATCATGGCGGTTATTGATGCCTCGAGAATAGAAAACAACCTGTTTTTATTTACGCAGCTCTATGACCTTGGGCTTCCTATGGTGCTGGTCTTGAACATGTGGGATCTTGCCAAAAAACAGGGGGTTCAGATTGACTTAGACAAATTACAAGCATGCTTTCCTGATATCACCATTATTTCTACCAATGCCAGAGTTGGAATCGGCAAAGACAGGATTATTCAAACCATCAGCGAGCATAAAAAAAGAGCAAACACATTATTCTTAAAAAAGGACGAGCTCCCGGATAAGTCTACTCCGCATTTTGAAAGAAAACGAGCAGAGCTTCGAAAGCAAAGAATTCAGGAGCTGACACCTTCTTTTGTCAAAAAAGAAAAGCCACAAAAAACGAGTAAGCTTGATTTATTGTTTGTGCATCCACTATGGGGGTATCTGTTTTTCCTGATGGTTTTAATGGTGATTTTCCAGTTTATATTTTCATTTGCAAGCTATCCCATGGACTTGATAGAAAGTAGCTTCTTGTCCTTATCTGAAGTCACCTCAAGCACTCTTCCCGATGGAGTCATTAATGATCTGATTAGTCAGGGTATTGTCCCAGGTATTGGTGGAGTATTCATATTTATTCCACAAATTGCCTTACTCTTTTTCTTTATTGCCATTTTGGAAGAGACAGGATACCTGTCACGAGTTGTCTTTATTATGGACCGAATTATGCGACCTCTAGGTTTAAATGGCAAAAGCATTGTTCCCTTGATTTCAAGCTTGGCCTGTGCTATTCCTGGGGTAATGTCCACTAGGACCATTTCCAATTGGAAAGAAAGACTCATTACTATTTTGATTGCACCTCTTATGAGCTGCAGTGCCCGAATTCCGGTATATACCCTGCTCATTGCCTTGGTCATTCCCGAAGGATATGTAATGGGTTTTATTAATGTCCAGGGATTAGTATTGTTTGGTCTTTATCTCCTCGGTATTATAGGCGCCTTGCTTACTGCCTTTGTGCTAAAGCTTCTCATTAAAAATAAGTCCAAAGGTTTTCTCTTGCTTGAATTGCCAAACCTTAAAGCTCCAGTGTGGAGAAATGTAGGTTTTACGGTACTTGAAAAAATTAAAATATTTGTATTCGATGCGGGTAAAATCATTCTTGCCATTTCTATAGTCCTTTGGTTTATGGCATCTTATGGACCTAGTGATCAAATTGAAAAGTCGAGTGAAAGCTTAATGATTAGTAAACAATACCAAGAAGCAAGTACTGAAGACCAACAAAGTCTAAAATCATCTGTAATGCTAGAGCATTCGTACATTGGTCACTTGGGTAAATTTATTGAACCCGTTATAGAGCCTCTTGGTTATGATTGGAAAATGGGTATTTCTCTTATTACTTCGTTTGCCGCAAGAGAGGTATTCGTGGGCTCCTTAAGCACCATCTATGCAGTTCATGACGAACGCGATGAAAAACAACAGCTAAGAGAAACCATGAAAAAAGAGAAACGAAAAGATGGAACACCAACCTATACATTTGCTTCAGGCATATCATTAATGGTCTTTTATGTTTTTGCCATGCAGTGTATGTCCACGGTTGCCGTTGTGAAAAGAGAAACCCAATCATGGAAATGGCCCATCATTCAAATTGCATTTATGGGTGTAATGGCCTATGCATTTTCATTTTTAAGCTATTTGATTTTGTCGTAATAAGAGCTAACTTTAATATATGTTCCAACAAATTGCCATATTTCTAATTCTTTTTACCGCTGTTTTTTATCTGATCAGACGGTCATACTTGAAATACGTCAAGAACAAAAAATCATGCGAAAGCTGTGCTTTCCACTCGGACCCAAAAACAAACTAATCCGTGTACACCCTGTTTTTATTAGGTTTCACAATGGAAAAATAAAGATGTATCTTTAGCCGTAACGTTACCCAACATACACTAATAAAGCTGTATATTGTCGAAAACGTTAAACCGTCATTCGACATGAAGTACATTAAAAAAAAAACAATACTCCCTAACTTTCATTTTATGATTACTGCGTTTTTAACTTGCTTGATTTCATCAATGGGTTTTTCTCAAGTTGCTTTGGTTGAATATCACGGTGCATTAAAGAACATGATGCACAAGGGTGACATTACTGCTAAAGCAGACTTATCTGATCTCAAAAAAACTGAGCATCTATATGCACTTGGCGCATTAGAAAACCTAAAAGGTGAGATTCAGATATTTGACAGTAAACCATACAATACTATGGTCGATGGTAAGGCGTTAATGTTTGACCAATCATTTTCGAAAAAAGCGACGCTTCTTGTATATGCATCAGTAAGTGAGTGGAATAACATTGTAATTCCCAATAATGTTGTTACTTACGAACAATTAGAAGCCTTTATCAAACAAGAAGCTGTAAAAAATCGAATAGACACTGATGCCCCTTTTCCGTTTTTAATTGAAGGAACAGCAAAATCATTTGACTGGCACGTCATCAATTGGAAAGAAGGTGACACCGAGCACTCGCATAAAAAACACATTAGCTCCGGACTCAATGGAACTGTCCGAAAAAGACAAGTTGAAATGCTTGGATTCTATTCCAACGCCCATCATGCCATTTTCACACACCATACAACGAACATGCACATTCATGTCAAAACTACCGACAATAAAATAGCGGGACATGTTGATGACTTAACTTTGGGAAAAGGCATGCTTCTTAAATTACCTGCTCATAATTAATACTGATAAAGGTTTTACTTACAACCGTTCTAATCGTTTGAACTAAAAAATTCAAAATAAAAGGTTTGTTAATGTTCTGTTAAATATTTTTAACAAGCGATAATGTGTCTTATTTTAGTGGAAACAAATCAAATCAAAATGAAAAAATTATTTATTCTACCATTGTTATTTATCGGCGCTATCGCGATGAATGCAAATGCTCAAACTGAAGTAGGCAAAGAGTCTGGCTCTAAAATTGAATTCGCTAAAGAAGTTCATGATTACGGAAAAATCAAACATGGAGGTGATCCATACTGTACGTTTGACTTTAAAAACACTGGAACTGAACCTTTAATCATATCTAATGCAAAAGGATCTTGTGGTTGTACTGTTCCTACTTGGCCAAAAGAGCCTATCGCTCCTGGTGCAAGTGGTACAATTAAAGTAAAATACGATACCAAAAGACCTGGTCCAATTAATAAAAGTGTTACCATTACTTCAAATGCGGTTAATACACCGACTAAAGTTCTTAGAATTAAAGGTGAAGTAGGTCAAGCACCAAAAAGTGGCGCACCAGTTAATAACGCTGGAGCACCAGCAAAACAATAAAATTTGAAAGGGTTAATCCTTATTTCAATTGTTTTTAAAACCGCCCTTGTCCTTGGACAGGTGGCGGTTTTTTCTGCGAAGTATAAAACAGTAAAGTTCCCAAAAACTCAAGAAGGAGAGCAGCTCAAATTCAGCTATGAAATTAAAAATAAAGGCAAAGCTCCTCTAGAGCTCTACTCTTGGGATGCCGAATGTACCTGCACAGATGTTGCATTGCCTTCTGAAGCTATTTTGCCTGGTGAATTTGCAACTATAGATGTAGTATTCGACACAAATGGAAAATACTTTTTTCAAAACAGAATCATCTATATTCAAACCAATACGCGAAAAAGGAGAGAAATGCTTCGCTTTAAAGTGTTTGTTGAACCAAAACCCGTGGAACAAAAACCTGCTCCATAAATAATATTATTTTATTCATGAAAATCTACCTGTTGATTCTTTTGTGTTTTTCAGCTGAATATTTATTGGGTCAACAACCTAGTCAAACTCAACATATAGAAGCGAAAATTAATGCGTATCAAAAAAACATTGACAGTCTAAAGCTCATACTAGAGGATCTTCAGCTCGATGAAATAAATCAAGAGCTAAAAACTTTTTTTCTTCCGAAAATAGATTCCTCCGAAGACCTCATTTCTCATAGAGCATTACTTCTTGTATATGATGAAAAACATGAGCAAGCCAAATGGGTGCTGCACAAGGTTTCTACAAATATTCTTGAAGGAAAAGTCTCAAGAACAAATGATTTTCGGATAGACCCTTTGGTTAAATCTGGCTCAGCTGAGGAAAAAGATTATTTTTTAAAAACCAAAAAAGAAAATGGAAAATACGACTATGATGGCTTTGGCTACGACAGGGGACATTTAGCTCCTTCAGCAGACTTTAAGTGGTCTCAAAAAGCCCTTTCAGAATCTTATTTTTATTCAAACATGTCGCCACAGTTGCCTTCATTTAATCGAGAACGATGGGCAGATCTTGAAGGACTGATTCGTGGGTACATCTATGAAAACAATAGGCCGCTTATAATATATACAGGCCCAGTACTAAAGGATAGTTTAAAGAAGCTTAAAAGAAGTACTAATGGTATTTCAATACCTGAACAATTCTTTAAAGTCGTGGTAGATTTTGAAGCTAAGAAAGGAATAGCGTACCTCATGCCACAAGGAGAAAACAGCAGCTATCCGGTTGAATACTTTGCTACTACAATTGACGAGGTAGAGGCCATTACCGGTATTGATTTTTTACATCATATTGACGAGCAGACAGAGACTTTATTGGAAGGCCAAAAAGACGTTTCTTTTTGGTTACCTGAAAAACAGAAAGGAGATGTAACTCCTTTAAAGGAAGGTAGTATGGGAAAAGCAAAATTCAACACTGTTCAGGCTAGCTTATTTGTCGATTCTGGACAAAAAAAGGAAATTTGTGGAACGGTAGTCAGTACTCATTACTCCAAAAACAAGCACACCTTTTTGAATTTAGATAAGGCATTTCCAAACCAAATTTTCTCACTCACCATCTGGAATAGTAATCTTCACAATTTCAGCTACCAGCCACATATAGAATTGAAAAACATGAAAGTCTGTGTTAAAGGAAAAATATCTGATAACAAAGGGGTTCCAACGATGAATCTTGAAAATGAAAGGGCTATTACTTTTTTAGACTAAGTTCAGTAGAAAAGAATTTTAAGCTCTAATTAAATTTAAAGAGTTTTGTAGAAACACCTCCTTGATTACACTCAAAATTAAAAATATACGACCCCTCTTTCAACATTGCCATGGAACCTTCAAAAATCCAACCATCAATCGTCTGTGTTGAGGTCAAATCACATCTCATTTGTTTACCCCCCAAGTCGGTAAGTTTAATCTCATAATCGCTACATGTAACACCTCTAATTCTCAATCGAATTTCATCAATTATCGGATTGGGTAGAACCTCTATCTCCGGCTCAATCGCAAGCTCATTTTTACAAATATTTTTACTAATTAAACTTACAAAATCATCTGGAGCTACCACTCTAATCCCATCATCTAGTAATGAACGAACATACAACAAGCTATCAACAGAATTGGACCAAGCATGTACAGCAACCAAGGTATAACCCTCAACAGAATACGGGTCTTTCAATCCATTGTTAAGCTTCTCAGCAAGGCTTTCACAAGTTTCAAATCCTCCCCACAGATTATACTTCGCTGAAATGACCGGCTTAAGTGCATAGCAATCCATTTTTCCTTTCATTTTGCTGTAATCAGAATAATCATAGTAAAACAAACCATCAACATTTTCTTGTTTTAAATAGGGATGAAAAACAGAATCATGGTATCGATTGCCCAAAATATTTACAATACTCAAGTCTGACTTTTCCATGTATGCATCCATAAGCTCGCAGGATTCCTCAAGGGCCGGAAACAATTCTGGAAAATGATAAGTATGTCCAGAAGGCCCTGCTATGAAATAATCTTTACCTGTAGGTTTGGACTCAGCCATGTCATAGATTTTAGACATTACAGTGGGCGCAATTTCTGAAAGAGCTGGTGGTATAGTCCAACCAATATCCATTAAACCCCTGTTTTCACTCCCAAACCAGCGGCTGTCTTCTGCAAATAAATTAAGCATCCATTGGACATTGTCTCCATCAGACATTAAAAAACATACTGTATGTGTATTCTCTTGGGTCTGGGGAGCATCTGTAGAAACAAGCTGGACCGTTTCAGCATTAAAATTGGTTAGCGTAGATATATTGAAACCCCAATCAGCAGGATGAACTCCAATTGAATATTGTGAAGCTTTAGCAATCGTTTGGTATTCATCATCTCCCCAGCCATTTAATATTGAATTCGAAGTCATACGTGAAAATGCATTTTCGGTGGTGGGACTATGTATATCATCATAAAAATGAAATGCATCAGTTAGGATGGAATAATCCCCAAGAAAGAGGGATTTATCCTCTCTTTGATAAGTCACTATTTGATTACTAAGAAGATCTGCATAATTGTCTAACACCCATTGCTCATCACGTTCTCTAACATCCATAATTTGTACGTATCCATTGGATTCTACCAGTTCCTGCAAATCAGGTGTTACCGCAAGTGCATTAAGTGGTCCACATAAAGAATTGGCAACATTACTGGAGTTGTCATCTAAATTGCATAAGATATAGCCATCTACAGATGAAGGTGTCAAGGTCAATACAGCTTCAATCATTCCATCCATAGCATTAGATACATAGACATTATAATTTTCCTGTAAATCTTGAATCCAAATCGAACTACCACTTCCTTTATCTCTATAAAGCTTCGGCTCTATTTTTGCACACAAGCCCTGAATACTTTGAAGTAATAAAAGCTCCTCGTGAGTAAAAGAATCATCACTCACCACGTATAAGGTGTCTGGCTGAGATGAAGAAGGATAGGGACTACCCTCTACCCTGTCAATGATATTTTGAGCTATTGAAAGCTGCCCAAGAATACAAAAAAGAATAATCGATAAGTATTTCATTTTGGTTGGTCTCATCATAAATTTAAGCTTCATAATTTAATATAGAATCCATTTGTTCAAAATAATTCTTGTAAGATTTATTTATACACTCTTCATTATCGATCACGATCTCATTCTCAGCTATTGTTCCCGCGCAGATGGCAGCCATGGCCATTCGATGATCATTGTAGGTTTTTACATTTCCTCCATACACAGCTCCCGAGCCTTCAATATGTAGACAATTTTCTTCTAATTGAAAACGCACCTTGAAAACTTCAAGCATATCACAAATACTTTGAAGCCTATTGCTTTCCTTGTTGAGAAGTCTTTCCGTTCCAAACAGCTTAGACACCCCGATTGCCCCACATGCCAGCACACTTAACACAGGAAACAAATCAGGTGCATCTGTTAGATCTATATGAATTGGATTTTTACCAGCACTAGAAACTTTAATCTCATTTGAAGTTGTTGACCCTATATTTGCTCCAAATTTTTCAAGCACATTGAGAATTATTTGATCTCCTTGTGATGATGATGTATTCAAACCAGATACAATGATCTCTCCATGTAGTGCGGCCCCAACAAGATGAAATGACATATTACTCCAATCACCTTCAAGCACCACGGTAGCCGCTTTTATTTTTTGATTTCCTTGTATTAAAAAGCTTGAGTTCTTCTTATATTCAATCACGCCATTAAATTGCCTTATGGTTTCAATTGTTAAATCAATATAAGGACGGCTCGTCGGGTGTTGGACCCGAATTTCCGTGTCACTCGAAAGGGCTGAACAGTACATGAGCAAACCGGAAATA
>Ga0315332_10000440_pt1 | contig 18908 bp, 15 predicted proteins | sample M110034915metaG_FD_203455 | JGI IMG/M metagenome (GOLD analysis project Ga0315332, IMG submission 203455) | Ammonia-oxidizing marine archaeal communities from Monterey Bay, California, United States - M1 100m 34915 | ecosystem: Environmental > Aquatic > Marine > Intertidal zone | place: USA...
TCCTCTACTGTGGCATCTTCGTCTTTGACGCCGTCCTTCGATTCTTCAGGTTCTACTAGTGGTTCGATCTTGCTTGTGTCTTCGAGTTTGAATTGACGAGTGACGGTATCAGAATTGTCAGAGTCCATATCTTCTAGAATTGAGGTTTCTAGCCAACTCGCAATGCTATCATCATCAGAACCACTGTTTTCTAGGTTGCGCGATGCACTACGCTGTGCAACGTCTTCAACACCTTGAACTTTGGGTTGTTTTGTACCACCGAGACTGTGGTCGATAATGACTCTAAATGAGAGAGGACCAACAACTAATTTGTCACCATTGTTAAGAATGGTAACATTTTCCACTCGTTGGTCATTAACAAACGTACCGTTTTTACTACCAAAATCACGAATTGCAATTTGTGAATCAGTAATAATGATTGCGCAATGGTGGCGGCTGATAGCCTCACTTTTGGGACGTAAATGACAATCCTCTCCGCGTCCAATGAAAAACTTGGAAACGGGAATTGTAATCTCTTTGCCTTCACCGGGCCCTTTAAGGACGCAAAGTTTAGCTTTCATACATCGGTCACTTATATAGGTTTGACGACAAAACAATAAAATAAGAACAAGTCGACGTCAATCAAACCAAAAGTTACACACTTGTGAAATCATAAGTATTATTCCAAAGTCAGAGCCAAAAGGAAATACTCGCAATTTTGCCAGACGAAATAAAATGTGGCAAGTTGGTGCTGAACTATATAGTATCGTGGAAAAATATAAGACAAGTGTCTTTTTCTTATTACAAAATGCTAGCAATAAATTGGGGCAATGTCAATCATAAACGCCCCACCCGAACTAGCGGAAAATATTATCGCTTCATATTCCAAGCATCGGCGTCGAATTTTGATGCTTGGATTGTAGCCGTAACACATTTTTCCTCGTCGGTTAACGGTTTTTCAATGAAAACAGTGTCAAATAATTTTCGTAGATTTGGCACCCACGCTGCCTGTAATATGTCCGCATTCATATCTAAATTGCTTAATTCGTAAATGCCGGGCAATTCAGATGCACATGCTGATTGTCGTGTCAGTACACTGCCGTGTTGCAGTACATAATCGTGAGACCTCCGTTGAGCGCTACCGGCTATTTTAAAATCACGCAGCAATACGTCACACGCGCAACGTCTTTGAAAACACAGGAATGTATCTTGTTGTTCGCTGGGTATCTGTGTTGGATTTGCGATCGTTGCACGAATGTCGAACTGTTGTAATGTGTCAATTAACGATTTATGCACAAGATCATAGACGTACGCGATTTGTTGTGACGAAAGATATTGACTGGGAAAAATAAGGCTGTACGTTAGCTCTTGGTCGTGCAGTAGGGCTCCCCCACCGGTTGTGCGTCTGAGCCAGGGAACGTACTGGGCACATTCATGCTTTTGTGCTTCTTCATAGGATTGAAAATAGCCCAACGACAGCGTGGCGGGATTCCATTGGTATAGCCGCAGGACAGCTTGCTTGTTTACTTGAGCAGTACGTAATAGCATTTCATCGACAGCCATATTCCAGCTACCGGGTTGTGGTGGATCTAGAATCAACCGCATCTCTGGGAATGTTAATCCTGTTTGGGCGTCCATTTCATTATAGGCTTTCGCGCGGCTTGCACTTCATCAGGGCGACTGATGATGGTTGAATGAGGCGCCATGGCTAGTACTTCGGGAGATTCCTGTACAATGGTTTCAAGTGTCTTGGCAAACTCGTCGAGCGTTTGTTTGCTTTCCGTTTCGGTTGGCTCCATCATCATCGCTTCATGTACGGTTAACGGAAAATAGACGGTCGGCGGATGATACCCATAATCGAGCAATCGTTTAGCGATATCCATAGCTGGTTGGTGGAAGCCATTCTGTTTACCAACCGATTCAGCACTGGCGACAAATTCGTGCATGCATCGATTTCCCAATGGGACATCAAGAAATCCTGAGACTTGACTTAGTAAGTAATTTGCATTCAGAACAGCATTTTCAGCAATCCGTTTAAGCCCGATTGGACCATGTGACAAGATATAGCTATAGGCTCTTACTAAGACCCCTACGTTGCCGAAAAAACTCCGAACGCGGCCAATCGACTTCGGACGATTGTTGTCAAGGAAATAGGTTTGTGAACTATCATCGAATCCTACGATTGGTTTGGGTAAATAGGCTCCTAGTTCAGCGGTTACACAAATCGGACCAGCCCCAGGTCCTCCGCCTCCATGTGGTCCACTAAATGTTTTATGTGGATTAAAGTGCATCATATCAGCTCCAAAATCACCAGGTCGAGTGATTCCGAGGATGGCATTCATATTCGCCCCGTCGAGGTAAATGAGTCCGCCGCATTCGTGGACCAAATCAGAAATCTCTCGGACTTGGTCGTCAAACAGTCCCAACGTACTTGGGTTGGTTATCATAAATACTGCGGTTTGGTCATTCAATTGTTCCTTGAGTTTCTCGATATCGACTCGACCATCACTGCAGCTCGGAATGGTCACAAAGTCAAATCCCGCCATGCGAGCACTCGCAGGGTTTGTGCCATGAGCGCTATCTGGTGCGAGAACAATCGTGCGATTTTCACCTTGCTCACGAAAATACGCCGCAGCGAGCATCAGTGCTGCCAACTCACCATGGGCTCCCGCAGCAGGTTGCAGCGAGACAACGGGTAAACCGGAAATTTCGGCAAGCATATTTTGCAGGCCATAGAGTAGCTGCAGCATTCCTTGCACTGTGTCTTCTGGTTGGTAGGGGTGGATTTGGGCTAGACCATCAAACGCTGCTATTCGCTCGTTGCGTTTGGGATTGTATTTCATGGTGCAGGAGCCGAGTGGGTAATAATGCGTGTCGACACTCATGTTGAGCGTAGAGAGGTTGGTAAAGTGTCGGACAACATCTGGCTCGGTAAGTTCAGGCAGCGGCGGTGGGGTTGCTGAGAGTGCACCCGTTGGGAACCATTCTGCAGGATCCTGATTTGGTACATCACTTTCCGCGATACAAACCCCGCTGCGGCCAGGTTGAGAAAGCTCAAAAATCAGTTTGGTGGCTTGAGTATTACGCATGATTGTATTTTTTGACTATTGGTTGGTCGCTGTATTTAATGATTCATATGCGAGTACAAACGCGGTAGTGATTTGTTTACTGAGTAAGAATGTTGACGAGATCGTCGATTTCTTGTTTGGTTCGTTTTTCAGTGATGGTAATTAACAAACAATCTGCCAATTCGTCATACCAGCGTCCTAGTGGTAGACCGGCAAGGATATTGTTCTCGCAAGCTTGGTGTAGTAGTTGTTGCACATCGTTTTGAGTATCTCGCACAACGAACTCCTTGAAAAATCCATTACCGAACGCTAGTTCAAATCGATCATGTTGTATTAACTCTGCGGCGGCATAATGTGCTTTTTGCGTACAGAGGTTTGCGACGCTCTGCATACCTTGTGGTCCCATGACAGACAGATAAATGGCAGCTCGCAGCGCAAACAACCCTTGGTTTGTACAAATATTGCTAGTTGCTTTTTCCCGACGAATGTGTTGCTCTCGAGTTTGCAATGTTAATACCCAACATTGTTTACCATTGCGGTCAACGGTTTCCCCAGCGATTCGCCCCGGTAGCCGTCGTACGAATGATTCACGACAGGCCATGATGCCTAAATAGGGGCCACCATAGAGCAGGGGAGTTCCAAGTGATTGACCTTCGGCCACCACGATATCCACTCCAGCATCTCCGGGACGTTGCAAAATACCCAAGCTGATTGGATCAACACTACATACGAGTAGTGCGCCTTGGGCATGTGCTATTTCGGAGATTGTCGCTATATCTTCGACGTTACCAAAGAAATTTGGATTTTGGATCAGCACCGCAGCAGTTTCTTCATCAACCACTTGGGCAATCGCCGCCGCTTGCATTGTGCCGATCCCGCAATCGACGACGACCATCTCGGTGCCAATACAAGCGAAATAGGTTTCTAGGATTTGTCGATACTCTGGGTGGACGCTACTGGCGACGACAACCTTTTGGGTACGGCGAGTGACCCTCATCGCCATCAACATTGCTTCCGTTGCGGCCGTCCCACCGTCATACAAGCTAGCATTGGAGACGTCCATTCCAGTGAGCTGGCAAATCAGGGTTTGATATTCAAACATGACTTGCAGGTTGCCTTGGCTCACTTCTGGTTGGTAAGGAGTATAGGATGTATAGAATTCACCACGTGAAGCCAAAGTATCAACAACAGCTGGTACAAAATGGTCGTAACTGCCGCCACCCAAAAAGCAAGTTTGCTCATTAATACTTTTGTTTTGTGTCGACAATGCCTGCAGATGAGCAGTCAATTCCATTTCTCCAAGACCCGCAGGAATATTCAGCGCTCGCTTTAATTGCATATCTTGGGGGATGCAATTAAATAGTTCATCAATGGACTCAGCGCCGATTGCGGCGAGCATTTCGCTTCGTTCATCATCAGTATTAAAGACGTACGGCATATTTGTATTATGGTTCTATGTATTGCTTGGTATTGCTTGTGACCGTATTGCGAAAAGAGGGTCTTAAGAAGATTCAGCACACTGTTTTTGGTAAGCAGCGAAATCAAGTAGGGTCTCTGGTAACGCTCCAGAAAGTTTGACTTTCATAATCCAGCCAGCAGTATAGGGGTCGTCATTGAGAGTTTCGAGTTGATCGGCCAATTCATCATTCACAGCGATCACTTCTCCAGAAACGGGGCTGTACAAAGGGCTTACCGCTTTGACCGATTCTACTTCACCGAATTCTTGTCCAGCGGTTACTTGATTACCGACACTAGGTAATTCCATATAAACGAGATCAGTAAGTTGTTCTACGGCAAACGCAGAGATACCAACGATAGCAAGTGTCTCTCCGTTTTCTTCAGTGGTACAGACCCATTCATGAGTTGGACAATACAAGAGTTCTTCAGCATTCATATAATCGTTCCTTATGTTGCATTAACATCAGCGGGCAAGTTTGCGACGGAGCACATTGTAATATCTGTTTTTGATTTAATTAAGTACGTTTATAAAACGGGAGCTGACAGGTGATTGCAGGTAGCATCTTACCGCGAATATCGATTTCAAGTGCCGATCCGAGCGGCATATCGGATTGATTAACGTATCCCATTGCGATGGGATACTGTAGTGTTGGAGAAAAGGAACCACTGGTGACCTCACCAATTATCTGCCCATCACCATAGATAGCATAACCTTCACGAGCGGCTCGCTTTCCTTCTAACTGGAGACCGATGCGAGTGCGTTTGACGCCGTCGGTCTTTGTTTGTCCAATGGCATGGCAACCGATAAAGTCACGGTCGTTACCCGCTTGATTTTGAAAACTAACGGCAAACCCTAGCCCAGCTTCCAGTGGGTTGAGTTGTTCATTGAGTTCGTGCCCGTAAAGCGGCATAGCAGATTCCATTCTCAATGTATCACGTGCTCCGAGTCCAGCGGGAGAGATGTCATGAGCTCGGCCTGCGGCAAAAATATTTTGTGTCACCTGTAACGCTTGGTCCGCCTTAAGAATCAACTCGAATCCATCTTCGCCGGTATAGCCGGTACGGCTTAGGATGCAGGGCTTTTTCATTTGGTGGGTAACTTTGGCTCGAAAGTATTTCATAGCTGAAATATCGAAATCAAACAACGGTTGCAAGGTTTCGAGTGCAGCAGGTCCTTGGACTGCCAGCATAGCGGTATCCACAGTGCGATCTTGCATTTCCACAACAGATTCATCAGGCCATTGAGCCGCAATCCACTCAACGATTTTTTGACGGTTTGATGCATTGACGACTAGCAAAAAATATCGCACGCCGGTAGGTGATTCCAAGTGATAGACCAAGACATCATCGAGAATTCCACCTTCGTGATTGCAGATCAGCGAATAACGGACTTGTCCCAGTTGCATATCTAACACACTGCGTGTTAGTAAACGATCGAGTAATTTGCCTCCGCCCGGACCGTCAAAACGGATTCTGCCCATGTGTGAGACGTCAAACATAGTCACGCAACTGCGGGTTGCTTGGTGTTCTTGTACGATCGATTGATACTGTACAGGCATTGACCAATTTGCAAAATCAACCATGCGTGCACCTTGGTCAACGTGCCATTGATACAGGGATGTTTGAAGTAGTTTGTGGTCCATAATAAGGATTCAATCAAACGTGGTAATGTTGATGATGTGCGTGGTCTTGCAAAAATTAACGCCTGTATTCTATCGCAAACCTGTCAAAAAAAAAGCGGGTTAGACGGTTGTTTGGTATATCAAAAAAGGCCAAACAAATTAGCCGGTTAATGACGCTTAGTTTTGAAGAATCTTAAATTAATTTTACTGCGAATTTATGCGAATGGGCGCCCTGATAAATTAGCAACCACTGATTCTACTCGCAGGAAATATATTGTGCTCACCGGCGACGTTTACCTCGCGGGCTACCTCGCTTTTTTCCACCGCGATGAATCGAGCCTTTACGTTTGCCGGATTTCCTTTTCCCCTTACTTTTGGAAGTTCGCGGAGTTCTGGTCGGTTTAGAGTCATCATTGCCGTCCGCAGAGGCAATTTTATTTAAGAATATGAAATTTGCTTCACGTTTTTTATGATCGATGTGACCGATGCGAATACTCAACGTGTCACCCAAACGGAACGAATTGCCACTGCGAAAACCTACAAGTACATGCGTACCCTGTTCCAGTGAATAGTGGTCATCTCGCAGCGTAGCGACATGGATTAACCCACTCGCTGGAACTTGTACCCCTTGTACAAACAGTCCAAATTTTTCTACTCCGGTAACGAGCACTACCATCTCTTCGCCTTTGCGAGTATCCAAGTAGTTCAAAAGTTTCAATTTTTTGAGCTCGCGTTCTGCCCGTTCAGCATTTTGTTCTCGATCTGAACAATGGTCACCAAGTTGGGTGATTTTAGGGATGTCCTGAACCATTGGTTTAGCCGCGATGACTTGATTTAATAATCGGTGAATTGTGAGATCAGGATAACGTCGAATGGGAGAAGTGAAGTGACAGTAATGGGTAAAGTTTAGTGCATAATGTCGTTCTTCTTCACAACCGTAGACGGCTTTTTGTAAACTTCGCAAGACAGTCAAGCCAACAGCTTGTTCGTACGGTTTACCTATCGATTGATTAACAACTTCTTGGATTTGGAAACGGCTAGTGATATCATCCGTTTTGATTCCAATCTCCTGCGCGAATTTGGTGAGGTTAACGAGTTTCCGTTTAGTGGGGTCAGGATGAATTCGCCGCAAGAACTTTAACTCGCGGTCATTTAGCAATGTTGCCACGCCTTGGTTTGCGGCGAGCATGAATTCTTCGATGATTTGATGACTCTCGGTATTAACAGTTTGATGAGCGCCGGCAACTTCACCGTTGCTATCTAAGTCGATTTTGATTTCGGGTAGTCCAACTTCCAAGGAACCATGTTCCAAGCGTCGGCTGCGTAATAGCATTGCCAATTCATGCATGCGATCGAGCAGAAAGTAGACATCATTGTCGAGAGTTTTTTGCCACTTGCTGCGGTTATCCAAGAAGTCATCAATTTCTTCGTAGGTAAACCGTCGACAACTACGGATGACCGTTTTTTTGACGTCGGTTGCGATTGGAATTCCTTCTTCATTGAACTCGATGATTGCTGTGGTTGCATAGCGATTACGGTCGGGTTGTAAGCTAGCTAAGTTGTTGGAAATGATTTCTGGTAACATTGGAACTACGAGGTCTGGAAGATAGACACTTGTTGCTCGGAGTTTAGCTTCCACATCGAGCTTGCTACCTACAGGTACAAAATGTGCAACATCGGCGATGTGCACACCTAGACGCCAATGTCCGTTGTCGATTTTTTCAAGGGAAATTGCATCGTCAAAATCTCGAGCATCGACGGGGTCGATCGTGATAATTGTGTCGGTTGTTAGGTCGTCACGGTTGGTGAGGTCATTTTCATCAAATTGGTTGGCTTGATCACGCGCGTCGTCAAGAACTTCTTCAGGGAATTCTTGACGTATCATGAATTCGTGTAGGATCATTTGTGTGTCAACGCCAGGTTCTCCGCGGGCACCGAGTACTTCTGTCAATACAGCTTCGCCGTTGTCTTGACCACTTGGAAACCGAATCATTTCAATGACAACTTTGTCACCGATGACGGCTCGTTTGGCACCAGCATCACCGACGGGGATGGGGCGTTCGAATTGATTTCCATCGACACTTACAGAACTGCGGTTGGCTTTTTCGCGGTAAGTCCCGACAAATTGATTGCGTACCCGTGTGACGACCTCGATGACCCGTCCACGGGTTTGGTTGTGATCTTGCGTCTGAGACGATCGCCTTCCACGGTTACTGCCGGGCCTACCAACTTGGATACGGACAGTATCGCCTTGGCAGGCGGCGAGCGAATCATGAGCGGCGATAAAAATATCATGCTCTCGACCAACGGCTCGATCTGCGCCAGCGGGGCGAACAAAACCAAATCCACCAGCCGCACGAGAAAATGTACCGAGGATCGTATTTTCAGCGTTCTGCTTGGCGGATGCAGACTTTGTGTCTAATACGGATTCTTTAGTTTTCTTAGTATCGCGTTGGCTAGTTGGTGCAGTTGACGTGGTGCTTTCGTGACTGTCATTCGGACTGTCAGCTGGGGTGTCCCCTAGCGTCTCTGCGTCACGTTGCTTAGCGGATTGTTGTACGGGCAATACGAGATGTCGTGGACCGTACTTTAGTTTTTTCTTTTTGACCAAGCGTTTAACCGTCATCCGTACGGTTTTTTGTTCTTCAGCTGAAAGTCGTAACTTACGACCGATGGCGGTAGGTTTGACTGCTTTATAATTGGCTTGGTTTACATGCTGGAGTATTCGTTGTTCCAGATCCTGTGATTCCACGTTCGATCCTCTGATTGTTTCAATTAGAGTAATTTGTTATTTGGCTTTATGGTAGGCTTAAGCCTATGAATTTACGTTGATTTGTATTTGTTGTCATTTCTATTTATCCGTTTTATTCTTATTTAAGTTTTTCATCTATGGCTATTACGTTTAATTGTGCTCAATGTGGGAAATCTTATACGCTTGATGATTCATTAGCGGGTAAACAAGCACAATGTGCTTGTGGCACTGAGATGACAGTGCCTGCACCAAGTCCCGCTCCTGTTGCACCTGTATCGCCTTTCGCAGCACCTGCGACTGGTCAGCTTCCACCAGCTGCGCCGATGCCCGAGTCGCCGTATTCACCGCCAGGAGCGTCTTTTGCACCACATGGACGAGCGCCCGGTGGGCGCGAAGAAGCCTTACGGCGAGTGAAAATGCCAGCTTTATTGATGATGATTACTACTGGAATAATGCTTTGCTTATATCCAATAGCTCTTATTATCAATTTGGTGAAAATTGGCCAAGGGGCTCAGGGAGGTGGCCAGCAAGCAGATTTAGCGGTTGTCGACGGCGTGGCTGGAATCATTGGCATCGTCTTAGGCTTGATTATGTCGGTCGTCATCTTGATTGGTGCGAAAAAAATGATGAAACTGGAATCGTACGGTTTTGCGATGACTACCATGATTCTCAGCATGTTACCGTGCTTTTCTCCATGCTGCATTTTTGGTTTGCCAATTGGTATCTGGGGAATTATTGTTCTCAACGACGAAAATGTGAAAGCCGCATTCCGGAGAGGGTGATGTTTGTGGATATCACTGAATCTATTTGAATTGAACGATATTGATTTTTAGTGATTCGTTGTGATAGGTTTATAAGCGTAAAATAAATTTGACTTTGTTATTTTATAATGCAAGCAATCATTGACGTGATCGTCGGCAAATACTTTATACGGCATACAGGAGCGAATAACGCACTCGCGCAAGCGTTGACCACGCAGGATAGCAGTGTCGTCGAGGCGTTGATCTCCTAGTCATATATAGAATCATGGATATGACTTTTTTTAGCCGGTGGGTGGGGAATCCCACTACTGGATATTGTACAATTTACTGGCTTACTTCATTTTTAATTTAGTGTTTTATTTATGGCTATTACGTTTAATTGTGCCCAATGTGGAAAATCTTATACGCTTGATGATTCATTAGCGGGTAAACAAGCAAAATGCTCTTGTGGTACTGAGATGACAGTGCCTGCACCAAGTCCCGCTCCTCTAGCACCTGTATCGCCTTTCGCAGCACCTGCGACTGGTCAGCTTCCACCAGCACAACCGATGCCCGGACAACCGATGCCCGGACAACCGATGCCCGGACAACCGATGCCCGGACAACCGATGCCCGGACAACCGATGCCCGGACAACCGATGCCCGGGAGGGCCCATGCTGGTTTTGCTGGCCGAGGGGGCAAAAGTGACAAGCAAAAAATCGTCGCTGCGCTGTTGTGTTGGTTTTTAGGCTCGTTTGGTATTCACCGGTTTTATTTAGGGCATACGGGAATTGGAGTTATACAAATATTAACATTTGGTGGCTGCGGAATCTGGGTGCTTATCGATCTCATTATGATCCTCACTGGCAGCTTAAAAGATGTTGACGGTCGTGAATTAAGTTAAAATAAAAAATTAATTCACTAAGTTTAATGTGTTGTGTTTTTTTAGATTAGAGAATTTATTGAAAGGAAAAATTGATATGTCATCTGTTCCAGAGCAACCTGTTGTACCAGGAGGTGGTAAGAGCGATAAGCAAAAACTCGTCGCCGCGCTGTTATGTTGGTTTTTAGGCGCGATTGGTGTTCACCGATTCTATTTAGGATACACGGGAATTGGGGTAATACAATTGTTTACACTTGGCGGCTGCGGAATTTGGGCACTTATCGACCTCGTTATGATATTGACTGGGGGCTTAAAAGATGCTGACGGTAGAGAATTGAGTTAGCTGCGAGATTTTTTGTAGAGCCTGCGGCCAATGGAGGCAATATAGGGCGTCCATTGGCTGTCAGGGTTTGCTTCTGAGGACATAGCTTGGCTAAATTGAAATAGCTTAGCGTCCATGTTGTCTAAAAAGTGTAGCATGACTGCCTCTAGCGTCATTGGCAGCTTTGGACTTCCGTACTCATACTCGCCATGATGGCTAACAATCAAATGCTTGAGTTGAATGGCCAAATCTTTGGGGAACACGTCGCTATTAGCGGTTTCCCAATCGCGGATCATTTTCCCCAGTAGTTCCACACCCATCACTAGATGTCCCACGAGTTGCCCTTCGTCGGTATACTCAAATCCTTTCTCATAGGAAAGCTCATCGATTTTTGATAAATCATGCAGCAGTACTCCTATCAAGACGAGGTCGCGGTCTACCTCAGGATATTTTGGTGTAACCACATCGACTAATTCCATCAAAGAAACGACGTGATGTAGCAACCCTCCTTGGTAAGCATGGTGATTCTTAATCCCTGCGGGGGCTTGGCTAAGTTTTGACGCGAGTTCGTCGTTGTCGAGGTAAGAACAGGCGAGTGATTTTAGTTGGACATTATTAATTGAATCCACGAATTGCCGCAATTGCACCAGTAGTTGCCCGATGCCTTCATTAGACAACACATGAAATTCAGCCTCATCAACTCGCGCAGGATCTGCTTTGGTAAGTTTTTGCACGATGATTTGTAGGTTACCATTGAAGAATTGCGTGGTTCCCTGAGCGATCACATAATCACCATTCTCAAAACTATCGTAGACTGTTTGGTTCGCATTCCATTGCATTGCATTAACGATGCCGGAGCGGTCTGACAACGAGACTTGTAGGTATAAATTACCCTGTCGGTTTGGCCGCAGTTGTTTACCATTAGCAATAAAGACTTGATCGATGTTTTCATTTTCGCCAAGTTGGTTAATAAATCGTCGCGTCATATTATTGTCGCCGTGTCAAAAAGTCGGTGAATGAGTTGTAAGAGAAGTTGAATAGGCAATTTAAGAGTAAAACTTAGGCTAGACAAGGGACCTACTGGAATTCTCTGGTTGTCGTAACGACCAATCCTAACTTAGAATGTCACGCTAAGACCCCCAACATTGTTAACTTACCCACAAACGGAAAAGAACGGAAAAAAAATGGCGAAGCAGCCAAAAACAGCAATCACTCCTACGCGCGCAGAAGATTACCCGCAGTGGTACCAACAGGTAATTCGAGAAGCTGATTTAGCGGAGATTTCTCCGGTACGTGGTTGCATGGTTATTAAACCGTGGGGTTGGGCGATTTGGGAGAATATGCAGCAAGCTTTGGATAAACGATTCAAAGAAACGGGCCACGTCAACGCTTACTTTCCGTTATTTATACCATTGAGTTTCTTAGAAGAAGAAGCTGAGCATGTTGAGGGGTTTGCCAAAGAGTGCGCCGTCGTAACGCATCACCGTTTAGAGCCAGGTCCTGACGGTGGATTAGTTCCCTCTGGTCCACTAGAAGAACCGTTGATTGTACGGCCAACTAGTGAGACGATTATCGGAAGTATGTATGCAAAATGGGTTCAGTCTTATCGTGATTTACCCATTAAAATCAATCAGTGGGCAAACGTAGTTCGCTGGGAAATGCGGACTCGTATGTTTCTTAGAACCACGGAGTTTTTATGGCAAGAGGGTCACACTTGCCATGCGACCGAAGAAGAAGCACTAGAAGAAACTCGCTTGATGCTGGATGTGTACGCTGATTTTGCTGAGAACATTATGGCGATGCCAGTGATCAAAGGCGAGAAGACAGCGGATGAGCGATTTCCGGGTGCTGTATCGACGCTAACGATCGAAGCGATGATGCAAGATAAAAAAGCTCTCCAGTCAGGAACCTCACATTTTCTAGGTCAGAATTTTTCGAAGGCTCAGAAGATCATGTATCAAGACAAGCAAGGACAACAACAACATGCCTGGACAACATCTTGGGGAGCGTCCACGCGACTCGTTGGCGCCCTGATTATGACGCACAGTGATGACGATGGTTTAGTGTTACCACCAAAACTCGCCCCACAACAGATTGTTATTCTGCCTATTATCAAAGGGGACGAGACACGTGATGCCGTGATGCAATATTGTGAGGCGCTGGAAACAGACCTAAAAAATCAACAATATGCTGACAGCAACATTCGAGTGTTTATCGATAAAAGAGATTTGCGTGGTGGTGAAAAGAAATGGTATCACGTAAAGCGAGGAGTCCCAATTCGAATCGAAGTGGGACCGCGTGATATGGAAAATGGACAAGTGTTCGTCGGTCGTCGTGATGCAGGAAAAAGTGAAGGCATCGACCGCGCGGAATTTGTGGCAAATGCCGGGGATATGCTAAACGACATTCACGATGGGCTTTTTCAGCGAGCTTTGGCTCTGCGTCAGTCGAACACGAAGACGATTGAATCGTACGAAGAGTTCGAAGAGTATTTCACGAGTACTGATGAGGGGCAGGGCGGGTTTGCCATGTGTCATTTTGCTGAAGACAATCCGGAGGTTCTAAAGATGATTGCTAAGCATAAGGTCAGCATCCGCTGTATTCCTTTAGAAGACGAACCAGAACCGGGAACTTGTATTTTTACGGGTGAAGCGAGTCGTTGCCGTGCTGTGTTTGGAAAATCTTATTGATCATCAATTTGTATAATAAAACCGCATATTGCCATAAAATAGAGTGCACCGCGCCAGGGCTCCGTCGTCGGTGAAACTAGAGGTGTAAATCAAATGGGTGAGAGTAAACCACATCGTGGCGTTTTGTTGATTGTGGGCGTATTTAGTAGCGACCCAGCAGCATTAACAGCAATTCGCGCTCGAGTTGAAGCAGAGTGGGGTACGATTTTGCTGGAATCACCGGTATATGACTTTGATCAAACTAGCTATTACGAAGCAGAAATGGGGTCAGAACTGAAAAAACAGTTTTGGGCGCTAGAAAATCTAATAGAACCTGCGGATTTAGCTGAAATCAAGCAGCTAACGAATGGCTGGGAAGCCAAATATGCCGATGAAAATAATAGGAACGATGTCCTGCGACCTGTCAACATTGACCCAGGTTATTTGACCGAAGCAAAATTAGTCCTCGCGACTACTAAGGACCGCGATCATCGCATTTATTTGTCCCAAGGAATTTTTGCCGAAGTCACGTTGACCTACCATCGCGATGGATGGCAAGACAGTCGTTGGACTTATCCGGACTATTGCACCGCTGGCTACCATGAATTTTTTAACGAATGCCGGCAATGTCTACGTGAACGATTTCGCGAAGAGAACGTACGATAGTTAGGTTTACTAAAACGCACTATTTAAACCATCGTGTTGCTGACTCGCTTGTAAATGAGAATCTGAGTGTCTGTGATTTTGCAGGCAGCGAGTACATAAGCGACAAGAAGACTTCCATGGACCAACAAATACCGTATTGGATATTATTTGTCGTTGCGTTGCCGAGCGGTTTCGTCGCTTGGTTATCAATCTACTGGATCCGTCGTAGCGCGAACCGTTGGGGCCTCGTCGATAAACCAAACAATCGCAAGGTTCACACTGAGCCAACACCCATGGGGGGTGGCTTGGGGATTTGGCTCGCGGTCATGGTTACCTTTTCTGCGGCTACAATTATTTTGTTAGCGGATGATTTGTTTGCCGCTGGGATTCCCGCCAGCATTACACCTTATCTCATTGGCTTCCGCGCTGAATTAGGATCACTGTGGGTACTCCTTTTATCCGGCACAATTCTGATGGTGCTCGGTCTGATTGATGATATTCGTGGCCTAAGTTGGAAACTGCGTTTGACGGTGCAGTGCCTCGTTGCCTTAGCGTGTGTCATGTCTCAGCAATGGTATTTAACGGTATTTATCCCGTTTAGGATCATCACAATTCTTGGCAGCGTGTTTTGGATCGTGATGTTAATCAATTCCTTCAACATGCTCGACAACATGGACGCCGCTTCCGCAGGAGTGGCTGTTATTTCATCATTAATGTTGGTCTTATATATCATCATACCGGGGGCGACTGCGGAAGGACCGCAGATTTTTGTCGCTGGGCTCTTGATGGTGTTTGTGGGAGCCCTGCTTGGATTCTTGTGGCATAACCGACCACCCGCGCGGATCTTCATGGGGGATGCTGGATCGTATTTTGTCGGTTTTTGCATTGCTATTGCTACTCTGTTGGCAACCTACACAGATTTCGAAGGTCCAAGTGTACACGCAATCATGGCTCCCGTGATTATTATGTCAGTTCCTATTTACGATTTGGTAACCGTTATGGTGATTCGGATTGTCGAAGGTCGTAGCTTATTTAAACCGGATAAAAGCCATTTTTCTCATCGCCTGGTTGAATTGGGGTTATCGCCCCGTCGAGCAGTTTTGACGATGTATTTGACAACGGCAACAACTGGGTTGGCAGCGATTCTGTTGCAACAAGTTAATATATTTGGTGCGATTCTCATTATCTTGATGACATTTTGTGTCTTATCGTTAATTGCGATTTTGGAAAATGCAGCCCGCTGTCGGTCAAACACCTACCGCGGTGATTGACTGGAGAATCTGCAATAGTATGACATTATCTAATAAACAGTCCGATCACGTGAAACCCCCTTGGCGACCATGGTTGCTGATCGGGTGCGTATCGTTGCTTACGTCCTCAGCATTCATGACTGGCGACAGCACATCAGTGAGTGAAGGGTTGATGACATGGCCATTATGGACTTGGTTTGGACTGCTTCTATCGTGGACAGTATGCCATGTTCGCTGCGGTGACGGTACACTGCGTATCGATCGCACCTTACTTTTGTTGTTAGTCGGTGTAGTCGCAATGTCTATGAGTTTTTTGGCGACAGTTGGATCTGGAGACATGCGTGTGTCGCTAAACGGACTGTGGCAATGGATTGGGTTTGCCACAGTATTTACATTGTGCTTGCAGTGCATGCGGCCTGGTCGCGAGATGCGAGCCATTGTTGTTGTTATGCTGGCGGCCGCTACGACGATTGCTTGTGTAGGAATATATGATTCGTTGGTGCAAATTCCCAATCTGCGGATGGAGTATTTCAATAGCGATGAGATGGGACGTATGGGTATGTTACAACAGGCTGGTATCGGTGATGCTGCAATCGGTTCTCCAGCGCGGTATCATTTCGAAAGTCGCTTACAGAGCCCCGAACCGTTTGTTACTTTTTCTCTCACCAATTCGCTAGCCGGTTTTTTGGCGCCATGGTTACTTATTGTTTTAGGAATGATTATTACGCCACATCGCACATGCCTTTCACGGTCGGATATCGTGAAATCATTGATGCTACTTTTTATCATTTCTGTCTGTCTATTGCTCACCAAAAGCCGCTCTGCGTGGTGTGCCGTTTTGCTAGGCGCAGTTTATTTAGTGGCCGCGCAATTTAAAGGTAACCGCCAACGTATCGCTCGCGGACTTTGTCTAACCGGTGGACTATTAGCGGTTGCCTTAGGGTGCGCTTGGTTTACCAACCGACTAGATATGAAAATTATTTCTGAAGCATGCGATAGCTTGTTATATCGTTTGGAATATTGGCGCAGTTCCATGGCAATGGTTAGCGACCATTGGCTGTGGGGAGTAGGTCCAGGTAATTTTCGTGATGCCTACATGGCCTATAAGTTACCAGCTGCTTCTGAGGCAATTGCTGATCCCCATAATGCAATTTTAGAAATTTGGACATCGTTTGGAACACCGGTTGTCTTATTGATACTCGGAGTGTTTGGTATTGCGATTAAACGCTTATTCAAGCCGGTGGCGGTAACTTTCTCAGCGCAGGTGGAGGTTTCTAGTACCAAAATATTTATTGGCGGTGCCTTGGGGATCGTGTTGGCGGTATTAATGGATGCGTTAGGACCTGGCTTAATTCCTGATCGACTGCTCTATTTCGGGTTGCCAATTTTTGCGATTGTTATTTATTTGTTACAAGATTGGGTTAAAGATGGTGAGTTAACTAGGGTGCAAATTGGCGGTGCATTTGTGGTCTGGTTGCTTAATTTAGGCATGCAGAGCGGGATCAGCATTCCTGGTGTGTCGATAACTGGCTGGATGTTATTAGCCATGCTGCTCAATTGTGAGGGAACGCCTCCATCCTCCCTAGCTGGGTCGCCCCTAGGGCATGAAAAAGTTAGTCGAAAACAGATGAGTATGATATTGGTTGGGGCCCTGTTAGTGCTTGGCATTTTTCACTTTACGGGGCATCAGCCCGTTACGCAATCTACGGCGTATTTGCTGGATGCTCGCTATTATAACGGCCAGGGACAAAGTGGCCGCGCTATGCAGTCGGTTGACGCAGCAATTGCCGCTGATCCAGCGTCTGCTCGAGCCTACGATCTGAAAACCAAGATGCTGTTTAATCGACTTTCTCAGAATCTTACGTCGACTGGCATAACAGATTATTTGGCAGCCATGGAAAAGGTGAAATTAATGCGCGCCAATAGTCATCCGTTGCATACAATGCTTGCCCAACAGTGCGTTGTTATTTATCTTGCGACCGATGAAATAGTTTGGCTACGACGGGCCGTTAAGCTGATAAAAATGGAGACAGAAATTTTTCCAAGTAGTGCATACAGCTGGGGGCGACTAGCTGTTTGTGAATCGATTTTAGAATTGAATACGGCACCCGCAACTGCGAAGTATGCACTGGAACTGGACGAAAAGAATCCACATTTGGAGTTTAAATTAGATAATCGTCGCTTCATTGAACTGGATTACCAAGCGTGGAAACTGCGGAATAATTTATCGATTAATAATGCAAAATCCCTCGAACAGCTTGTCCAGCAAGTGCGTAAAGAAGAGTGACAAGACGGAGTAACTCCGAAAAAAAAAGAACTGAATGCCCTGCGATAACCGAATTTGGTTTTTCGTGGGGTTTTTCAGTATATAGACAAAGAAAACAGATACTGTCAGCGTTTGTCGGTCGTATATGCTAAACTTCTCATAGCGAGCATGTTTTTCATATAAAGATGTCCGAATACGATTTTCGGCTGATTTCGGTGGCCGCAGATTTGACACCTTTCATCCCTCTTTTAGTCTTTAAAGTCAACATAATATGAAATTATTAGTAGCTATAGTCGTGGCAATCGTTCTCGGTATTTGTGCTGGATTGGTTCACGCCCGATGGGCATATACCGGTATCCACGAGCAATTTCGACCGACTTCCATGGATAGTGTTGCTGAGATGATGGGCGTTGAACTGATTGTAGACAAAGACAATGAAGATCGTCCAATTGCCACCGTTGTTGGTGGGAACCAATATGACTTCGGCACTATGGAACGGCGTGGAACTCGCAGTCATACGTTTGTCATCCGCAATGATGGGACGCAACCGTTGTCGTTGAAAAAAGGCGAGACAACTTGTAAATGTACATTTAGCTCATTGGCTCAAGGAGTGGTTGCTCCGGGTGAGTCGGTTGAAATTAAGTTGGACTGGACGGCCAAGGAAGTAGGACCGACAACCGTCTTCAATCAATCAGCTGAAATATATACAAACGATCCGGCAAATCGCTCAGTGCGTTTAGTTGTTCGCGGGCAGATTATTCAATCCGTCTTGCCAAAACCTGAAGTGTTGACGATGAACAATATTTCCTCTGGCGAAGAGTACACCGCTGTAACGAAACTTTTTTGTTATCGGGATACAGTGGATCGACTTGAAGTTATTGATTATGAGTTGTTAGGTACAACTCCTTTAGATTTAGTTGAAATTCACTTTGAACCGATGTCGGCGGAACAAGTTGCTCAAGAACCGCGAGCAACGAGTGGGCAGGTCATGCATGTCAAATTGAAGCCTGGTATGAAAGCTGGTCCGTTTAGTCAAGCCATTCGAGTAAAAACAAACCTGCCAGATGCCCCGCGTGTGGATGTCTTTTTAAATGGCGAAGTCGTTCAAGACATTACTATTTTTGGGAGAGGCTATCGAGCATCCGAAGGTGAAAACCCAGAATATTTTGGTGTATTAAATTTAGGTTCAATTACTAGTGAAATGGGCTTGGAGCATAACGTAATTTTGGTGGTGAAGGGTGCTTTTCGCAAAG
>Ga0315332_10000443_pt1 | contig 18845 bp, 17 predicted proteins | sample M110034915metaG_FD_203455 | JGI IMG/M metagenome (GOLD analysis project Ga0315332, IMG submission 203455) | Ammonia-oxidizing marine archaeal communities from Monterey Bay, California, United States - M1 100m 34915 | ecosystem: Environmental > Aquatic > Marine > Intertidal zone | place: USA...
ACGCCTCTTCCACTTGCAGATCCTCGAGGGAGAGGATCTCGCGAGCCGTTCCCAGGCAAATTCTGTGCGGACCGTGCGGCTCGAAGCTCAGCGTGGGGCGATCGTGGACCGGGAAGGGCGCGCGATCGTCGCGAGCCGTCCGGCCTACGCGGTCGACGTGATTCCGCACGAGGTGCGGAACCCATGGCGGACCTACTCGGTCTTGGCCGCGATCCTCGATCGCGAGCCGGAATCCCTCTACGGCGAGGTGGGGCAACCGCGAGGCCGGCGGCGCTTCAAACCGGTGACGCTCTCGAGGGACCTGCCGCTGGAAGGGCGGGCGCAGGTCGCCGCCCATCGGTACGCCATGCCGGGTGTCGAATTGAGGCGTCAACCCTTGCGAGATTACGTCCACGGCCGACTGGCCGCGCAGCTATTGGGGACGCTCGGGGAGATCGGTACCGCAGAACTCGCCGAGGATCTCTATACCGACTATCGGTCGGGCGAGACGATCGGAAAGACGGGGCTCGAGGAGGCTCAAGAACTGCATCTGCGAGGGAGGGCCGGGGGGGAGAACGTCGTCGTCGACGTCGCGGGCCGGGAGATCGACCAGATCGACCGAATGGACCCCGTCCCCGGCGGTCGGTTGGTCCTTGCCATCGATCTCGACCTGCAGCGAGTCGCCGAGACGGCTTTGGTTCCGCCCGATGGGGGCGCGGGATCGCCTCGGATGGGCGCGATCGTGGCGATGGACCCGCGCAACGGCGACGTGCTCGCGATGGTCTCGGCGCCCTCCTATGACGCGAACGTCTTCGCGGGCGGGGTCGACCGTGCGGACTGGCGCGCTCTGAACGAAGACGTGTGGCGCCCGCTTCGAAACCGCGCGATCGCGGGCGTCTACCCGCCCGGCTCGACTTATAAGGTCATCGTCGCGGCGGCGGGGCTCGCTGAGGGCGTGATCGACGCGACGACGGTCGTACCCTGCCCTGGCCATTTCAAGCTCGGTCGCCAGACCTACCGTTGCTGGAAGCGGAAGGGCCACGGACCGGTGAATCTCGAACAGGCGTTGGCGGGTTCCTGCGACGTCTATTTCTACGAGTTGGGGAAGACGCTCGGAGTGGAGACGCTCGCGCGTTACGCGAGGAAATTCGGTCTCGGTCGACCGACGGGGCTGGCGGTTCGCGGAGAGGTGGGAGGGCTGGTTCCGACGCCGGAGTGGAAGCTGCGCGCTCGCGGGGAACGCTGGCTCGATGGCGAGACCATTTCGCTCTCGATCGGTCAGGGGGCGAATCTGACGACGCCGATCCAACTCGCTGTGGCGTACTCCGCGATCGCGAATGGGGGCGACATCGTCGAGCCCCGGGTCGTTCTGCGCAAGGAGACCTGGGACGGACGTATTCTCGAGGAGACTCCGACGGTCTTTCGGGAGCGCGGGGTCATCGCCGAGCCGATCCTGCGGCTCGTGACGCGAGGGCTGGAGCGAGTCGTGATGGATCCGGCGGGCACGGGGCGTCGTGCGCAGGTCCCTGGGGTGCGGGTCGCGGGCAAATCCGGGACGACACAGGTCGTGAGTCTCGACCTGCTCGAAGGCATGGAGCCCGAAGAGATCCCCCTGAAATATCGTGACCATGCTCTCTTTGCCGCCTTCGCCCCGATTGAGGCACCGGAGATCGTCGTCGTGGCGGTCGCGGAGCATGCCGGCGCGGGAGGAGGGGCCGTTGCAGCGCCGATGGTCCAAAAAGTCATGGCCGAGTACTTCGACAAACAGTCGGGTCACGTTCCGACCGAGGTGGCGGGGATGGGTGTGTCGAGCCTTGACGTCGTAAGGGGGGACCGATGAGCAGCTTGCGGGTCGAGCGTCGCCGGGGTCAGCATTTCGACTGGGTCCTGGCCGGCCTCGTCGCGGTCCTGCTCGGGATGGGCCTGGTCAATCTCGTGTCGGCCGCCGCTTCGGGGGTGGAAGGTGGCTCGGACATCGTGAGTCGACAGATGATGGTCATGGGCCTGGGGCTCGCGATGATCGCGGTCGTCCTACTCATCGACTATCGCCACTACGACCGCTTCGCCTATTTACTCTACGCCGCGACTGTGGGACTCCTCTTGCTGACCCTCGTGGTTGCGGAGGAGACACGAGGCGCGCGCGCCTGGCTCTTCTCCGGCCGATTCCAGCCGTCGGAGTTCGCCAAGATCGGGATGGTACTCGCGTTGGCGCGCTATTTCGGTCGTCGTCCGCCATCGAGCCTGCGTCGCCTGCGAGATCTTCTCGTGCCCGGAATCATCATTGCCATCCCGGTTGCTTTGATCGTTGCCCAGAAAGATCTCGGCGTGGCGGTGCTGACGTTGTTGATCGGACTGACCTTGCTGCCGCTGGTGAACGTTCCCCTGCGAGCCTGGTGCAGCCTCGCCCTGCTCGCGGCGGTCGGTCTCGCCGCGCTCTGGCGGTACGGACTGAAGGTCTATCAGCAGGAGCGTATCCTGGGCTTCCTCGACCCGACGCGTGACCCGCTCTCGTCGGGCTATCAGCAGATGCAGTCCCGAATCGCGGTGGGCTCTGGGGGACTCTTCGGCACCGGATGGCAGGAGGGAACGCAGACGCAGCTTCGTTTTCTGCCGACACAGCATACGGATTTCGCCTTCTCGGTCCTGGCTGAGGAGTGGGGGTTCGTCGGCTCCACGATCGCCCTGGGGACCTACGCGATGATGTTGCTCTGGGGGTTGCTGATCGCCCGCAGTTCGAAGGATCCCTTTGGTGCCGTATTGGCAATCGGGCTGGTGGGCACGCTGCTCTGGCCGGCCGCGATCAACGTCGCGATGGTGCTGGGGCTGGCGCCTGTGATCGGCGTTCCACTGCCTTTGTTCTCCTACGGCGGCTCCGCTCTGCTTTCGGCGGCGATCTCGATCGGGCTACTGCTCAATATCTCCATGCGGCGGTATGTTTTCTAGGCGCAGCGGGTCTCCCGCCGAGCGAGCGAGAGACGATGTCATCCGAGGACCGGAAGCCTGACCGGACCATCCTGAGGGGCCTGCAAGCAGAGCAGCGCTACCGGCCCCTCGGTTTGCTCGGCGAGGGGGCGGTGGGCCGAGTGGAGCGGGTCTACGACGCGCATCTCGGGCGGATCGTCGCGCGGAAGACGCTCCGGGAGGAGTTGGTGGATCGGCCGGGTTCGATCCGAACCTTCGTCCACGAAGCGCGGATCCTGGCATGCCTCGACCACGGGGGTGTGATCCCGATCTTCGACGCCCAAATCAACGAGGCGGGGCTCCCGGTCTATACGATGCGCGAGATTTCCGGTCGCAGTCTGATGCAGGTGCTGCAGATGGATCGTCGGACGGCTCGAGTGGAGCCCTTATCCTTGGGGCGGACCCTCAAGATCTGGATTCAGCTCTGCCAAGCTCTGGGCCATGCCCACGGTAGGGGCGTCGTCCACCTGGATCTCAAGCCCCAGAACATCATCGTCCTGCCGCACGACGAGGTCGTGCTCGTCGATTGGGGCGCTGCCTCCATCTATGACCCGGAGGGATACGCTCGGGCCCAGGCTCAAGCGGAGGCGTTCCTCCCCTTGGACGTCCGAGAGTTCCAGAGCGACGAGTTCATCGTCGGGACGCCACGCTACATGTCACCGGAGCAGACCGTCTCGGCACGATCCACCCTGGTCCCGGCCTCCGACATCTTCTCGCTGGGCATCCTCTTCTACCAGATGCTCACCGGGGAGATTCCTTTTCGGGGCGAAAGCCTGGAAGAGCTGCTCTTTCACGTCCGTGAGACGCCGATCACGGATCCTCGGGAGAGGGTCCCAGGGATCCACGCGAGGTTGGCGCAGCTCGTCATGCAGATGCTGGAGAAAGATCCGGAGCAGCGACCCCGTGATTTGGACGCGGTTCTGGGGGAACTCGAATCTTTTCGTGGTCTCGGCGGCGCCTTCCCGCTTCGCCACTTCGAGGCGGGCCGTCCCATCTTCCGGGAGGGCGAAGACGCTCAGCGCGCGTTCGTGATCGTCGAGGGCGAGGTGGAGATCTGGACGGAGCAGGGTGGCACTCGGCAGGTGCTGGGCCGTCACGTCTCAGGCGAGACGTTCGGCGAACTCGCGCTCTTCTCGGGCGAGCCTCGATCCGCCTGTGCGACGGCACTCGTCGCAACGGCGGTTCGCGAGATCAGTCGGTCGGCCCTCGAGGCGGAGACCGGCGGTTTGAGCCCCTGGGTGCGATCCGTGCTCTCCGGGATGGCCGAACGTTTCGTCGATCGTTCCGATCGGCTCATCGAATTGCTTGGGGACCCGCCGGAAAACTGAGGATTTCTGGATTCCTCGAAGCGGCCCCGCGAACGCCCGTGGTGACTTCGGGTCGAGCATGCGCGGAGCCGATGGGTGGGGTGGTTGGGATCAACCGATCGCGCCATTCACGAGTTCCTGGAAGTCACCCTTTGGGCGGGCACCGGTCAGTTGGCTCACGACCTGCCCGTCCTTGAACACGAGTACGGTCGGGATCGAGCGGATCCCGTAGGTCCCAGGCGTTTGCGGCGACTCGTCGATGTTCATTTTGACGACCTTGAGTTGGTCCCCATTTTCGTCCGCGATTTCCTTGACGATTGGGGCGATTGCACGACACGGCGCACACCATTCGGCCCAGAAGTCCACGAGGACCGGGGTCTTGGATTGGAGCACCTCACCCTCGAAATTTGCGTCCGTTACGTCGCTGATCTCGGCCATGTCGAATCTCTCCCTGCTCGCTCGCGACTGCCCATGGTTCGTGGGTCTGTGTCGGTCGTCGGACCCTTTGCGGGCCTAGGTTGATAAGTGGTGTGGTCCCCAGACGGTCGCGAGGTCTCGGTTCGAGTTCATGCCGAGCGTATGCGGTGGAATTGCCGCCGCTCTCACTCTCCGCCCCTCTGTCCGTCCAAAGAAGCCTGAGCCAATATAGCAGGCCCAAAACGGTTCTTGATCGTGAGGACCCACGCCGCGCCTTCCCGGCCGGCTGCGAGGAGGATCCCGTGACCCGCCGCACGCCCAGGATTGATCGCAGCCGAGTGCGAACTCAACCCGCACGCCGTCGCGCGAGTAAGGTGCGAACCCGGGACGAGGCGCATCCGATCGGAGCCGGGGCGACGGTGAGCGCTTTGTTGGAGTCGCTCCCTGACCTGCTGGGTGCCGCAGATCTCAACGCGGCGATCGACGCCTGGGAACGAGCCTGGCGGCGGGACCGGTCCGTGCTCTTCGGATTCGGTGCCCACTTGATCAAGGTCGGGCTGGCACCGGTGATCGTCGATCTGATGGAGCGCGGCGCGATCTCCGCGCTGATGATGAATGGTGCAGGGTGTGTCCACGACCTCGAATTGTCGATGATGGGACGCACGAGCGAGGACGTGGCGACCGCGCTCGACGAGGGTTCGTTTGGGATGGCTCGGGAGACGGCGGAGCGGCTCAACGGGGCGATCGCCGCGGGTCGGGACGACGGCCTCGGGATGGGCGCCGCAATCGGCCGGGACCTCTTCGAGTCGAAGGATCGGCACGCGGGCCGGAGCGTGCTTGCCAATGCGTGGCGTCTCGAAATCCCTGTCACGGTCCACGCCGCCATCGGGACCGATATTCATCATATGCACCCGAGCGCCGACGGGGCCGCGCTCGGAGAGACGAGCTACCGGGACTTCGAGCAGCTCGTGGGTCTCGTTGCGGGGCTCGAGGGCGGAGTGATGTTGAATGTCGGTTCTGCCGTCGTCTTACCCGAAGTCTTCCTCAAGGCGCTGGCGCTCGCGCGGAACCTCGGCCACCGGGTCGAGCGCTTCACGACGGTCAGCTGTGACTTCATGCGCCCCTATCGACCTCAGGTCAACGTGGTGGAACGGCCGACCCGGCTGGGCGGACGGGGTCTCTCGCTCGTCGGTCAGCATGAAGTCCTGATCCCCTTGATGGCTGCGGGTGTGATCGATCGACACGAGGTGGCGGCAAGTCGGCCTCGGCGTAAGGCCAGCCCGAAGACGACACGTCGCAAGGGGCCGGTTGGCGGACGAAGGCCGCCGGGCGGAAAGAAGAAATGACCCGAATCTCTCTGCGAGAGGGCGACATCACCGACGAAGACGTCGACGCGATCGTGAACGCGGCCAACAGCGCGCTGATTCTAGGGAGCGGGGTGGCCGGGGCCATCGCTCTTCGTGGGGGTCCCGCGATTGAAGAGCAGTGCACGGCACACGGGCCGGTCGAGGTCGGTGGCGCGGCGCTGACGGGGGCGGGTGACCTGGGAGCTCGCTTCGTGATCCACGCCGCGGGGATGGCTCTGGGTGGCGAGGTGACGGAGGCGAGCCTGCGGTCGACCCTTCAGGCCAGTCTGGTGCTCGCGGAGGAGAGTGAGTGCCAGACGCTCGCGCTGCCGGCGATCGGCGCGGGCGTTGGCGGACTTTCGCTTCAGCGCTGTGCAGAAATTTCGTTGGAGGAGGTCCGGCGTTATGTCGAGGACCACGAGGGCGAAACCAGCCTGGTGGAGATTCGTTTCGTACTCTTCGGAGAGCCGGCATATCGTGTCTTCGAGATGGTGAACGATGCGGCTAAGGTCGAGGCTCAGATGAGAAGGCTGAGGGGGCGGTAGAGCGACTCCGCGCCCAGGCGGGACAGCTGTATTTCGGCCGGGGCGAGGCCTGTATACTCCGCGGTTTCGGGTCCCGAGGGTTCGGTCGGGCGAGTCGCTTCGTCGAACACCTCTCGAGGAAGATCGTGTACGCATTTCAATACTGGGCGGCAGCGCTCTATCTCGCGGCCGGCGTCGGGGGCGTGCTGGGAATGGCGCTTCCCGCGCCAAAGGTCCTCCGGGGAGCCCGGTGGGGGCTCGGTCTGGGCGCGATCGTCCAGCTTGCGGCTTTTGCGAGCCTGCATCGTCTCGAGCCGGCGCCCTCATTGACAGATCTCGGCTACGCGGTGGCGATGATGGCGTGGCTCGCCGTGCTCTTCACGCTGACCCTGGCCTGGCGTATTCGGCTACCGGGTTTCGTCCCCCCGGTCGCCTTCGTCGCGTTCCTGACCTGCTTCGGAGCGACGCTCCATCGTCCCGAGCTTGCTTCGGTCGCCGACAGCGGGACGACGATTCCCCACGCCCATGTGCTGCTGGCGAGCGCAGGGCTGGCGGCGTTGGGGGTGGCTGGGCTGGCAGGTCTCTTCTTTCTCCTCGAGCACCGCGCTTTGAAGCGCAGACGTCCCGTGGTTCGCCGGCTTTCGCTGCCCTCGCTCGAAGCCCTCGACCGGGTGAACCGGGTCGCGCTGGCGCTCGGATTCCCCCTGCTCAGCCTCGGAGTGCTGACGGGAGTCCTATGGCTGGACGCACGAGTCGGAGAATGGTGGAGCGGTAGCGTGCACGAGACCTGGATGGCCCTCGCGTGGGTGATCTATCTGGGATTGGTGGTCCTGCGATTAGGAGGGCGCCAGGGGCCGCGTGAAGCGGCGGCCAGCGCGCTCGCTGGATTCGCGTTTCTGGTCGCGGTCGTGGCCGGGGCAGGGGTCGTGTCATGAGGGGGTCTCGATGAAAATCCTGCTGTTGGGGATGAACCATCGGACCGCTCCGGTGGAGATTCGCGAACGTTTCGCTGCGGACCCACTTGGGACGATGTTGCAGAAGCTGGTCGACCGGCCCGAAATCGAGGAGGGGGCGCTGATCTCCACCTGTAACCGGGTCGAAGTGGTGGTGACGACGGAGAACCCCGACGCTGCGAGGCATAGCCTCTACGACTTTTTTTCGAGAGATCTGGGCGCGGGCCGTGGTCCCGGCGCAGGTGAGCTCGCGGAGCTGACCTATCTCCGGCAAGGCAGACAGGCCGTCGAACACGTCTTTCGCGTCGCTTCGGCCATCGACTCGATGGTGGTTGGGGAGCCGCAGATTCTGGGGCAGGTGAAGGACGCATATCGCGAGGCCGTCGATGCGGGCGCCTGTGGTCCGGTGCTCTCGCGCCTGTTTCAAAGGGCCTTCGCGACCGCGAAGCGGGTGAAGAACGAGACGGGAATCGCACAGCGACCCGTTTCGGTGGCGCGGGTCGCGGTCGACCTCGCAAAGCAGATCTTCGAGCGGCTCGACGACAAACGCGCGCTGCTGGTAGGGGCCGGGGAGATGATCGAGGCTGCGCTCTCGGCTCTCCGAGATCATGGCCTGGGAGAATGCCGTGTGGCGAATCGAACGGTCGAGCGCGCAGAGGTCCTCGCAAACCGTTTTGGGGGGACGGCACACGGTTTAGCGGAGCTCGACGTGCTGCTTCCCGAGAGCGATGTCGTGTTGATCTGTGTGGGTGGAGACGAGCCTATCCTGACTCGGGAGCGGGTCGAGTCGAGCCTGGAGGGGCGTCGCGGGCGGCCGCTCTTCTTGATCGACATCGGCGTTCCGCGGAACATCGATCCGGACGTTCACGAGATCGTCGATGCCTATCTCTACGACTTGGACGATCTGCAGGAGGTCGCCGCAGCAAACCAGCAAGAGCGCCGCCGTGAGTCACAGCGCGCAGAGGAAATCGTCTACGAGGAGCGGGAACAGTTTGCGGGCTGGCTCGTGGCGCTCCAGGCGGTGCCGACGATTCGAGATCTCCGGGAGCGGGCGGAGACGATCCGCGCCGGTGAGGTCGATCGATTCGCCGGACGACTCGACCTCGACGCGACGCAAGCAGACACGCTCGAGCAGCTCACGCGCTCGATCGTCAACAAGCTGATGCATGATCCCATCTCCCAACTCCGAGACGAGACGGATCGGGAAGCCGGTCTGGTCCGGCTCGAGGAAGCCCGGGTGCTCTTCGGGCTCGACGAACGTCGAGGGTTCACGGCGGACGAAGATCCCGAGGAGTCGGACGCGTGAGCTCCACGCCGGACCGCGAAAAGATTCGGATCGCCACTCGGGGCAGCGACCTCGCCCTGACCCAGACCCGCCATATCGCTGCGCGAATCGAGCGCGCGTTGTCGGTGGAGGCGGAGCTGGTCGTCGTGCGGACCACGGGTGATCGGATCCAGGATCGCTCGCTGGCGAAGATCGGCGGCAAAGGGCTCTTCGTAAAGGAGATCGAGGAGGCGCTGCTCGACGACCGGGCAGACGTCGCCGTGCATAGCGCCAAGGACCTGCCCGCTCGGATCGCCGCTGGCTGTGTGATCGCGGCCCATCCGGAGCGCGAGGACCCGCGAGACGCGCTGGCTTGTCGCGAGCGGGGGCGACGGCTCCAGGACCTGCCGGAAGGGGCGAGGGTCGGGACCGGGAGTACGCGGCGCATGGCTCTGTTACGTGCCCATCGGCCGGACCTCGAATTGGTTCCCCTGCGCGGGAATGTTCCGACTCGCCTCGCCAAGCTCGAGAGCGACGGGCTCGACGCCGTGGTTCTCGCCTGTGCGGGTCTGGACCGGCTCGGGATGAGCGAGGTGATCGACGAACGGATCGCGCCCGAGATCCTGCTTCCGTCGGTGGGGCAAGGACTGCTCGCGCTCGAGACGCGATCGGAGGGAATCTGGCGGGACCGGATCGCGGGACTCGAGACGCAGGCCCTCGGGGTCGTTGCTCGCGCGGAGCGTGCCTTCCAGAAGGCGATGGCGGGGGATTGCAGCGTGCCGCTGGCGGGCTTCGCCGAACACGCGGAAGGCGGGCGGCTGCGCTTCCGTGGCCTCGTCGCGAGCCTGGACGGAAAAGAGGTCGTGCACGCAGAAGAGATGGGAACCCCGAGTGAGGCGGAAGGCTTGGGGGTCGGCGTGGCGCGGCAGGTGTTGGATGGGGGGGGGCGCGAAATCCTCGCCGCACTCGTGGAGGCGGGGGGCGATGCCTGAACCGGGTCGAGTCCTGCTCGTGGGCGCCGGGCCCGGGGATCCCGACCTGATCACACTTCGAGGGGCCAAGGCCCTCGGTCGGGCGGACGTCGTGCTCTACGACGAACTTGCGACGAGCGATCTGCTCGATCTCGCTCCGGCGCGCGCGGAGCGGATCAATGTGGGTAAGCGCGGCCACGAGGAGCCCACGCGCACGCAGGACGAGATCAATGCCCTGATCCTGGAGCATGCCCGGGCGGGGCGTACGGTCGTTCGCTTGAAGGGAGGGGACCCTTTCGTCTTCGGTCGTGGAGGAGAGGAGGTCAGTGCCTGTGCTCAGGCGGGGATCTCGTTCGAGATCGTCCCCGGCGTCAGTTCCGCGCTGGCGGCTCCTGCCTATGCGGGCATTCCGGTCACCGACCGCCGATACGCCGCTTCGTTCGCGGTCGTGACGGGCCATAAGGATCCGAGCCGAGCTGCCGAGCAGACCCGGTGGCGCCAGCTGGGCGCGGCCGTGGACACGCTGGTCATCCTGATGGGAATGCGGAATCTGCGCAAGCTGGTGGACGAGCTGATCGAGGGGGGCAAATCGCCGGGCACGCCGGCGGCGGCGGTGACGCAGGGCACGCTCCCTTCACAGCGAACCTGCGTGTCGACGCTCGCGGGTCTGTGTGACGCGGTGGAGGCGGCAGGAATCACTGCGCCCGCGGCCGTGATCGTGGGGGATGTCGTCCGTTTGAGGGAGGGGCTCTCCTGGTGGGAAAGCCGGCCGCTCTTTGGTCGCCGGGTCCTGGTGACGCGCGCGCGGGACCAGGCAGCGGAGATCGCGGGGGCATTGCGCGCGGAGGGGGCGTTCCCCGTTTTGCGGCCCATGATCGAGCTGCTCCCGGTCGAGGGCGAGGAGGAGGTCGAGGCCGTCAAGCGGTCCGTGTCGGATATCCGGTCCTACACCGCGGTCGTATTTACCAGTTCGAATGCGGTTCGCTTCTTCGTGCGGGCTTGCGAGGCGGCGGCGAAAGGGGCGACCCCTACGCCGCTCGTTGCGGACGACACCCGGATCTTTTGTATCGGGGAATCGACGGCGCAGGTCGCGGTCGAAGCGGGTCTGAGTGTCCACCTGATCGCGTCGGGAAGCGGTGACGCGGAGTCCCTGCTGAGTCGGTTGCTGAGCACATTGGGTTCGGCCGAAGGCATAGAGCGCGTCCTCATCCCACGTTCGAGGATCGCGCGGACATTGATCGCGGACGGGCTCGGTGACGCGGGGTTCGACGTGGACTCGGTGGCTTTCTACGAAAACCGGCGACCCGAGATAGACGAATCGGCGCTGCGCGAGGAGCTCGTCGCGGGTCAGCTCGCGGCGCTCACCTTCACCAGCCCTTCGACCGTGGACCACTTCCTGGCCGCGCTGGACGGAGAGAGCCGCGCGGCCGCGGGGCAGTGTATGATCGCCGCGATCGGCCGCACGACCGCGCGCCGGCTCGACGAGGTCGGGCTGTCCGCGACGGTCGTCGCCGAGAAGCCGGATGGAAGAGCCATGGTCGAAGCGCTCGTTCGGGCGTTTCAGGACCCACTGAATCGTGAGAGCCCGCCGCGCGGCGAGTAGGGAAGGAGAGGGTGCATGGGATTCCCGGTCACGCGGATGCGTCGGCTACGGCGCAACGAGACACTCCGCAGCATGGTTCGCGAGACAAAACTCGCGCGTGAGGACCTGATCCTGCCGCTCTTCGTCGTCGAAGGAGCCGGCGTGCGCGAGCCGGTCGCTTCGATGCCAGGCGTTCACCGTTTCTCGGTCGACCAGGTTGCGCTCGAGGCCAAGCGTGTCGCTGATCTCGGCGTGCCGGGGGTCATCCTCTTTGGAATCCCGAACCGCAAGGATGCGCGAGGCAGCGGCGCCGATGACGGTGAGGGCGTCGTCCAGCGTGCCAGTCGCGCGATCCGGGATTCGGTCCCGGAATTGATCGTCGTGACCGACGTCTGCCTCTGCGAATATACGGATCACGGCCACTGCGGCATGCTCGACGGCGAGGAGGTCGAGAACGACGCTTCGCTCGAGCGAATCGCCCGGACTGCGGTCTCACACGCTCGCGCGGGCGCGAGTATCGTCGCTCCCTCCGACATGATGGACGGTCGGGTGGGGGCGATCCGATCCGCGCTCGATGCCGAAGGCTTCGAACAGGTGGTCATCCTTTCCTACGCCGCAAAATACGCGAGCGCCTATTACGGCCCTTTTCGCGACGCGGCCGAGAGTACGCCGGAGTTCGGGGATCGGAGGGGCTATCAGATGGACCCGCCGAATCGTCGCGAGGCGATGCGCGAGATGCGGCTCGATCTGGAAGAAGGGGCGGACATGCTGATGGTGAAGCCCGCGATGGCCTATCTGGACATTCTGGCCGACGCCCGTCGTGAGTTCGACGTCCCGCTGGCGGCCTATCACGTGTCGGGGGAATACTCGATGATCAAGGCGGCGGGAGAGCGTGGCTGGCTCGATGCCGATCGTGCAATGGAAGAGGCGCTCGTGTCGATCAAGAGAGCCGGTGCGGACCTCATCCTGACCTATGCAGCGGCGGATATCGCCGAGAAGCTTTGAGGGGGGGAGGCGTGTCGTTCCGGTACAAGGTCGTCGAGATCAGCATGGTCACGGAAGAGGAGATCGAGCAGGTTCTCAATGATTGGAGCGCCGAGGGGTGGACCTTCGATACGATGCAGTTCGCGATGCGCGACTCCTCGAAGCGTCCCAGCATGGCGTTCGTGACCTTTACCCGCGAAGACACCCGCGAAGACACCCGCGAAGACACCCGCGAAGACGATGCCTAGGGCCTGGATCGATTAGGCAGAGGCTTCCGGGGGCGCTGCGATCACGGCGGGCCAGACCTCCCGCGCAAGCAGGCAGAGAGATCGTTCGAGGACGTCGGTTTCCAGGCCGCTGATCTGAGGGCGCGAGATCAGGAGGTCGATGCCGAGCCGCTGCCGCTCTCGGATGAGCCGAGCCTGGACCTGCGCCGGGGAGCCGATGACCACGCGCTCTTCGAGCGGAGCGTCGAGAGCTTCGGTTACGGCCTTGGGCATCCCTGCGCGCCCTCCCGTCATCTCGGTGGCGAGTGTCGCCCGTGCCTGCGCTCGTTCGTCTGGATTCTCCGAGACGAAGACGGTCCGCATGACCAAGGAAAGGGCGGCTTTCCTGGGATCGGGTAGCAGCGATCGGTGCAGATCCTGGTTTCCCGCGATCTGGTCGAAGGTTTCGACGGGGGAGGCGAGATAGGGAAGGTTTCGGCGCGCGGCTTGAGCGAGGCCCTTCGGACCGAACGCGGCGACGGCGAGCGGCGGATGTGGCCTTTGGTGGGTCTGAAGCGGACCGGAATCGGCGCGGGCATTATGCTCGGCCCAGAGCGCGAGAATACGGTCGAGGGCTTCGTCGAAGCGATTTCGCTTCTCGGCGGGCGCGACGTCGAAGGCCTCGAGCATGGGTTTTTGAAAGCCCCGACCGAGCCCGATCAGCAGCCGGCCTTCGCAGAGTTGATCGAGGCTCGCAATCTCCGCAGCGATCTCTTCCGGCGGATGAAGCGGCAGGAGAAGAGAGGTGGTGCCTAGGCGGAGGTGCCGCGTAGAGGCGGCGTAGCCAGCCAATTCGACGAGGGGGGCGGGGCAGACGCCGCTCTGGAAGTGCATCTCAGGTAGCCAGGCCGAGTGTAGTTCCAGAGACTCCGCCAGGGCGATCCAGCGCCGTTGGCGGCGCGCCTGGTCGGCGCCGTGTGTGCCTCCGAGCGAGAGGCCGAGGGCAGGCCTTTCGAGCGCCCAGGCAGCCTTGGGATCGGAGTTGCGGAGCGGGGTCACACCAGACCTTATCATCTCCCACGCTATGCGGGATCCGCGTAAAACTCCTTTATTTATGGGGGGATGGCGGGCTAGCGGCGCTCCTGTTTTGGGCGTGTTTGCCGTACCCTCGGGGATCATCTACCCTTGGGACATGAAGATCCGCCCCGAAGGACTTCACCTTCGGGGCGGTTTGTCCGATCCTGCGGGTAGCCCCCAGTTTGCTCGGGCCAGAAGAAAACCGGGAAGAGTTTGACCGGCCCGGGGGCGTGACAAGTCAAGGACCCCTTTCGGAGGGATACGACATGACCGATACGATTCTGGTAGCCACCGACGGTTCAGACGATGCGAGCGCCGCAGAACAGACGGCGATGGGGCTCGCTTCGCGATTGGGAGGCCGGCTCTCTGGTGTGAGTGTGCTGGACGATCGCCTGGTGCGGGCGCCTTCAGCCGACGGGCTGGCCTTGCCGCCCTTTCCCGAGGCCGACCTGACCGCTTATTACCGGGCGCGAACGGAGGCGGTCGCGCGACGTTTCAGCGAGCGCGCCCGGGGTGAGGGGCTCGAGGCAGCCTGTGAGATCCTTCAGGGTTCTCCTGACGACCGCATCGTGGACAAGGTCCAGGGGGCCGACCTGCTGGTGCTGGGGCGGAGCGGAACCCAGCGCGCGGATCGCAGTGGCCTGATCGGCTCGACCGTGGACTCGATCCTGCGTAAGACGACCAAGCCGACGATTCTCGTGCCAGGGGGGGCGCCGCTGACGGGGCCATTGGTGCTGGGATTCGATGGCTCGCCAGGGTCCCGGATCGCCGCCAAGCTGGCCGTCGCTTTGGCCAATGGGCTCAACGAAGCCGTTCATGTCTTCGTTGACTCGAAGGACAAGGGGCGTGCAGTGGCCCGGTTCGACGAAGTGCGACAGCTCGTGGGCGGTCTGTCCGTCCCCGTGCGTGAGACGTCGTCGACGCTGGGGCGGCCCGATGTGAAGATCGTCGATACCGCCAAGGAGGTCCGCGCGAGTCTGATCGTGATGGGCGCTTACGGTCGCAACCGGATCACGGACTATTTCCTGGGGAGCAACGCAGCTTCCGTGGCACGGACCTCGCCCGTGTCCGTGCTCCTCGCGCGCTAACGCGTGCCCCGAACGCCGCGGCCGATCCCGGTCTCGGAGCTGGCCGATTTCCTGGAGGTCGCTTGGGAAGGCGACGCTGGATCGGAGATCGGGGGCTTTGCCTCGCTCGCAGGTGCGGCGCCGGATGAACTCGTCTTCGTCCGGGACGAGACGCACGTGGGTGGTCTCGAAGCTTCGCAGGCCGCAGCGGCGATCGCCCCGCCCGGTCTCGACATCGGGGCGCTCCCGGTGTTGCGCAGCCCGCGACCGGGGCATGATTTTTCGAGGCTGATCCTCCATTTCGCCCCTCGTCCGCGTCCTCCGAGCGGGGTCGAGGCGGGTGCCCACGTCGCTCCCACCGCGGAGGTCGATCCGACGGCGGCAGTCTTGGCGGGCGCGTTTATCGGGCCGGGCTGCCGGGTGGGGGCGCGGACGGTGCTGGCTCCGGGGGTCGTTCTGGTCGCCGATGTCGTGGTGGGAGAGGACGGCTGGTTGCACGCGGGTGCGATTCTGCGAGAGGGGACGCGGGTCGGCGATCGTGTGGTCCTGCAGCCGGGGGTCGTGCTCGGAGCGGATGGCTTCGGCTACGTCCCCGATGCCGACGGTCGACCGGTCGCGATGGCCCAGCGAGGTTGCGTCGTCGTCGAGGACGACGTGGAGATCGGTGCGAATACGACGGTGGACCGTGCGACGCTCGACGAGACCCGGATCCGGCGGGGTGCCAAGATCGACAACGGGGTCCAGGTTGCTCACAACTGTGATATCGGAGAAGACGCGTTGATCGTCTCCCAGACGGGCCTTTCCGGGGGCACGATCGTCGGGGACCGCGCGATCCTGATGGGTCGGAGCGCGACGACCGGGCACCTTCGGATCGGCGAAGGGGCTTTTCTGGCGGCGAATACGGCGGTTCATCACGACGTCCCGGCGGGAGCCCGAATGTACGGGGTCCCGGCTCAGGAAGAGCGCGGTTGGCATCGGACCGTCGCCGCGTTGAAACGTTTGCCCGAACTGCTCAAGCGAGTGAGGCGCCTCGAACGGGCGCAATCCGCCAGGTCGGAGGACGAGGATACGGAGGGGTAGGCGACCGTCCTCGCAGGAGGGCACCCGTGTCAAGATCGACTCGGGGACGCCATACGGCTGGCGAGCCGGGGGGATTCGCGAGAAACTGGGGAGCTGGCTTCCTCGCGCGGAGTTCGCCCTTCGATGTGTCCCGTCCCTCTCGACTCAGTCCGAGCCCGTCCCCTCTCGCAGTTGCGTGCGGCCTTCTCAGCGGCCGGCTCGGATGCGGAGCTGAGGCAATTTCTCGAGACGTTGGCCGCCGATCCGCGAGCCGGCGCACGAGAACTCTACGGGCGTGGGCAGCGCCGCTTGGAAGCACGCGCGGCGGAGCGGAAGCGGCTTTCCGGGTTGCTCGCCCTACGCGACGAGCTGCTCGCCCAGGGCGTGACGGGAGTCGCTGGAGTCGACGAGGTGGGAGTCGGTCCGCTTGCAGGCCCCGTGGTCGCGGCCGCGTTGGTGCTGCCGAGAGAAGTGACCCTCGTCGGCCTCAACGACTCGAAGAAAGTCCCTCGGGCGCGGCGCGAGTCGCTCGCGAGCGAATTGCACGAGGTTGCGGTCGGGATCGGGATCGGGGAGGTCGGACCGGAGGAGATCGATCAGCTGGGGATCTACAAGGCGTCGCTCGAGGCGATGCACCGGGCGGTCGCGAGTCTGGAGCGAACGACCCCGGTGGGCCATCTGCTCGTCGATGCGCGGACGATCCCCGGAGTGGCTCAACCTCAGACACCAATCGTGAAGGGGGATGCGAAGGACGCGAGCATCGCGGCGGCTTCGATCGTCGCAAAGGTCCATCGAGATGCCCAAATGGCGCGCCTCGCCGTGCGCTACCCGTTCTACGGCTTCGACCGCCACATGGGCTATGGCACGGCAGAGCATCTCGCTGCCCTCAACGAGCACGGCCCCTGCCCTGTTCATCGTCGCTCCTTCGCCCCTGTCGAGCGGGCCGAGCAGCGGGCGGCGAGGCGCTGAGCAGAGTGGACTCTGATCCCGACCGCCCGCGTCTGCGCGGGACGCCGCTGCGAAGTCGCGAGACCCCCGAGGATTTTCGTGTCGTCGAGGAGCCGCTCTACCCACCACGGGGCGAGGGGAAACACACCTTTCTCTTCGTGGAGAAGCGGGGGCGTACGACCGAACAAGTCGCCCGCGATCTTGCCCGAGTGAGTGGTGGCGCCGCGCGAGACGTCGGGATCGCTGGTCGGAAGGACCGTCACGCAGTCACGCGGCAGTGGTTCTCTCTGGAAGGCGTCGACCCGGAACGCGCCCTCGATTTCGAGCTGGAGGGAGCGCGCGTTCTCGAGGCCCATCGGCACGATCACAAGCTCCGAACCGGTCATCTCCGAGCGAACCATTTCGAGGTCGTGCTTCGAGGTGATGCTCCGGTCGAGTTGGCCCCCGTCCTCGTACGGGCAAGCGAACTCGAGTCCAGGGGTCTGCCCAACCGCTTCGGAATGCAGCGCTTTGGGCGCGATCAAGACAATGCCGACCGCGCTCGGGCGCTGCTTTCAGAGGGGAAACCGCCCAGGGATCGACGTGCGGCGCGCTTTCTCGTGTCGGCGTTGCAATCGGAAGTATTCAATGCCGTATTGGACGCGCGCAGCGATTCCTATGACGACGTCATATTAGGTGACGTGGCGAGAGTCGAGGAGAGCGGTGGGCTCTTCTGGGTCGATGACCTCGAGCGAGAACGCCCGCGGGCGCGGGCTTTCGAGATCAGCGCAACGGGGCCGATTTTTGGGACGAAGATGCGCCCCCCGCGCGGCGAAGCCGCTGAACTCGAGTCGGAGATCATGGGGAGGCTGGGAATCCCGCCGCAGGCCTCGCTCTCCTTTCCACGCGGACTGAGGGCACGGGGGACGCGACGGCCGCTGAGGATACGTCCCGAAGCGCTCTCGATCGAAACCCTCGAAAGCGGAGCGGCGATCCGCGTCGTTTGTGCATTGCCCCCCGGTGCCTATGTGACCGTATTGCTGGAGGCGCTGGTCGGAGAAGTGGTCGATGGGTCCCGGAAAGCGTCGTCGCCTGACGCGCCCGGGGACGTAGGTGTATCCTGAACCGGGCCCGAGTGAAGACAACGCAGAGAGGACCAGGAAATGAACGTTGCATCGTCCGTCACGGACTTGATCGGTGGCACGCCGCTCGTCCGGCTGAACCGTGTGGTGGGGGATTGTCATGCGACCATCCTCGGCAAGCTAGAGGCGGCCAATCCCGGCAATAGCGTGAAGGATCGGATCGGCCTGGCGATGATCGAGGCGGCCGAGCAGGCGGGGGACCTCGTGCCGGGCAAGTCGACGATCGTCGAGCCGACCTCGGGCAATACCGGGATCGCGCTCTCGCTCGTTGCGGCCACGAAGGGCTACCCATGTGTGATCGTCATGCCGGATACGATGAGCCCCGAGCGCCGCGCCACAATGCGCGCCTTCGGGACGAAGATCGTGTTGACCGAGGGTGCGAAGGGCATGCGCGCTGCGATCGAGAAGGCGAACGAGCTCGCCGACAAGATCGAAGGCGCGTTCATGCCTCAGCAGTTCCGGAACCCCTCGAACCCCGAAATCCATTTCAATACGACCGCCCGGGAGATCTGGGAAGACACGGAGGGGACGGTCGATGCTTTCGTTGCAGGGGTCGGTACGGGAGGCACGATCACGGGAGTTTCGCGCTACATCAAACCGAAGAAACCCGATTTCAAGGCGATCGCGGTAGAGCCCGAGGACAGCCCCGTCCTCTCCGGGGGAGAGCCTGCACCTCATAAAATTCAGGGGATCGGGGCAGGCTTCGTGCCGGACGTGCTCGACACCGAACACCTCGACGGCGTCGTGAAGGTCTCGAACGATGACGCGGTGGGGATGGCGCGGCGGTTGGCGGGCGAGGAAGGTCTGCTCTGCGGAATCTCCTCCGGAGCGAACGTCAAGGCAGCGATCGAATATGGCTCGCGACCCGAAAACGCGGGGAAGACGATCGTGACGATCATTTGTGATTTCGGCGAGCGGTATATCCAGACGATTCTCTTCGATGCGATTCGATACGAAGGAAGCGATGAGATTGGCGGATGATGGGATGGCGAGAACGCGCCGATGAGTGAGGCGAGTGGGCGCCCGATCCTGCGTAGTTTCGGCGCCTCGGCGCCGCGTTTGCATCCCAGCGTATGGAT
>Ga0315332_10000444_pt1 | contig 18837 bp, 14 predicted proteins | sample M110034915metaG_FD_203455 | JGI IMG/M metagenome (GOLD analysis project Ga0315332, IMG submission 203455) | Ammonia-oxidizing marine archaeal communities from Monterey Bay, California, United States - M1 100m 34915 | ecosystem: Environmental > Aquatic > Marine > Intertidal zone | place: USA...
CCGGTTTTCTGCCGACTGTTCATTCCGGTGTGGAATTTCGCAGCAGCGGTGACCCGGTGCTGTACCTGTCCAATCCCGACGGGATTGACCAGACAGTTCAGCGGCAGACGCTCGATGCCATCAATCAACTTAATAGCGGGCGTCTGAACGTTGTCGGCGACCCGGAAATTGCGACGCGAATCAACTCTTATGAGATGGCGTTTCGAATGCAGTCGAGTGCGCCGGAAGTCATGTCGCTGTCGACAGAGCCGCAGCATATTCTTGAGATGTACGGGGCAAAGCCGGGTGAGATTTCGTTTGCCAACAACTGCCTGCTGGCGCGGCGACTGGTACAGCAGGGTGTAAGATTCGTGCAGTTATTTCACGAATCATGGGATCAACACGGCGATCTGAAAAATGGAATCGCCAGAAACTGCAAAGACACGGACCAGGCTGCGGCAGCGTTAATTAAAGATCTTAAGCAGCAGGGGATGCTGAAGGACACGCTGGTAATCTGGGGCGGAGAATTCGGTCGCACGCCGATGGTGCAAGGCGGCAGCGACGGTCGTGATCACCATCCAAACTCATTTTCCATGTGGCTGGCCGGTGGCGGAATCAAAGCTGGCGTCACCCATGGTACAACAGACGACCTTGGATTCGACGTTGCCGAAGATCCCGTACACGTGCACGATCTGCATGCCACAATACTGCACCTGCTGGGATTCAATCACAAGCAGCTGACGCACCGTTTTCAGGGCCGCGATTATCGCCTGACAGACGTGCACGGTGAGATCGTACGGGACATTCTGTCGTAGCTGCAGGTTTCGCCGCTGCGATCAAGCAGCCAACGTGGATCGCGGATCCATGAGGGTCGTTATGAGTTTTTCGGTTCGTCCGATTCCGGCGTGGCGGCGGGTTGATTTGAGTTGGCTTTCCTGCCGGGCCGAAAATAACGTTTGGACTCGTTGACGGCCGTACGACGAGTCGCCAGTCGCACCAGAATGGTCATGATGTAGTCCTTCCAGTTGGTGACTACGAACTGCCGACGTTTTTCCAAAGCTGTCAACGCCTTGCGAACGACTTTAGCGGGCGTCTGCGAGGAATGTTTCTTTAACCATCCCGGTGCTCCGGCCACGTCAAAGAACTCGGTTTCAGTGACGCCCGGGCACAGAGCCAGGACCGTCACCCCGCGACTTCGTGATTCGGCCCACAATGCCTCACTGAGGTGCAACACGTACGACTTGCTGGCGGCGTACGCTCCCATATAAGCAACGGGTTGAAAGGCGGCCACGGACGAGACGTTAATGATGGCTCCGTGCCCGCGTTCCAGCATGCCGGGAAGAACTCGATAGCTCAGATCCGTCAGTGTGTTTACGTTCAGCTTCAGCATCTGCTGAATATCAATCGGATCCGTCGTTGAGACCTCACCAATCAGTCCCACACCGGCGTTGTTAATCAGCAGCTCAATATCAACGCCCAGCTTGTTAATCTCGTCAATCAGCTTTGCGCCCGCATCTGACGTAGACAGGTCGATGGCAACGATGTGGCATTTCGTTCCGTGTTTTGTCTCCAGGCTTTCAGCGAGCTCGTTCATGCGGTCAGCGCGTCTGGCCGCAAGAACCAGATGCATGCCTCGACCTGCCAGCCGCGCAGCGAACTCGGCTCCAATGCCGGAGGAGGCCCCCGTGACGAGAGCCCAGCGATCGTTAAAGGAATCTAACAAGGACTTCTTTCAACCCTGTTGCAGGTAATTGGTCGGAACGACGCCAATCAGTCTTTCACACACATCTGTCGAGCACTGCCGGGACTTCTGATGCCGCTGCAGTACTTGTCGTAAATTCACAAAACGTCGACAGTTGAGGGTATCTTACTACTTTTCTACCACTCGTCATTCATTCTGCGTATTCTGCAGACTGGCGGTCACGAATTGAACATTCAGCCCCGGATAGTGACGCCGAACACTCAGATTTCCAGTATTTTCCTCTCGAAGTTAACCAAGGTCCGCAAAGACATGACCGATTATCCTGTTCTTTCCCGTGACCAGGCAAGACAGGTGGACGCGGCCGCGATGGAGCATCTAGGCCTGCCAAGCCTGCTGCTGATGGAAAATGCAGCTCGAGGTGTGACCGAGGTGCTCTTAAGAAATGGGGAAATCAACGGACAGATACTGATTTTGTGCGGGCCGGGAAACAACGGCGGTGACGGGCTGGCCATTGCCCGACTGCTGGCGTCAGTTGGTGTTGCGGCAGCCGTTTACCTGGTACGGACAGGCAAAGCCCTGACTGACGATGCAAATCACAATCTTAGCTTTCTGCTGGCATCCGGGGGAATCGTCAAAGAAGGTAATACGGTAAACGACTGGGAACAGCTTTTCTCTGAATTGACCGACAACGACTGGATTCTGGACTGCCTGCTGGGCACAGGAGTGAGTGGCGGTCCGCGCCCACCGTTTTCGGCGATTATCAAAGCAGTTAACGGATCGTCTGCCCGGGTTCTTGCGGTAGACGTGCCTTCCGGCCTGAACTGTGACACCGGGGCGGCGGATGGCATCTGCACCAACGCCGACGCAACCGTCACATTTGTCGGCATGAAACAAGGGTTTCAGCGGCCTTCGGCCAGCCAGTTCACCGGTGAGGTTACAGTGGCTCACATCGGAATTCCTCTGGCGTGGGTGCATTTCTGGCTGAGCGACTGCGATCACTGAAGCATCACTGTGGCGGTCACAGCCACAATTGGTCATGGCGCCTTTTTCGATTCAGATTTCACCTGTACCAGGTCGGCCAGCTGGACGCGTGCCACGTGCCACATGTAATTCGGGCCGAAGCCGCTGTCGCGTGGCCATTTCCGTGAGACTGCCAGACGCAGATATTTTTCAGCGTCAGCGTGTTTCCCCTGTGCTGCCGCATACACGCCGATGTACAGCTCGGTGTAGAAGAGTCGTTTCTCAAGTTCCTTCGCCGGCAGGTTCCGGGGAATGCTGCGCAGGGCGGCCTCAGCAGAAAATGAACCGTCGAAAAGTTTATAGACAGCGGGGAACGGCTCCCGATCATCTTTTTCGTAACGCAACAGTTCCTTCCTGGCCGTTGCGGCGTCGGTAGCTTTCCGCTGCGACAGATAACGCCAGATTCCGTTTTCTCGATCCACGTTGTCGAAGGAATGATACTTATCGAACTGCGCGGCAGCGTTGGCAGGCTGGCCGGCAAAAAAGAGTGCGATGCCAAGTCGCCAGTGGGACGCATCAAGCGACGGATCCAGTCTAACCATCGCCTGATACTCAACCACCGACTCCGGATAGCGTCGCAGAAAAAACAGAGCATCTCCGCGTCGTGAGTGCACCTGCGTGGCGTTAGCGGCGCCGTCCACCGGTGCCGGCGATTCTACAAGTACAGTCTTGAATCTCTTCGTAATTGCCGCCCGTTCATCCGGACTAAGTGGGTACTGCTGCTGCGCCGGCCCAATCGAGGGCAGCGAGAGATTGACGCCTTCGTCGGCGACCGCTGCAAACAACGGTTCGTGCATGCTGACACAGAACACGAACAACAACAGGATAGCTGAAAAAACATTCATAGCGGGATTCTAACATTGTGTGGCGAACGTGTCGTGAAGATTCCTCACCGTCTGCCTGGTGTCTTTTCAGTCTCGAAACGACTCTGTACGAAGCCGTTCGATCACTGCATCTCGCATGATGATCGCCCGCTTCACCAGGGCCTTTATCAATTGGGGCGAATCAGCGATAACGACTGCACCGGACCGGCTGAGCGGCTTACCAACAGCAATCTGATTCACATTCTCAAATGTACAGTCCTCACACGCATCAGCCATGTCTAACAACACACGACCACTTGCTGAAGTGGATGCAAGAACAAGACCGGTCTCCAGTCCTCGAGCAGCCATCTGTTTGAGACGTCTGCTGGTTTCCGATTCACTAAAGGCGATCGTATTGCCTCCGACAAAGAAGACGAAGTCGTAGTTTCGTGGAGCAAACTCATCCAGCATCCTGTCTGCAATTCGGTTGACGGTCTGATCGAGAGAATAAATCTGTCCCCATCGTGACGACGCGACTTCGAATCCAATCGCGCGTTCGCCGAGCGCTGCGACAAGACTCTGGAATTCAGTCTGATCAAATCGGTCGGGCAGGACCACCAGAGCTCGGCCAGGAAACCCGTTGGAACGCGTGGCCACGCGGCCTCCACTGGACATGCCGAATTTGCGACCGTCACCTGTTTCTTCACACAGCTGCTTTGCTTTACGCACCAGCGCCTTTGTCTGCACGGCACTTTGTGAATGTACGACATACCCGTCCAGACCCTCCGGACTGCCGGACGTAACATGACCATCGAGTTCAGGAGCACACTGCGAATAGAATTCAGCGCCGACGATAGCCTGCAGCGATTCCCGGGAAAAAGCTCCGACGACCAGTCCCTGACCGATCGCTGTGTCAATCAGTGGATCAATCGTCTGAATCCCGGCTCTGGACTGAAACTCGGCGGTCGACCCGCTGACAAAAAAGATCATATCGAAATTGTCAACACGGACTTCCGCCAGCGGAACCGGAAATCCGATTTGAAGTTCTTCGTCATTTGTCGGCCGGGGCTGTTCGCCACGAATCGTTGCCACAGTCAGGTCAATATTCAGGGTCTCAAGTTGCCGTTCAAGTGCCAGGTATTCTGTCTCATTAAATCGTGCCACGGGCAGGACTGCGAGCGCCCGACCATCGCCTCCATCCAGCAAACGATTGCCACCTCCGAAGGTTGCCGGAAATGCCAGTCCTGTTGCTGCGAGTTCCTGATCAACAACCGGCCTGATTGCCATGTTGTTGCCGACGGTCGACACACCATTGCCTGCCGGACGTGGCAGCCGCATTGTGGTTCCTACCTGATCGAAAAGAGCCAACCAGATGCCTGCACCAATAAGACAGATCGTGACAAGAATTCCAGCCCAGGCGGCGTAGGCTGGTCGGCGGCGGCGGCGCCGCCGACGACGCTGTTCAAGGATCGAGTCCTCATCCTCAGGACAGATTTCGACGGCCACGGGAACCCGCCCTGTAAGAAGAGCATTAATGTCAGCCGCGACTTCTGTCATCGTTTGATAGCGACGCTTGGGTTTCTTGGCCAGCATACGGTTAAATACAGCATCCAGACCATGCATGGCGCCGCTGCATTTCTGTTCGATTGATGGGACCGGAATTTCGCGATGAGCAATCAGTCGCGCCATGACTGTATCGCCTTCGAAGACTGGCCTGCCCGTCAACAGATAATGCAGCGTGCACCCAAGACTATAAATATCTGAGCGGTTGTCCGCATCGCGACTTCGCAGTGCCTGTTCCGGAGACATGTAGTCGACGGTACCCATGATCACCCCGGTGTTGGTCATGGCTGCGTGCGTCGCTGTATCCGGGTCGTCGTTCAGCACGGAATCGAAGCGTGCCAGCCCCATATCCAGTATCTTGATGCTCAGCGAGTCAGAATCAGAATCTTTCGACAACAGCAGATTGTGTGGTTTTATATCACGATGCGTAATTCCCCGGTCATGGGCGTACTGCAGAGCTTCAGCAGCTTCGGCCACAAGCTCCAGCACCTGCGTGACTGGTAACGGGCCATGAGCAGCCACATGCTTCGCAAGGTCGCTGCCTTCAATGTATTCCATGACCAGAAACGGAACACCTTCGGCCTCGTCTGCGTCATGGGCCACAACAAAGTTTGGATGACTTAATGCCGCGACGGTACGTGCTTCATTGCGAAACCGTTCCATCATATTGGGTGACTTTCGCCCTGCGGAATTCATCACCTTGACACAGACGACGCGGCCCAGACGACGGTGCTGTGCTTTGAAAACATTCCCCATGCCACCCTGGCCGAGCTTGTTCAGCAGCACGTAGTTGCCGAGAACGAGCCCCTTCCAGCGACCTTTCAACAGAACGCGTGCCTGAAAGGGCGTCAGTTTTCGTTTCCTGATCAGCTGCCTGGCCATTGAACTGCTGTCATCGGCCTTCACCTGGTTCAGCAGGTCGTCCACCTCCTCGGCAGGGAACAGCCCGCACCGCCGCAGTCCGGTGACAAAACTGTCCACAGGTACTGCCTCCTGGGGCAATGAGGCAGCGACACCTTCAGACGCACCCAGATTCTGAACTTTACGAATCAGTTTCTCAAGCTGTGGCTGATCCGACTTGTTCTTCGGCCTGTTCCGGACAGAAGCCAATACACCCGTAGCTCGTCGTTCCAGTTCGTCCACTTTGTTCTGACAGAAGTCGCAGGCTTCAAGATGCTGAAACAGATTGTCGGCACTTTCCTCGTGCAGACTTCCGGACACCAACTGGTCCAGAACATCGTTCGGCGGGCAGGTTTGAATTCTTGTTGGTGAGATAGCCATCTGAATTCTGTTAACGGTTGACCACAGCATCAGGAGTCAGTTGCGACCTGAAAGCACGAAGTCTCTGTATGTCACTGGTAATCTGTATTTCCTTCGTCCGCCGTCGGATTCTACCCATCATTTGTATCACAAGAAGAACGTATCCGGATAACGGCTACTCCACCAGATCCTCCAGGATCAGACGCAGCCGTCGCCGTATTCTGTAATTTGCCTGCCTGATCGTCTGCGGGGTGACGTTCAATTCTGCTGCTACATCTATGGCCGTACGGCCCTGCAAAGCAACCTGTTCAAAGGCCGACCAGTTGCGGGGATTGAATTCGCCCTGAATCAGATCCATCGCCCGATGCACAACCAGCGCATCATCCGCCTCAGCTTCTTCATCGGAATCTTCGGCCAACGGATCCGGAAGATCGGAAATTCGCATTTGCGCGGCCGTTCCACCCGCCGCATCCGCATGACGTTTGGACTTTCGCAGGTAGTCAATCGTACGGGTTCTGACAATCGTTTTCAGCCACGAACGAAAAGAAGCAACAGACCGTCCCGGCACAAAGTCACCAATATGCCGCGCCACTGTCTTGAACGTTTCCTGGAAGACGTCGGCGGCATCCTCTGCCCCCAGTCCATAACGACGACACCACTTTTCTACCAACGGACCGTACAAATGCACGACCTGATGCCAGGCGTCTTCATCATTAGACTTCGCCCGTCCCAGCAGGGTGAGCGATGTGACGTCAATTCCGTCTGCCATAAAACTTTTCTATTCGATCACGCAGGGTCCTGACAGCTGCAGTTCCACGATACCGGCATTGTGCGAAAGGCTGAGTCCGGCCGGATAACCGGCCAGCCGGCTGAAGATGAAACGCGGGCCACCACCTATGGATTGTCGCGAAGTCCCCCACTGGTATCCAGCGCCAGCACAAGGAATGCGGCGTGGCAGGGCGATCGGGAGGTGGAAATACCGTCCTGAATCGATTAACCGATCCCTGACAACGGCGGTTTTGCCCGGAGCGGCGTGCTTGAACATGCAGCTCACAAACCATACCCTCCCTGCTCAACGTTGTTAACGACTGTCAAAAGGGGTGGATCGTCATCGGATTTCGCAGCGGAAGCGACTTGCCTTATGATCTCAAACGCAGTACCGCCAGAACCCCATAAATCCATGATCTTCTGTCAGATGATTCCTCATTCGTTTGTTTCGGCGGAACTTTCATGATTCTCAGCGGCAGCGAAATCAAGTCCCAGCTCGGCAGGAACCTCAACATTGAGCCCTTCGATGAGGAACAGCTGAATCCCAACAGCTACAACCTCACACTGCACGATGAGCTTCTGGTGTACGAAGAAATCGTTCTGGATATGAAACGTCCCAACCGATTTCGACGGATTACGATTCCGGAAGAGGGAATGGTGCTGCAGCCCAATCAGCTGTACCTTGGGCGGACGATCGAGTATACCGAAACGCACAATTACGTACCGATGCTGGAGGGGCGGTCTTCCATCGGTCGGCTGGGTCTGTTTGTGCATGTCACGGCAGGTTTTGGCGACGTCGGGTTCTGTGGATTCTGGACACTGGAAATGTTTGCCGTGCAGCCTGTCCGCATCTATCCCGGCGTTCAGGTGTGTCAGATTTTCTATCACTCCGTTGAAGGTGACGTCACCGAATATCGAAGCAGCAAGTACCAGCACAACACGGACATTCAGCCCAGTCTGCTGTTCAAGGAGCTCGGAATTCGGGACGAGCACCAGATGAAACTCGCTTTTGACGAACAGTCAAAGTCCGCGAACGAGGATTGACATCAGAGCGAGCAGTACGAAGAGTTCCGGTAGACCTGACCGCCTGACGCACATGAGCCCCGATGCAGTCAAGCCTATTTCTCAGGTGTCATCGTACCAGAAGTCCGGCTTTGTACGATCTGAAAGCGCGCCGCTGCGGGTTTATGCTTTGTCTGAGATATCAGACCGATTCCATGCCCCGTCCCAGCTGATCTGATCAACGGCCCGGTAGGCGGACTGTTTCGCTGCAGCGATGCTGTCGCCCATGGCTGTAACCCCCAGTACACGCCCGCCGTCCGTGAGCACCTGCATGTCTTTGCCCGTGGTACCGGCATGAAAAACTTTGGTTTCCGTCAGCCGGTCAGCTTCGTCGACTCCACTAATCACTTTTCCCTTCGCATAGCTTCCGGGATACCCGTCGGAAGCCATAACGACACATACAGCAGGTCGTTCATCCCATTCCAGTCCCTCAAGCTCTGCCAGCCTTCCAGATGCGGCCAGCGACAGAATTTGTGCCAGGTCCGTCTTCAGACGTATCAGTACCGCCTGGGCCTCCGGGTCACCAAAACGCACATTGTATTCAATGACTTTTGGCCCCTGCGCTGTCAGCATTAAACCCGCATAAAGGACACCGGAAAATGGATGCCCCTCCACGCGCATCGTGTGAATGGTGGGAACCAGAATTCGACGAATGATCTCATCCATGATTTCATCAGTCACTAAGGGAGCCGGGCTGTAGGCTCCCATGCCGCCGGTATTCGGACCCTGGTCACCATCAAACGCCCGTTTATGATCCTGAGATGTCTCCAGCGGGATAATTGTATCGCCATCCACAATCGCCAATATGCTGGCTTCGTGGCCGTCCAGGAACTCCTCAATCACGATGGTCTGTCCAGCCGTACCAAACAAATCATCCTGCAGCATCTTGGTGGCAGCCGCCTTGCCTTCCGTACAGTTCCTGCAGACATGAACACCTTTACCGGCCGCCAGTCCGTCTGCCTTCACTACAACGGCAACGTCCTCCAGAGCATCCAGATAGGCGTGTGCTTCCTCAAGTCTCGTAAAGCTTTTGGAAGCCGCCGTCGGAACACCGGCCTTCTTCATGATCTCCTTTGAGAACGCCTTACTGCCTTCCAGGCGAGCCGCGGCTCTGGTTGGGCCGAAGATTTTCAAACCATGCGATTTGAATTCATCGACAATCCCTGCCACGAGAGGGACTTCCGGGCCGACCACGGTCAGGTCAATATCGTTGTGTTTGGCGAACGACATCAAACGTCCGAGATCATCCGACGCAATATTGACGTTCTCGCCGTCGACAGCGGTTCCGGCATTCCCTGGTGCACAGAACACTTTTTCGACACCGGGACAGCGAGCGAGCTTCCAGACCAACGTGTGCTCGCGACCACCCTGACCGACAACCAGAACCTTCATCGATAACTCCGCACTTGCTAAGACAAGAATCCGAACGAAACAACGTCGAGGTCAGATGACTCATACTCAGAACCTGAAACCAGGCCGCACTCGTTGTTCTGCCGGACTCACGGATGGGGTTTCCAGCGGAAAGAAGCCCGGCGCCCGGCAGCATAGCCAACATCAGACGCATTCAAAGCCTGCCGCACAATCCGATTGCAGTTTCTCTTCGGGGCGTCCATACAACAACCTTCGGAGCAGCTTCATAATTTTCAACCATCACGCCTTATGAACACAAATCCGGCCGAAATACTGCCGGACTTTCATTCACGCCGAAGCAGATTCCCGGACGTGAGAGCGGGACGTTTCGGGGACGGCCGTACGGTCGCTGGCGGCGTTTTCCCGCAGACATGATCTTAGCCGCCGATTGAATACATTGGACGGTCCGGCTGCACGAAGGTCGCGGAGTTAATTTGGTGTCCCTCGTTCTTGGATGCAATGGACGCCACCATTGCATCCGCGACTTCAGCATCCGCACCACCATTCCGCAGTATTCCCCTTATGTCCACCTCCTCGAGGCTAAACAGACAGTTCCGCAATTTACCTTCAGCGGTCAGCCGAAAGCGATTACATGTACTGCAAAACGGCTGGCTCACGGACGCAATCATTCCAATTCTCCCCACGCCGTCCGCAAACCGAAAATCGTTTGCTGGCGCATTGGGGTTCGCTGACGGAACGGGCTCCAACGGCCCGAACTCAGCCTGCAGAATCGCCACTATCTCATCGGCAAAAAGCACCTTATCACGATCCCATTGACTGTCTGCATCCAGCGGCATGAATTCGATAAAACGCACTTCCGTATCGGTCTGCCGAGCCAGTTCGGCAAAGGGAATAATCTGGCCCTCCGTCAAACCTTTCACAGACACGGCGTTGATCTTAATCGGTGAGAATCCGGCAGCTCGTGCGGCGGCGATGCCTTCGATAACTTTGTCATAGCTGTCACGACGCGTGACCCGTTCGAAGATCTCCGGGTCGAGCGCGTCCAGGCTGATGTTCAACCGCTTAAGTCCGGCGTCCCGAAGTTGCTGCGCCTGTTCGCCCAGCAGGATTGCATTTGTGGTTAGCCCGATATCCACAATCCCCGGGACATTCGCAAGTCGTTCGACAAGCCGATGCAGGTCACGACGCACCAGGGGTTCACCCCCAGTCAGTCGCACACGATCAATCCCCAGGGTTGTTCCAATCCGAACCAACCGCTCGATTTCCTCAAACGACAGCAAATGGTCGCGAGGCATAAACTCCACGCTTTCAGCGGGCATGCAATAGAAACAGCGTATATTGCAACGGTCCGTCACGCTGATTCGCAGGTTGTTGTGCACTCGCCCGAAGCGGTCGACCAACCGTCGTGTCGGCTCTGTATTCTTAGAAGGACTCATGACTCGGCTCCTGAAAGATCGGATTCATCGGCAGTCGATGTTGCAACAGTTTGTCCCGACGAATGCACCCATTCAGTTTCGCCGTTCGCGTACAATTCCTTCTTCCAGACCGGAACTCGCACCTTCAGTGTATCGATCAGCCATTGGCCGGCGGCAAACGCTTCGCGACGATGTTCTGAACTCACGGCCACGGCCACAGCAATATCGCCCAGTTTCAAAGCGCCTGTGCGATGAACAATGGCCACATCAATGACCGGCCACTTCTCCCTGACGTCGGTCTCCAGATGCTGCAGTTCCTGCTGCGCCATCACGGGATAGGCGTCGTATACCAGAGCGGATGTCTGCACACCGCCCGTAAATTCACGGACAGTCCCGAGAAACAGGACAACAGCGCCCGCGGCATGTGAACGAACCGATTCGGTTATTTCGTTATAGTCGATAGCGTCTGTGGTAAACTTAATCATGGATCGCAATATCGGCGCTGAGTCGGGAAGGGAGGGGACGTGAGCACTGACCTAGTGTATCCGGAATCTGACACACGCCAAATAAAGACGATCGCTAAACTCATAAGTCTCGGATATGCACTTCACGAGGGCTCCCTGGTCGTGAAACGGTGTCCATTCGCAACGCACATAATATTCGCACTACTGCCGCAGCTACCCGTGAAGAAACAACACACGACAGAGGGCAATGGCCCTAAATCCTCGGCCGTACAGGGCCAGCACCTTCAGATGCACGGCCCGGCTCTAATGCTGAACAGGCCGCAATACTAGTGACCAGGTTAAACGGATGCACCGCAGCCAGCACAGCAGCAGTGGCCGTCTCACGTAAAGTGTTTGAGGCCTCTGATACGACTTAGTGTTCACCAGTCGGGAAGTGGACTGCGCCTGGCCCGCACGATCTACTTGCCGGAGATCTGCATTTCCCTGTACCAACACACAGTCGTACGCGATCCTGAGCGGAACACCGCGAGGAACGCAGGCTTCCGGCTGAGGTTAGTCAGAGGCGGCGAACGTGTTGCTCAACGGTGCACCGTACGCGCAGCAACATGTGCTCTCTGCCAACCCAAACAGCTTCCGTCAAATTCAGAAGTCCCAGATCAATGAGGCCCAGTAGTCGATGTTATTCTTTCGGTCGCCTGCGTCCGAAAGACTGTCGTAGCGATCAAACGCGCTCAGGCCGAGCTTGACGGTCTTCTCGTCATTCATTGCGTATTCCCAGCCGGCCCGGGCATTAAGCCGAAATTCTCCGCTGTTGCCAAAGTCCGGAAAGAGGACTGACCTGACATAAAAATCCTGGCGGCTGGTAATCGTCTTTTCCCAGACCGAGCCGAGGAAACCTTCCGGCCGCCAGACAGTGTCGGCGCCTTGAAACTCTTTTGATGTCCCAACTCCGATCAGACCTTTAAACAGAGACTTCTGCGTCTTCACCAGCGTCACGACTCCACCGGCGTGAAGCCCCAGGCGGGCTTTAAATGTCTCGAGTTCATCGTACTCAAACCATCCGTCTGCGAACGTGCCCCAACTGGAATTCGGGCCCTCACGTTCCAACCGTGTCAGTGAATAAAACCGGTTCTTGGTCGTCTGTATTTCGTCACGTGAAAACAGATAGTCAACGTCAATCGTCAGTGTGTCGTTACCGGATGTCTGTTTCGCATCGAAGCCGGTGACGAGGTTAATGTTGCGACTGTTTCCTTCGGCACCGTTCAGGCCGATTTCCATTCTTCCATCCCAGATATCCACCCAGCGATCATTGCCGCAGCTGCATGACCGGTCATTATTGCCGCATTTACTGCAGCTCACAGGAACGATCAGAGGATCAGTACAGATCTCAAGCTCGTCCCTCCAGGACGCTGAATTCACTCCCCCAGCGACATCGGCAAATTTCGCCGATTCCATCTGAAGGAAGTCCTCAGTGAACGCCACTGGTGTCGCTGTCAGCAATAACGCAAAGAATGCGAAGCTGCGGCTGAGTACTGCCGGCTTTATTGCGGCTTGAAATCTGCGAACAAACATCTCTTCAACTCGTAGGATAAAGTGACTGGCCGGTACAAGGTTAAGTTGTCGTCCGGCGTCTCCGTCGGTAATAATCGTAACCTTGATAAATTGCCGTATGACTCGGATCATCCGAACAGGTGGCAAAGTCAGCCTGAAGCGCCAGAACGGGCGGCCGGGAATGTGGGCGTTTTCCTTCCACGCCCGGGGAGTTCGCTTTGCTCCTCACATTGCCCCTGTGTTTTACTGAGGCGACGAATTTTTTGTTGTATTTGCAACAGTGGCTGAATCTGCGGTAATCTGCGGTGTGCACCGGCAGTTGATGAATCTGATTGATCTGCGAGAGACGAAATGTGTCACCAAGTTACATGGCCGCTTCTGAGCTGCATCGGACGCTATTGCGGGACGATGGTCGGCCTTTGGCTGCTGGCTGTCAACTCCATTTCTGCTGCCACAGCTGCGGATTTTGATACTGATGTGGCACCAATTCTGATTGACAACTGCCTGGAATGTCACAGCGGTGCTGACCCCAGTGGCGGACTGAGTCTGGCAGACGTCGAATCGGCGCGAAGAGGTGGCGAATCAGGTGCGGCGATTGTGCCGGGAGACTCAGACCGGAGTCTCTTGTGGAAACACATCGAATCCGGCGAAATGCCGCCGAAGAAACCGCTGGGCGATCAGGAGAAAAAGGCGGTGCGAAACTGGATCGCAGGTGGTGCAAAGTGGGGCACCAGTCCGATTGAGCGGTTTCGCATCACCACGAAAAAACGGGCAGGTACCGACTGGTGGGCTCTGCAGTCAGTCGAACGTCCCGAGGTTCCCGCCGTTGAACAGAACCACAGGATTCGAAATCCGATCGACGCATTTGTACTGCGGAAGCTCGTCCCCCGTGGACTTCAGCCGTCACCGGAAGCGTCACCTCGAGTATTGCTGCGGCGTTTGAGCTTCGACCTGACCGGACTGCCGCCCGCACCGGACCAGGTGCTGCTGTTTGAACACGCGATGCATCAGTCCGGTGAAGCAGCGGTTGGTCACGTGGTGAACCGTCTGCTGGATTCGAAGCATTTTGGAGAACGGTGGGGGCGGCACTGGCTGGACGTCGTTCGTTTTGGTGAAAGCCAGGGATACGAGAGAGACAAACTGCGAACGGATTCGTGGCACTACCGCGACTGGGTGATCGATGCATTCAACAGCGACATGCCCTATGACGAATTCGTCCGCCTGCAACTCGCCGGCGATATTCTGTACCCCGAAAATACGGGAGCGATCATTGCGACCGGATTCCTTGTGGCCGGAGCATGGGATGAAGTTGGACAGAGTCAGCAGAGTTCCGCGATGAAGGCGGTCGTGCGACAGGATGAAATCGAGGACTACGTGGGAACGATTTCGCAGACGTTTCTGGGCCTCACAGCTAACTGTGCCCGCTGCCACGATCACAAGTTTGACCCGATTTCCCAAAAAGAATACTACCAACTGGCGTCGGCGGTGGGGGGAGTCAGACATGGCAGCCGTAATGTTCTTGCCGGGAATGAACAGAAGCCGTTTCCCGTATATGCTGTCAAGCCGGGCAGCGCGGATGTCACCTATGTGCTGGCGCGCGGCAACCCGGCGGTTCGTGGCGAAGTTGTGACACCAGGAGGTGTCGCCGCCATCGCCGCAGCCAACTCAACGTTTGGACTCACGGCGGATTCCCCCGACGCAGCCCGGCGTCGAGCGCTGGCCGAATGGATTACACAGGAACAGAATCCGCTGTTTGCACGCGTGATCGTGAATCGATTGTGGCACTACCACTTCAGTGCCGGCCTGGTCGCAACACCAAACGACTTCGGGTTCAACGGTGGGCGTCCCAGTCATCCGGAACTGCTTAACTGGCTGGCATCAGAACTTATTTCTTCCGGCTGGAGCCTGAAACACATTCACCGCCTGATTGTCACATCAGCAACTTATCGACAGTCGTCGCGACATCGCCCGGAATGTGCCGCCGTGGATGCAGACAATCGTCTTCTGTGGCGCAAAAGTCCGGTGCGACTGGAAGCGGAAGCCCTGCGTGATTCGATTCTCAGCGTGACCGGACAACTGAATCTTCAGTATGGTGGTGCGCCGTACCGCGACTTCACCACGCACGTCAAGAACACGCAGTTCTACACAATGACCGATCCTGACAGTCCGGATGTCTACCGTCGCACGGTCTATCGCACCTGGATTCGTTCCGGACGAAACCACCTGCTTGATGCATTTGATTGTCCGGATCCGTCCACGACTGCGCCTAAACGAGCGGTCACGACGACGCCGATTCAGGCTTTAACACTGATGAACAATTCGTTCGTACTGCGCATGGCAGATCGTTTCGCGGAACGAGTTGCTCGGGATGCAGGAACAGATATTTCAACACAGGCGTCACGTGTTTATCAGCTGGCCTACAGTCGTTCCCCGAATGGGGATGAAGCATCGCGGCCTGAGCAGTTCATAAAGAATCATGGGCTGCCGGCACTCTGCCGGGTGGTCCTCAACAGCAATGAGTTCATCCATGTTGACTGAGAAACCGTCAATTCCCGGTCGTCGGGACGTTCTTTCGTTTGCTGCCTCCGGCATTGGTGCAGTGGCGCTCTCGGAATTGCTGGTGCGTGACGGCGCCGTAAGGGCCAACGTCGTTCCCGGGCAGGGAACGGTACCGTGGCCTCATCATGATGCTCCGGCAAAGCGAGTGATCCACATCGTCGCCTGCGGCGGATTCAGCCAGGTGGATTCGTTCGACTACAAGCCGGAACTGGAATCGCTGCACGGCAAGTCACTTGTGTCGGATGAGCGGCCGGATGTTTTTTTTGGTAAGGTCGGGTTATTGCGGAAAAGTGACTGGAGATTTCGACAACGGGGACAGAGCGGCCTGTGGGTCTCAGAATTGTTTCCGCATCTGGCCCGGGTCGCCGACGAACTGACTGTCGTGCGATCCATGTTCGGGGAAACATCCAACCATACGCCGGCAACATTCCAACAGAATTCCGGTTTCCGACTGAACGGTTTCCCTACAGCCGGCGCCTGGCTGTCGTACGGAATGGGATGCGATACTGACGATCTGCCGGCGTATGTGGTGATTCCTGATCAGCGGGGTGTGCCGGCGGGAGGGTCAATTAACTGGACCAACGGTTTTCTGCCGGCTCAGTTCCAGGGGGTTACGATGAGCAGTTCAGGCGTGCCGATTCAGGACCTCTTTCCTGCACGCGAAGTTGCAGCCGGCACAGAAACGGCCAGTCGAAATCTGTTGGCTGAGCTCAATCGACGCCATCTGGCAGAACGCGGCCGGAGTGATGTTCTGGCGGCACGAATTCGCAGTTACCAGTTGTCCGAACGCATGCAGGCTGAGCTCCCGCAGGTGGCTGACCTCACGCGTGAATCGCCAGCAACACACCGCATGTACGGTACGTCGGTAGAGCACACGCAGGCCTTCGGCCGCAGTTGTCTTTTGGCACGACGACTGCTGGAAAAAGGGGTTCGTTTTGTGCAGATGTTTTCCGGCGGGGCTTTCGGCTCACCCAGGATCAACTGGGACGGCCACGAGAATATGATTCAAAACCACGGTCGAGAGGCGCTGCGCGTCGACAAACCGATTGCCGGACTGCTGCGTGACCTGCGCCAGCGTGGCATGCTGGACGACACGCTGGTGATGTTTACGTCAGAATTTGGCCGTACACCGTTTACTCAGTCAGCCGCGAATGTTGTCGGGCCTGGTCGTGATCACAACGAGAAGGGTTTCAGTGTCTGGCTGGCTGGCGGCGGAATGAAATCGGGCATCACTTACGGTGCAACCGACGACATCGGGTGGCAGGCGGTGGAAAACCGAGTGCACTGGCACGACTTTCACGCGACGGTACTACACCAGCTGGGTGTAAATCATGAACAGTTAACCTTCTACCACAATGGTATCGAACGTCGCCTGACGAATGTCCACGGCAAGGTCATTCACGACATTCTGGCATGAGGCGTCACGCGGGCACCGTCGCCAAATTCCCAGAGAATGAGTGGTTCATGATATGACAGACACGCATACGGTCGGTGTTCGCACAATGCGAGAAGATGACCTTCCGGCTGCCGACAGACTGCGGGCAATTGCTGGCTGGAATCAGATGCCGGCCGACTGGCTGCGGGTTCTCCGATATCAGCCGGAAGGATGTTTCGTCGCCACCATCGGCGAAGCTGTAATGGGAACGGTGACCACCACCAGCTATCCACACAATGTCTCATCCGGCGATTTCCGCCCGCTGGGATGGATTGGCATGATGCTGGTTCATCCGGATCAGCGCCGCAAAGGAATCGCCTCGGCGCTGATGCAGCGTGCTGTTAAGCATCTGAACGACAGCGGCGTGGATTGCATCAAGCTGGATGCCACACCGGTCGGCGAGCCGGTGTACGCCCGGCTTGGTTTTCAGCGGGAGTGGAGCTTCAATAGATGGCAAAAGTCCAGTGAAGAATCACCCGCAGTTGTCCCCTCACCCGACACCGGTAGCATGGCCAGTTCACTGGACCTGGCAGCTTTTGGCGTGGATCGCGGAGTCTGGCTCAACATGCTGGCAAAGGATTCGACAGTCATTGTGAACGAACACGGATTCGGCATGCTGCGAACAGGACAAATCGCGTCGTATCTGGGCCCCATTACCGCAGACGGGCCGGAAGCGGCTGGTGAAATCGCAGACCTGCTGTTGAAAGAAGTTCCCGGCCCGATCATCTGGGACCTTCCCTCACCAAATGCAGCCGGCGAACAGCTGGCGCGAGAACGCGGTTTCGAACCGGTCCGTGATCTCACTCGCATGTGGATGGGAGAATACCTGGTCGCCCCCGAGTTAAAATATCAATTTGGCCTCTCCGACCCGGGAACCGGCTAGAAGCAGTTTCAAAAGGAAGCACGAGTGAGTGGGTCACTCGTGCTTCGCAAAAAAACGGAACGCCAATTCGACTGTTCGCGCTACGTGCTGATGTGAAATCCCGTTCCGTGGCCTCAATCGGTAAAGGCGACATGTGCCCCCGGCTGCAGTACATGCTTTGGCATGGGATGGTCTTCATCGAAGACGCGCATTGTTTCGACCGATTCGATGACGTTTGCGGATTCGTCGAACTTTAATGTCGTGTCCTCAACAATGCCGCCGGAGTCCAGACCGAAGTGTTTAACCATGAACGGATACATGGCCTGACGTTTTTTTTCCTGGTAGCCATGCTGCTCCTCCGGGAAGTGTGTATTCTCGACAGTCGCAGCCGCCTTGTGCAATTTGTAAACGCTTTGGATGTAAGGAAATTCAACCTGAGGTGTATTCTTCGTCCAGTCGCCCCCCACGGACACCAGCAGCATCGGACGTGGTGCCGCCAGTGATGCAATTTCGCAGTTGTTGGTTTCCAGTGCGGCGGTCTTGTGAATCGGCATGCCGCTCTCGCAGTGGCATCCTCCGAAAAAATGGGCAGAAACCATCACCACGGGAACCGCAACCTTAACACGCTGATCAATGGCTGTCAGCAGAAAGGTCTGAGTACCGCCTCCCGAACATCCGGTCACACCGAGTTGCTGATCATTAACGTCAGCCAGTGATTCCAGAAAATCCAAAGCGCGAACGCTGCTCCACGTCTGCAGGGTCAGAACCTGCTTATGATCGTGATTCCAGCCATAGTGTTCGGAATCACCGAAGCCAACCATGTCGTATGAAAACACAACGGCTCCCATGCGAGCCAGCGTTGCGCAACGATGTTGCTGGTCCGGACGCAGGCGTCCGCCTTCGCGCCCCCGCGCGTGACCATGCGGACACAGGACTCCCGGAAACGGTCCCTTTCGCCCCAATGGTCGATAGAGACTGCCATAGACCATAAATCCCGGCCGTGCTTCGAACGCAGCAGATTCG
>Ga0315332_10000445_pt1 | contig 18804 bp, 13 predicted proteins | sample M110034915metaG_FD_203455 | JGI IMG/M metagenome (GOLD analysis project Ga0315332, IMG submission 203455) | Ammonia-oxidizing marine archaeal communities from Monterey Bay, California, United States - M1 100m 34915 | ecosystem: Environmental > Aquatic > Marine > Intertidal zone | place: USA...
CCCCAAGCGTCAGCCCAAATTCCCAGCCCAAGAAAATTCGCTAAGCATCGTCCTTTATTCTATCATTGCACATTTACTTACCATGCCGTCAATCTATGCATTGAAGGGCATTCATTGAAATTGTGAGAACATCCTGACTCGATTAACATTGCCATGTTTACCAATCATCCCTAAATTAATACGCATTCTCAGAAGTTATATAATCGTCCGCAAATTCAGAGCCACCAATTGCTACACTTAATGGTATTGTTAAAAACGGCCTTTCCATTCGATTCAACAATAAATCCCACCTTCACACGACAACCCCAAAGCGATGCATATGGGGACACTTACTCCAAATGAAACCTATGAGCCGAAAAGCCCCAAAACTCGTAGTGTTATTAATACTGCAATGTCTGTTAACGGCGGTGCTACCGTCAACAAGTTATGCTGAGATTACAGCTGCACAAGTCAACACCTCAATCGACCGAGGTGTGAAGTTTCTTCGCTCGCAACAACGCACCGATGGGTCGTTTCCTCAATTCACGGCACCTACTGGAGTTACCTTATTTCCGGATGGCGTAAGCTGTTTAGCGACTTTAGCACTATTGAATTGTGGTCTTGATCATCAAGATCCAACTATTGCCAAAGCGTTATCCTATTTGCGTAGCACAAACATATCGCAACATACGTACGTCGTATCACTACAGTTAATGGTATTTTGTCAAGCGGAACCACAACGCGATCAATTGTTAATCCGCCGTAATGCCCAGTGGCTAATCAACGCTCAAGAACCGACCAGCGGCGGTTGGGGTTATGGGGCAAAACTACCCTCCACCGACCCCTCTAATAGCCAATTTGCATTGCTTGCTCTACATGAAGCCGAACGACAAGGAATCGGCATCCCGCCTCAAACATGGCATGCTGCCAATGCCTATTGGTCGTCACGGCAAATTGGTACTGGCGGCTGGAGCTATGACAGCTCCTTCGGTCCCACCGCATCAGTCAGTATGACCTGCGCCGGCATTGCATCAATGGTTATCACTCAAGGCAAACAAATTAATATTGAACAACGGCTTATTGATGGAAAAATCCAGTGTTGCGGTAGCAGCATCGTAAATGATCAAGTTGAAAAAGGACTCAATTGGTTAGCGCGTCGCATTCGAGTTGGTTCCGGTGCGTTCAGCAAAGACACGTCATACTTCTATTACATGTATTGTATCGAACGCGTTGGACGGCTTACTGGAAAACGTTACATCGGCACGACCGATTGGTATCGCTTGGGCTGTGAGTATATCGTTAACCTCCAAGATAAATTACGCGGGTCGTGGACAGGATCCTTGGCCCACGGTGAACACCAACCCACAGTGGCAACTTCCTTTGCCTTACTGTATTTGTCCAAAGGTCGCCGCCCCGTTGCCATTGCCAAACTCAAATATGGAAAAACGAACGATGGCGCCTGGAATCAGCATGCCCATGATATGCAAAACGTTGTATTGCATACAGAACGACGGTGGAACATGTATTTGACATGGCAAAGCATTGATATCAATCTAGCGTCAACTAACGATCTATTGGAAACACCAGTGTTGTTTATTAGTGGTAAGGGTTCGCTTGACTTAACCATGGAACAAAAAAAAAGGTTGGTTGAATATGTAAACCAAGGTGGATTTTTGTTTGTCGAAAATAGCTGTCAACAGCCGCAGTTTGACAGTCAATTTCAACAACTTATGAAAGAACTGTTTCCTCAAAGCCCGCTAGCGCCACTACCTCCAAATCATCCTATTTGGTTTGCAGATTCACGCATTGACCCTAGCATGATCGGCAAGATACATGGAGTTCAGACCTGTTGTCGAACCAGTATTGTTTACAGCAGCGTCCCATTAGGTTGCTATTGGGAATTGTACAACCCTCGCGACGACGATCGGATTGCCAAAAATATTGTGGCTGAAGTCAATCAACGACTCGCACTGGGGACCAATATTCTGAGCTATGCAACAGGTCGCGAATTGCGTGACAAACTCGATCGCCCACTGGTTTCAACTTCCACGCCCGCGACTACATCCGTACTGCGGAAAACACTCACAATCCCCGAAATCTCGCATAACGGCGGCAGTGACGATGCCCCCCGCGCACTCAATAACCTGTTGCAGGTACTCAGTGCCCAACTTGATATCCGCGTAACGACCGGCCGGCGAGTATTAACGCTAACTGATTCTCTGCAGCAGTACCCGTTGGTGTTCATCCATGGTCGACAAGGATTCAAATTCAGTACTCAGGAAAGACAAGCATTGCGGATATTTGTGGAAAACGGTGGTGTGTTATTCGGAAATGCGATTTGCGCCAGTCGCACTTTTGCGGAGTCGTTTCGTCGAGAAATGAGTCTTATCTTTCAAAATGATTCGCTGCGACGATTACCACCGGAGCACGCAATGTTTACAGACGAATACGATGGATTTGATCTTACAACGATTACCTTACGAACACCCAGCGCACGATCCGAATCACAAATTGCTGAAATACTCGAAACCCGTGGTCCTCCTCATGTTGAAGCAATTCATATTAACGGCCGATTAGCAGTCGCCTTTTCCCCTTATGACTTAAGTTGTGCGCTTGAAAACCAAATCTCAATTGAATGTAAGGGCTATTCGCGTCAAGATGCTGCGCGTCTCGGTTCCAATATTATTCTCTTTAGCCTCCAGCAATAATCGATCGCCAAAAATCTAAATGAAATCACTCATTAAGCAACATAAATGGTTATTGCTCGTGTTGCTCACAACATTGCTCGTGAGACTAACCGTTATTGGATTTCAATTTGAGTCACTGTCGGCAACCGATCCGGATAGTTACCGAGCGATTGCGGCAAACCTAGTCGCAGAGGGCACTTATAGCCTCGGAGCCGACCCGACAGCTTTTCGTCCACCAGTGTACCCACTTATATTGTCACTTGGCATGTACCTAGGTATACCTCACGGCATGTGGGTTGGTGGAATCCATATCTTATTTGGCGTCCTCACAGTTTTTCTCACCTACCGTGTAGCACTGACGATTAGCCGCGAGGCCGTGGCACTATTGGCGGCCATGCTAGTCTGCTTCGATCCGATCCTAATAAACCAATCCACCCTAACCATGACGGAAACAACGGCCACATTGCTCGGAATTTTAGCAATGTGGCTTTTAGTACGAATGGTTAACAACACAAACAAATTAAGTATTGTGTTAACCGGATTAACTTTGGGAGTTGCCGGACTGTGTCGCCCCACGTTTTTCGTTTTCGCAGCGCTGGGATTATTGGTTCTGATGTTTTCAAAAACAGTGCCCTGGAAAGAACAGCTGCGTACTAATCTCCTCGTTGGTTGTTGCCTGTTAGTAACGATCGCTCCTTGGATCATTCGCAATCAAATCAGCCTTGGCAAACCAATCCTAGCAACGACTCATGGAGGTTACACACTTTTGCTCGGTAATAACCCGCTGTTCTATAAGCATCTAGACCAGCCCCTGGGGACCTTTGGTGCTAAGCATTTTGATCGTGGAGTGCGGCGATTCAACATCTCGGAGAAGCCTAGTTATGATTTCTGGGGACCCCAGGCACTTGGGCAACCCAAGGTCGCCTCACGCAATGAAGTCCAACGAGATCGTTTTGCTTATGAAGTTGCTAAATATCATATTTTTCAACAGCCTCAATTGTTTGCGCGATCAATCGTACGTCGTGTCGGTAAATTGTGGAGCCCACTACCAAACGCTGGTTCGAACAATGAATCCATTCCACGTTTTTTACTGCGATTGGCGGTGGGTGGGTGGTATTTAACATTGTTTGCCATTGTTCTTTGGTTTTCAGTGCGACAGAGCGCCAAATGGCTCACTACCCCCATGCTTCTCGGGCTCGTCATGATCCTCGCCTTTTCACTTGTACACGCCGTCTATTGGTCTGATATGCGCATGCGGGCACCACTAATGCCCACACTATATCTCGCCGCCGCGTTGGCGCTAATGCCAGCCCCAGACACAAAATCTCCCACAATTAATCCTACATAAACGAATCAAGATCGGCCGGTTCAATGCGGTCCGATTAGTCAATGCGGAGGTCGTTTCTCCCTGTGGGTATTAGCATTGTTTTAACTCTTCTAAATTCGTATACTTTCGCGACCTATACACCTATGTTTTGGCTTGATATCGCTCATTTTTACCTACAAACCGCTTAAATCTAACGACGCAACAATTTGACCGCCATCGTTCACAATCTTCGTTATCAAAATGCTTTTTGGGCACGTTATTTTACGCTGTTTGCGCTGCACATCGGCCTACTCGGATTACTACCAGCGACCGTTTGTTCAGCAGAAATTCAATTTCCCGCCATTCAAAACAACGCTCCGATCATAATCACAGGTAACGTCGGGTTTACTTGGACGGAAGGGGCCTACGAGGTTTGGCAATTAACCCAGTGCCAATTAAGACAGGGATCATTTTTGGCCCAAGGGCAATCTGCCGTGCTATGGATCGACCGCACTGAGCCAGATGCGGGGCTGCCTAACAATTTGATTGTATATCTTGAAGGTAAAAACACGCGGATTGAGCAACAACGCATCGCTGGACTACACCAAGTCCCGAACAATCAATCGCCACCCGCTAATCGCATTTTGACCGACAACCAATGGTTAGGTCGTCTATCAAGCTCAGCCGCAATCACGGTCACTGCCGAACAAACCTTAGCCGCACCGCGCACACCTACCAATATCTACAACCGCGCAATGGCTCGCCGGAAAGCAAGTCACTCACAAACAGCAGTACAATTTGCCAGTTATCAAGATGCGGATTCGGAATTAAATTCTGCACCAACTGCTGTTGGCAATAGTGTTGGAATTGGTAAGCATCGATTGCGTCTACAGGGACGCAGTAATGTTAATTGGAGTCTGCACGTTGAACAAAACACTACCGGTGGGGGTTCCCTTGCAATCGCAAAATCGGGAGTTCGTGTTACCATCGATGGAATTCAAGGTGGTGACAGCAATTCTTCCATCGTCACTATCGAAACGGACAGCATGGTTCTCTGGGGCCCCGCATTTGATCAACTACGTGGCGGATCCATCACCGACGCTAACACGCCAATCGAAGTATACCTCGAAGGGAACATCATTTTCCGTCAAGACGATCGAGTGATCTACGCCGATCGAATGTATTACAACGTCACCCAAGAACAGGGGATGATCCTCAACGCAGAAGTCTTAACTCCTGTTAACGAATATGATGGTTTAATGCGCATCAAGGCGGATGTATTGCAGCAAGTCAATCGACAAACATTTCGAGCATACGGAACTGCTATAACATCTAGCCGTATGGGCATTCCAAGCTATTGGTTTCAATCAGACAAGATTGAACTTGTTGATCGGCAACAACCCAGTATCGATCCTATCACAGGAAAACAAAAACAAAACGTAGTTACTGGCGAACCTATTTTTGATCATCAAATCACAGCAACCAGTAAAGACAACTTCTTATTCTTTGATGGAGTCCCCATTTTCTACTGGCCTTCCATGAGTTCTCGAGTCGATGACTCTTCATTCTATTTGGATCGAATACGAGTTAAAACCGATCGTGTTTACGGGCAGCAACTGCTCATTGATTGGAATGCCTTTCAAATTTTCAATATTGAAGAAGTTCCCGACAACACCACTTGGTCACTATCCACAGACTTGCTCAGTGAGCGAGGCGTTGCTTTTGGGACGTTGTATGATTACCAACGCGATGACATGTTCGGATTGCCGGGACTCAGTCGTGGGCAACTCGATGCTTGGGGACTACAGGACCACGGTATCGACAACCTAGGTCGAGATCGCCGTAATGTAACTCCCGAACGTGATTTTCGCGGGCGGATATTTTGGCAACACCGTCAATTATTGCGTGATGGCATTCAATTGAGTGCAGAAGTAGGGCTAATCAGTGACCGAAATTTTATGGAGCAGTTCTACGAACGAGTCTGGGATCAAGAAAAAGATCCAATGACAGGAGTTGAGCTAAAAAAGGTTACCGACAATCGAGTGTGGAATCTGGCCGCAAACATTCGTGTAAACAACTTTTTTACACAAACCGATTGGCTCCCTAAACTTGACCATTACTGGCTTGGGGAATCCATCTTCGCAGACCGTGCCACGTGGCATGAACATACTAGCGTTGGATTTGGACAGCTCAAACCTGCCACCGCGCCGATCGACGCTGCAGAACAGGCTAAATTTGATCTAATGGCTGGTGAAGAACAAAAGTATTCGGGAATCCGAGCGTCTAGTCGACAGGAAATTGATTTTCCCATGCAATGGGGTAACATCAAAGTAGTCCCGTTTCTCCTTGGCGAAGCCGCCTATTGGGGCGATGACATCTCACACCAAAGTGTAACCAGGACCTATGGCCAAGTCGGTATACGCTCAAGCCTGCCAATGTCCAGAACTGACCCAAACATCAAGAGTAAGCTTTTTAATGTCAGTGGATTAGCCCACAAGATTAATTGGATGCTCGACGCCTATTGGGCAGATGCCAGCGAAAACATGGATAGATTTCCTCGTTACGATGCTTTAGACGATGATGCCCAGGAACATTATCGTCGTCGTTTCTTTTTTGATACATTTGGTGGAATTGCTGGGCAAAATATCGCCTCTAAATGGGATGAACGGAGGTTTGCTTATCGGGCAAACATGCAAGGTAATGTTACATCACCCATTACAGAAATTGCGGATGACGCCATGACATTTCGCTTAGCGACGGAACAACGTTGGCAGACAAAACGTGGGATTGCAGGAAAACAGCACGTCGTGGATTGGATGGTCCTCAATGCAGAAATATTACTATTTCCGGATGCTGATAATAACGAAGGTCAACACACCGGCATGTTTGACTACGATTACCGCTGGCACGTCGGAGATCGCTTTACCATTTTATCGGATGGCTACTTCGACTTTTACGGTGGTGGGTTAAAAACCGTCAGTGTGGGCGGTGTCTTGAGTCGCCCAGAAAACGGTCGCCTGTTTTTAGGTTATCGCATGATCGACGGTCCCATTTCCAGCCATATATTTAATGCTGCAGCCAGTTATAAAATGTCGCAAAAATGGATCGCTATTATTGGCACTTCATTTGATTTCGGTGATACCGGTAATATTGGTCAAAGTTTATCTTTGGTGAGAATCGGCGAATCGTTACTAGTTCGCGCTGGCATTAATTATGATGAAAGTCGTGGTAATTTTGGTGTCAACATTACGATTGAACCACGGTTCCTTGGCAACGGACGCATCGCCAGACTGACTGGTATAGATATACCTCCTGCCGGAGCGTATGGGTTAGAATAATAAATACTTGTGACCGTCTCATAACTATTCAAACAATATTAAATCAATGTGGAGAAAGGATTTCATACTCCTCATGCGTAACCGCCGCTATTCACTAATCTTGCTTGTATTATTTTTCATCAGTGCCATCGCTTGTCCACTTCTCGACGCAGCGGTTCCTAAAGGTATTCGTTACAAAAGACCCAAGCCAACACGACCACAGCAAACCGACAATACACCTGTTGAGGCTCCGCCCGTCGCCAATGGTCCACGGAAAACGGTAGCAGTATGGCCCAAATACCAACAGGATTTTCGATTCCCTAGTGTTGATGAACTTGTTATCGATGAACTCGTCAATTCGAACCAATACACCGTCGTAGAACGTCTCAACGTGCAAGCATTGGAAATGGAAGCAAATCTCTTTGAAGACGTCCGCCACGTAGGTGCGCAATTAATATTCGAAGTTGCGGTAACAAATGTCGACCAGCGCACCAGTCGCGGGTTGCAGTTTGGCTTAGGTGATTTCGGGCTCGGCGACGGAATTGACGTTGTTGTTGGAACCTCTCGAACTACGGCCAAAGCAACTGTAGTATTGCGAGTGATTGATACTCGGTCTGGGGAAATTCTCTCGTCACAACGTGTCACCGGAGTTTCAACGGGATCTGGCTTAAACCTTGGATTTGCTTATCAAAAATATACACCTACGCAAATTGACGGATTTAATGTGAGCTTCGGTAAAATCAAAAATACATCTGTAGGCAAAGCCGTTTCTAAAGCAGTAAAACTGGCTGTTACCAAGACAACAAGCAAGCTAAATGACCATCCCTGGGAAGCTCGCGTGGCGGACGTCGATGAGGATTTTGTTTATCTTAATGCCGGTCAGAGTGCTGGTTTAGCTGCCGGCAATCAACTCATCATCTCACGACTAGGCAAAACCATCACTGACCCACAAACCGGAGCTGTTCTCGACGTTGTAGTGATCCCAATATGTGAAATCGAGGTTATCAGCGTCAAAGAGAAAATAGCGGTCTGTCGCATCACAACACGGTTGTCCATGGTTTCCGGCGACACCACCGTCGAAAAAAACCAACTAGTCCATCTAAAACCAACCCGTTAGGCTTCAATTTCAATGAACCATCCCCATCAAACACTTAGGATATCCGGCCTAGTACAAACTGAATTAGCGTTTACTGCTAAACAACTAGCCGTAGATATCGACGCTAAATTCCAAGTTGCTGACATTGCAACCATGCTGCCAAAACGAACTGGCGCCGCTGTTCAACTACAGGGGCTTATAGAATTATGTGCGCCTTCACCCGAGGCAACTCATATTGGTTTACACGGATCGTTAGACGATTTCCATGCCAGCATTCCACTTGCGGCCGTTTGTGATAGAGGCTTGATTGTGCATCATGTAGAAGACGCTATTTTGAGTGTTGACCAAGGGGGTCCGTTTCGGTTTTTCATTCCCGATCATGCCGCTTGCCAGATGGATGAAATTGATGAATGCGCCAATGTGAAATTCTTAGATCACATCGAATTCACTGCAGGTAAAGGGCACGACAATCGCCCTCAAGACGAAGAGCAACACGCAGCACTCCATGCCGAACAAGACTGAACGCGAGCGAAGCCACAAATAGGGCCGCGAGGGCCTATTAGCCAGTAATGCTGGAAACACGGACTTTCGTGTAACGCTGACGATGACCAGTGCGGCGTTTTGAATTCTTACGGCGACGGAATTTTTGGACGTGGATTTTTTCACCCTTAATTTCAGCAACAACTTCTGCTGTAACCGAAGCGCCTTCGACTACAGGCTGGCCAACTTTAACACCTTCATCGCTAGAAATTGTCAGCACCCGATCAAAGGTGATCTCATCACCTGCATTAACGTCACGAAGATCAATTTCAAGCTCTTGACCTTCTTCTACTTTATATTGACGGCCACCGTCGGCGATGATTGCGTACATAATAACGCTCTATTATCCAAATAATTGTATCTATTGCTGATTGGCATAACCAAATCAGCGGTAAAACTATCTCGCATAAATGCGATGAACCGTTAAAAATATCCCAATAATACGTTTTCGTCGAGGGGCTAATCAGTGGATTCCAACTTCTTTTTCATGAGTATTCCCTAAGCGGAACCAAAATGCGTTCCCCATCAAACTTTAACTTGTTTCCCCTTGCTATTGCGACAATCCAACTCCAAATGCTCTGGGAACAACCCTTCAATGCTAAGAACCTGAATAACCATATCTCCTGCTTCTTCAAGGGCCATAATTTCACGGCGTTTTTTATTATTTAGGTACGCGGAAACACCTTCATGCACTCTAACCGTAACCCGCGTAATTTCATTCTTACGACTGGCCATCATCAGTTTACGAACAACTTCGATTGCCATACTTTCCGCCGTTTTCACGATACCACGACCTGAACAACAAGGGCAATCATCATAGACGCTCCGTTTGAGACTTGGGCGAATCCGTTGTCGAGTCATTTCAATCAAACCAAATGGACTCGTACGCATAATCTTTGTGCGCGCGCGATCTCGGTCCATCGCATCACGTAATGCTCGTTCTACTCCCCGACGATGTTTTTCCTGCCGCATATCAATGAAGTCATTAACAATCACACCCCCTAAGTCACGTAAACGCAGTTGCCGAGCGATTTCTCTGGCAGCGTTTAAGTTCATTTTATAAGCGGATACTTCGGCGTTACTGTCAGTCCGGAAGTTACCGCTATTCACATCGATCGCGACAAGCGCTTCGGTTGGATCAATAACAATAGAGCCACCTTCCTTTAACTTAACTTCTCGTTTATATATTCGCGCAATCTCCTGGTCGAGTTTATATTTGTGGAAGATCGGTTGTTTACCATCATAGAGATGTAAACGATCTACGAACTTGGGCATGATCATTTCCAAGAAATCTCGAGCACGTTTATAGGCATCTTTTTCATCGATATAAATCGCATCCATATCTGAATTGACGGTGTCACGCATGGTGCGAATAATGATGTCACTCTCTTCATAAATATCCACCGGCGTTTGAGTCTTCTCGACTCGACGAACGATCGCTTTCCAAAGCCGGATCAAATAGGCTAGGTCACGTTCTAAATCAACACGGTTTTTACCAAGGCCAGCAGTGCGGACGATAAACCCAAGTCCCTTAGGAGGCTCAAGGTCCAGTAAGATGTCGCGCAGCTTACGACGCGCTTTGTCGTCTTCGATCTTACGCGAGACACCAACCCGACCTAAGGATGGCATCAACACGAGATACCGACCGGGAATGCTTAAATACGTCGACAATGTCGGACCTTTATTACCAATTCCCTCTTTGATAACCTGAACTAAAACCTCATCACCTTTCTTGAAAATATCTTGAATTGGAGGTTTCACGCGCGGGCGACCGCCGTTGTAATGGCGTTGTTGTCCACGACCCTTACGGCGTGAGTCCTGTTTTTTCTTGTCCTGTTTTTTGCCGTTTTGCTGATCAATTGGTTTGTTAGGATCAAATCCACCTTGCCGATAATATTGTGGTTCGACATCACTAATATGCAAGAAACCATTTCGACCGATACCAAAATCTACGAATACGGCTTGAATACCCTGTTCAAGATTTACGACTTTGCCCTTATAAATATTTCCAACGCAATTGCCTTGACTGGCTCGTTCAACATAAAGCTCTTCGAGTTGGCCGTCTTCGATTACCGCGACCCGACATTCCTCGGGTTGCGACACATTGATTATCATTTCTTTTTTCATTGGATTACCATTTTCTGTTGTTTGACTGTTGCCAACCGGAGTGAACTCCTTAGGGAGCAAGATCAGGCATAACCTGTCTAATCTCTTGAGTCAAAAATGTGTCTACTTCTCGGGCACTGTCGAGTAACATCGCTCGTTTGGCAATTTCACCACATTGTTTAATGTTAAAACTACGACAGACCTGTTTAATTTCGGGTATAGCGCTCGGTGGTAAACTCATGCTACGCAATCCCAAGCCCAAGAGCAGTGGAATATAACGAGGCGTGGTACTCATGTCACCACATAGGTTTACCGGCACTTTGGCCGCGTTGGCCAGGTTTAATGTTGTTTGGATTAATCGCAATACAGCCGGATCACTGGCGCGATATAAGTTTGCTAAAGTACTATTGCTACGGTCCACAGCAAGACAGTATTGGATAAGATCATTTGTTCCGATGCTGATAAAATCAACTTCGCGGAGCAGCTTATCAAGCATCATAACTGCCGCCGGAACTTCAACCATCATCCCTACTTCAACATTTTCATCAAACTCAATTTGATCCTCATTTAGATCTTCCATCGTGTCGATCAAAAGCATCTTCGCTTGTCTCAACTCGTCAAGAGTCGTAATCATGGGAAACATGATCCGGACTTTACCCAATGCACTTGCGCGCAATGCCGCTCGCAATTGGGTACGGAATAAATCCAAATTGCGCAAGGACAATCGAATACTGCGAACACCTAAGAACGGGTTACTTTCTTCTTCATGTAGCGGTAATTGGCCCATTTTATCAGCGCCAAGATCGAGTGTGCGAATGACGACTGGACGAGGAGCCATTGTTTTAATGACATGAGTGTAAGCGATATAATGATCTTCCTCGGTCGGTTCGTCATCTGTGCCAAGATACAAGAACTCGGTGCGATACAACCCGATCAGATCCGCCCCACGCTCTAAGCAAGTTGCGACCTCGTGTGGGAACTCAATATTTGCGCCCAGTTGTATTTCAGTACCGTCAGTAGTCATTGCGGGTAAATCTCGCAAAATCGACCATTCGGCTGCTTGAGATCGGTGATGTTCTACTTCCGTGCGATAGCGGGCTAGCGTGGGTTCATCTGGATTTAGAATGACTTGTCCGTGGTCGCCATCAACAATCACAACGTCACCGCCAGAAATATCTGTCAAAAACTGGCCCATCCCGACCACAGCGGGAATTTCCAGACCTTTAGCAACAATCGCAGTATGGGATCCTGGGCCACCAATTTCGGTCGCAAACCCCAGCACAAATCGAGGATCAAGTTTAGCTGTTTCGCTGGGGGTGAGATTATGAGCAAGTACAATGAGTGGTGTGGAAAGATTATTGAGCGACTCACGACGTCGGCGTAACAGCTTTCCAAGCAAGCTTTTTTCTAAGTCAAAAATATCGTGGGCACGTTCTGAGAGATACTGATCATCTAAATCCTGAAACACTTTGGCGTAACCGCGTAACGTCTTGGAAACGGCATACTCGGCTGAGTGGTTTTTTTCGCGAATCATCGCTGCCACAGCAGAGTGCAAAGTGGGATCTTGCAACATCTGCAAGTGAGCGGCAAAAATTGCACCGTAGTGTTCACCAAGTCGATCAGCAATCTTATCTCGGTTCTTAGCAATCTCTTCACTGACGCTAGCAATCGCCGCGTCTAATCGCAGAATCTCATCCGCTACAGCGTCTTGTGTGACAAAACGTGCAGGAATGCGAAATCCTTCATTATCGATCACCACGACTTCGCCAATGGCAACGCCCGGCGAAACCGCAATACCCTCAAGTATTTGCATTGGTTTCTTTCAGTCACAAACTAGCGGAAACTTTGTATCACCCTCTCATTCAAAAGAAAGTCATACTTGCAAGTTACTGCTGCCCGTTGTCGGGGCAAAACGAGTTCTTGCATTCACCCGTCAGTATTGTGACCAGCACTTTTACACCGGTTTTGTGTCGCTTCGTTTTAGTTATTAAAGCGACACAAAATAGTAAAGCGCTGTGTTGGTTATTTGCATGTGATTTAAAACAATGCGAAACACGGATTACTCATCAAAACCCAATTCAATCAATTTGCTGAGTTGACTTACGGCTTCTTCTGCGTCGTCACCTTGAGCTCTAATTATTAATTCAGTTCCACGAGTAGCACACAACGTTAAAATAGACAAAATACTCTTACCATCCACCGCATCAACTCCATGTTTACACACAGTAATCTCTGAATCAAATTGCCTTGCCAAACGCACAAACTGATCAGCCGGTCGAGCGTGCAGCCCTTCCGTATTTTTTATGGTTACTGATCGTTCTTGGTCTATAGTTGGCATTTGTTCAATACGCTGGTTTAATATGAATTCGTTTGTTTCTGAGTCAGGTTGTCCCGTTGGTTGTATGCTCATATTGTTTTTTGTTACTTAACTACATTTCGGTTATATATAAATTGATATCTATATTTGCATTGGCTTGGAGCACTTGCTCAAAACACTGCATGTTTTTGCAGAGCAATTCTCCACATTAGCGCAATACATAGACCGTAAAAACAGTCTGTCCACGCCACTGGATCCTAAGCCTTGCAAAAGGATTCGAAGTCGCTAGGAAGCAAATTGGTTATTATCTGCTTCTTCTAACAGCTGAGTGATATCTTCAGCTGTTTTACTTTGCTTAAGAAAGCGGCAGAAAGTATCATCTCGTAATTGACGAGAAATATTTTCTAGTGCTCGCAAGTGATCTCCAGGACGATCCGGAGGTGAAATCAACAAAAAGAAGAGTTGTACGCTTTCCCCATCAAGACTTTCGAACTCGACACCAGCGGCGCTTACGCCAACAGTACCAATTAAATTGTCTACACTGGGGTGTTTCGTATGAGGCACTGCCACACCACGTCCAATACCAGTACTTCCAAGTTCTTCTCGCTTCATGATGGCTTCAATAATGCCGGCTTGGTCAGCTTCTTTGACCTGTCCGGATTCCACCAACGCAGCAACCAACTCTTGGATGACACTAGGTTTATCGGCCGCTTGTAACTCGACCCGAATTGACTTCTCACACATAAAATCTGCGAATTTCATTGAGCATTATCCCTTTGATAAGCGAACCAAAATCAATCTCGCAAAAATAAACCAGCAGAACCCCTAACACCAATACTGCCATACCGTTTCCGATACGCCGATACTTTTAGATGATGCTATCCATTAGCACTACAATACACTACCTACTTCACCATGAAACCATTACGTCTACTGCAATAACTGCAATACCATGGTGTAATAATTGTGCAACCGTGAAATTCAGTCGTATTCATTGAATGGCAAAAACCAAACTGACTGCAACTCACAAACAATCTACTAAATCCGATGAAACCATTTCTTCGTTGTGGTTCTCTTTGACAGAGTCTCACTCGACATCGGCTTTGATCAGCATGATCGCTGTATGCTAATAACCTTGGGATTCAAAGCAAGTAAACTATCACTTGTTTGAATTGGTCAATTCACCTCTGGGGTAAAGTCACGCACCGGTACTCGACCTCTGCGAGATGAACGTATTTTGTGTTTTTTATCCTTGTAACGTCGAATTTGTTCTTCTATTTTCCGTTTGGCACCAGTAACGGCTGCAACAATACTCGGTGCTGTATATGTTGCAACAAAATCATCATGCCGCTCAAGAGTCACCCTAACTTCAACTTCGGGGTTGTCTCGATGTCCAAGATCAATCGTCACTTCAATTGATGTCAAACGGTTATAAAATCGTAATAGTTTTCCTATTTTTTCTTGAATTCGCTCTTGGGTTCGGTGACTAATATGACCATGTCTTGCAGAAATTTCTATCAGCATGCTAATGCCCTCCAAAAAGAGTTACCAAAGTTCGGTACCAGCAGGAGAAATAAAGCCTCGCGAGCCAAAGCCCCGAAACCCCTTCTCACAGGGCCCGAACCCGGCGGCATTGCTTCAAATGCTAAATTTGCAATCGGGTCAAATCACCAGAGGAGCGATCCTAATTCACAGCAAAACCGCTTCGATAGCTCGTTCACTGGGAACTCGGATGTCAAACCGCTGATGGCTTAACCTATGTATTTTACACCAGAACCTAGAAAACGCAAAGGGTTTCTTACTCTCGTAACAGCACTAATATCGAATTACCAATCAAATCAACTCTGCGCAACGCATTCGATAAACTTCGCCTGACTGTTGCACAAAGGAAAAAATCCAAAAATCTCGATTTTACTAGCAGTCCAGCAACTGCCTAAGCAGACTCATCAAATATCAATCGTAATCCCAAATCTTTGCTAATCAGCACAATCCAAGCCCTATTCTGTGTTTAAAATCCATATCGCTGGAGTTTTTTATCGGTCCACAGTTGCTGCCAACGACGAATCGACACAACCTGTTGATTTGGATTTTTATCTGGGAAATACATTTGAGTCTTGCCTGTCAAATTTTTTAGCCTAATAAACGAAATAACTCGCTCCAACATGACAGTTGAATCCAACCCCTGCACCATCGCCTCGCCTAAATCACCTTGCAATTGCTCGTCAGTGCACGTTCCAAGCATCGCAGCAATCATCTCTGCTTGGTCACCGGCGCGTGATTGCAGTGCCTCTGAAATTTGGTCCATATCTGCTGTGTTTTGTTTCATACATTTAGAAATTGCAGCCACACTATCCTCCCAAGTGCTACGATACTCCGCATTATTTAATGTATCCATAATGGGATTAAATTCGCCTAAGTGCATGAGACAGCGTGCCGCCAAAATTTTGACTTGTAGCAAGCGATGAGTTTCAAACGCTTTTCGCAAGTCGGTCGATAGATCAGAACTATCTGACAAAACCGCCACTAACTCTTGCACCGTTTGTTGCTGATTTGCCCCCAGAGTCTGTGACATTTGATACCACTCGGGTAATTGCTTTTCAATCGCCACTTCTATTGTGCCGTCAGCTTGAATCGTTGTTGTCTGAATCGTTTGCTCCGTACCCACGCTCCCTAGCGGTACTGACGCAACACCCCGGTCTTGCCACTGAGCAGAAGGCGTACAATGAATTTGAACAACGCACTGATCAGAGGTTGCTGTGGCTGAATCACTGGAGGTGACCTGAACGGCAACAAGACTGTCTGAACCTGCTAGGTAAACGTCTATTTCACGGTCGCCGACACGAAGCGGAACGAGCGTCTTACGATCGGTCTCCCCCCGCAACACCAAGCAACCTTGTCGTAAATGTAACTGCGTAAATCCATCAACAACTGTAGGAATCAATAATTCACTCGTGTTGATAAGCGTTAATCGAGCGCCAGATCGCAGTGTAATTTCTGGACGAAATGGTGCGAATGTCTGCAAGGACATGCCTGGACCAATGATAGCCGCCGATACAATTCGCTGAAACACTCCCGTCTGAGGATCAATCGCAACTAACAATTCACGGTCTGCTAAGAATTCACCAAGCACACTAGCCTCAGAATACTCATCATTATCTTGAAATAGGCTTGGGGCTGAGTTGATTAAATCGCTGCGAGTCACCATTTTCTCGGGATTGCCCTCAGCTATGTCAGCCACTGGAATTGGAGAAAGTGATTGGCTGGATTGACTATTCGTTAAGGGGACTGCAGGAGCCTCAATATCACCTTGCGGTTCCTCGCTGGATTGAGGCTCTACCTTGAATAAAGGTCCAATAATCATGTGCGATTCATCCAATGGTCCAATGGCTCGCAATCCGATGATTATAACTAAGGCAAAAAACGTCAATACAACTAACGCTCTCCAGAGCGGTGAGGCGTTCGACGGCATGTAATCAGCGTCTGTATTAGCCGACACAACATCTTGCGGCATTGGAGATGTACTTTCCGGAGACTCCAATTCTTCAGCGTGAATCAATTGAATTAAACGAGTTCGCAAAGCATCATTAATTTCAATTGGCTCTTCAACGACTTTGGTTAATATAGTGTGACACGAAGCAACCTCACCTAAATGCATCTCCGATTCTAGGCAAATCTTTTCAAGTTCAGGGATTCTTGATTCCTCGAGTGTGTTATCTAGGTACTCAGCTACTGAATTGGGATCCGAGCCAATACCAGTGCCATCAAGCCTAGGGGCTGACAAATTCACTCGCCGTTTCGCACTCAGCGTGCGATATACCAAATCACTTGCGAAGTCACTCTTAGTAATTTTTTGTCCCAATTGCGTTGCATCGTCTGGATCTAAAATGTCGTCCAAATATGCCAACATGGTTCGTAGTGTCAATCGCATCTAAAATTCCCGTCTGAAATCTTCGAAAATGGTTGATCGTTAAAAGAAAGACAATTCCTCTATAGGTGTTAGTGGCAAGTTAGTCAGAATTCCGTACAATTTTTTAAGGAAAGATAATATTTTTTCTATATTGCAGACGCTCTATATCTAAGGATCGAGCCATGAGTTCACTTTTTGAAGCTTCCGAGCAATCAAATCTAGACCGCGTCAAGCCTTTGGCTGCGCGGATGCGTCCCAAAACACTTGATGAATTCGTCGGGCAAAGGCAGTTTTTAGGAGAAGGAAAACTGCTGCGACGGCTGCTTCAAGCTGACCGCTTAGGATCGGTACTATTCTACGGTCCACCCGGAACTGGAAAAACGACGCTCGCACAACTCCTAGCGGCCGAAACAAAAAGTCGTTTTCGTCAACTCAGCGCGGTTACGAGTGGAGTAAAAGATCTCCGCGTCGTTCTCGAAGATGCCCGTAATGAATTACAAACCGGCGGCGGCCGTACACTATTGTTTATTGATGAAATCCACCGTTTCAACAAATCGCAACAAGATGCGCTACTACCTGATGTAGAAAATGGAATCGTTACTTTAGTCGGTGCCACGACTGCAAATCCTTTCTTTGCCGTCAACAATGCCTTGATGAGCCGCAGTACGGTGTTTCAATTTGAACCCTTGGAAATCGAAGATATTCAATGCTTACTTAATCGAGCCCTCGCAGATAACTACAATGGCTTGGGGCGATATGAAGTTACACTAACCGATGAAGCCTGTAAGTATATTGCAAACATTTCCGATGGGGATGCTCGCCGCGCACTTTCAATACTTGAAATCGGAGTACTCTCAAATCGCAAGTTTCCGTTGACGTTTGATAAACAACTAGCAATAGAGTCCGTCCAACGAAAATCCGTTCACTACGATCCCACTGGTGATGAACACTATGACATCGCCAGCGCCTTAATTAAAAGTATCCGTGGTAGTGATGTGGATGCTGGTATTTATTGGCTCGCAAGAATGCTCGAAGGTGGTGAAGATATTCGGTTTATCTGCCGTCGTTTGATAATCTTGGCAAGTGAAGATATTGGTAATGCAGACCCTCTTGCACTATCGCTAACGGTTGCCTGTATGCAAGCCTGTGAAATGGTGGGATTGCCCGAATGTCAATTAACGCTGTCGCAAACGGTGGCATACTTAGCATGTGCACCTAAATCTAATGCCGCTACAGTTGCTATTAGCGAAGCAAGAACCGATATACGGCAAAGCCGAGTGATTCCAGTGCCGCGCGAACTACGCGATGCCCATTATGGTGGAGCCAAGCAACTTGGACACGGTGATGGTTATAAATATGCCCACAACCATCCCGACGGCATTGCCGATTTAGATTACCTCGGCGTTGAAAAAAATTATTATCGTCCCGTGGATCGAGGTTTCGAAGAAGAATTACAGAAACGACTTGCTACTATCCGCAAAATTCTACGAGGCTAGTTCTTTTCCATTCATATTAATTCGTGACCACTATTGCTCTAGCACTAAAGAAC
>Ga0315332_10000447_pt1 | contig 18802 bp, 13 predicted proteins | sample M110034915metaG_FD_203455 | JGI IMG/M metagenome (GOLD analysis project Ga0315332, IMG submission 203455) | Ammonia-oxidizing marine archaeal communities from Monterey Bay, California, United States - M1 100m 34915 | ecosystem: Environmental > Aquatic > Marine > Intertidal zone | place: USA...
TTTTTTGTAATTGAAGTTATCAAATGCAGCGCGAAAATTTTTTCGTTTTCGAAGAACGGTTATCCAACTCAGTCCCGCCTGAAATGTTTCTAGTGTTAAAAACTCAAATAGCTTTTGGTCTTCTCGTACAGGCACCCCCCAATCTTCGTCATGGTATTTAATGTACAAAGGGTCTTTACCAGGCCAAGCGCAACGCGATAGATTATTCATTTAAATTAACCGATTTCATGCCGTAAGCAATAACTACTCCTCCAGTGAAAAACATTATTAGGCTGTATATCGCAGGGGCAATTGCATAATTTTCGTTTAATAAAATAGTTGAAGCAACAGCAATAGCCATTGTTCCGTTTTGAATACCCGACTCAACAGAAATAGTAAGGGATTGAGATAAACTTAACTTGGCAATTTTGGCAGATATAAACCCGATTAACATTGTTGCAATATTTAACGCTAAAGCAATAAGCCCTGCTTGCTTAAAGTAAGGAACAAGGTCTTCTTTCTTTTTTAGAACCAAACCAATAATTACTAAAAACAATACAACTCCAGAGGCAATTTTTACTGGCTTGTTCATCTTGTCCGCAAAAGCTGGTTTTGCGGCTTTTATTCCCATACCAATTGACACAGGGATAATTACAATTACGAAAATTTGAGCAATTGTTTTGACCTTGTCAATTTGTATCATTTCGCTTGCATCTAAAAACTCAGTTAATGCAAAATCTACCACAAAAGGAATAGTAAAAATTGTTATTAAGCTATTTGCAGCTGTCAATGAAACGGACAAACCAGTGTCTCCTTTAGCAAGGTGTGTAATCAGGTTGGATGTTGGCCCCCCGGGGCATGCCGCTAAAACCATAACACCTATGGCGATGTCTGCTCCTGTTCCGAAAATTGAAATTAGAACATAAGCTATAATTGGCAAAAGAACAATCTGATTTACAAGCCCAACGACAATCGCTTTTGGCTTTTGAAATATGCGAATAAAATCATCTTTCACAAGGGATAGACCCATGCCAAACATTATGACGATGAGCGAAATCGCGAGTATTATCGTTCCTACATCCATTGGTATTAGTTTAGTAGATTTTCATCAACAATATTAGGCAAAGTAACTTTCAGTTGGGGATTTCTATCCATTTCTCGTTTAATAGCGAACATGGCCTCATCGTTTCTTGCCCAGCTTCTTCGAGCAATACCGTTGTTTACATCCCAAAACAGCATGGATTTCAATCTTCGGTCAGCGTCAGCGGAACCATCTAAAGTCATTCCGAAACCACCATTTATAACTTCACCCCAACCGACACCTCCACCATTATGGATGCTTACCCAAGTCGCACCCCTAAACGAATCACCAATCACATTCTGAATCGCCATGTCAGCAGTAAATTGTGAGCCGTCATAGATATTAGATGTTTCACGATAAGGGGAATCTGTGCCAGAAACATCATGGTGGTCTCGGCCTAAATTTACCGGCGCAGAAAGTCTTCCCTCAGCAACAGCGCGGTTAAACTCTTCGGCAATTTTCATTCTTCCTTCAGCATCAGCGTATAAAATACGGGCTTGAGAGCCAACCACCAACTTGTTTTCTTGCGCACCTTTAATCCAAGTAATGTTGTCCTGCATTTGTTGCTGGATTTCGTCTGGAGAGTTTTTCATTATCTCTTCTAGAACTGAACAAGCGATACCGTCTGTAGTTTTCAAATCTTCAGGTTTACCAGAAGTACACACCCAGCGGAACGGTCCAAAACCATAATCGAAACACATAGGCCCCATTATGTCTTGAACGTAGGAGTTGTATTTAAAATCAATTCCGTTTTCTGCCATTATATCAGCACCAGCACGAGAAGCCTCTAATAAAAAGGCGTTTCCATAATCGAAAAAATAGGTGCCTTTAGCTGTGTGTTTGTTTACAGCATCTGCATGTCTTCTAAGCGTAGCCTGAACTTTTTCTTTGAAGAGCCCAGGGTTATTAGCCATCATATCGTTAGACTCTTCGTAAGTCATATCAACAGGGTAATAACCTCCAGCCCAGGGGTTATGTAATGACGTTTGATCTGAGCCTAAGTCAACGTAAATATTTTCTTCATCAAACTTTTCCCAAACATCTACGATGTTTCCATCGTAGGCAAATGAAAGAACTTCTTTTGCGGTAACAGCTTTAGTAACTCTATTACATAGCACATCAAGGTCTGAAATAACCTCATCAACCCAGCCCTGTTCTTGTCTTTTGTAAGCCGCATCGGGATTAATTTCAGCCGTTACAGAAACCACACCTGCTATATTTCCCGCTTTGGGCTGTGCGCCGCTCATTCCTCCTAGTCCTGAGGTAACGAATAATTTACCTGCGGCACCTTTGTCGTCAATTTTTCTACAGCCGTTTAATACTGTAATTGTTGTTCCGTGAACAATTCCTTGTGGTCCGATATACATATATGAACCGGCAGTCATTTGTCCATATTGAGTTACACCTAAAGCATTGTATTTTTCCCAATCGTCAGGCTTCGAGTAGTTAGGAATCATCATCCCATTAGTAACAACAACTCGAGGGGCATCTTTGTGCGAGGGAAACAAACCCATTGGGTGGCCAGAATACATTACTAGCGTTTGCTCATTAGTCATTTCAGATAAATACTTCATACACAATAAATACTGTGCCCAATTAGAGAAAACAGCACCGTTACCTCCATAAGTAATAAGTTCGTGAGGGTGCTGTGCTATTGCATAATCCAAATTGTTTTGAATCATCAGCATTAGAGACTTAGCCTGGAGAGACTTGCCAGGATACTCACCTATCGGACGAGCGTAAATTTTATAGTCAGGACGAAAACGGTACATATAGATTCTTCCGTATTCTTCCAGCTCTTGCTTGAATTCAACAACAAGCTCTGCGTGGTGCTTCTTGTCAAAATACCTTAACGCATTTTTTAATGCTAATTTTTGTTCTTCAGCGGTAAGAATTGCTTTACGCTTGGGGGCGTGAGAAACCGCAGTGTCGTATTCTTTTTTCGCGGGCAACTCCGTCGGGATACCTTGTTTAATAAGTGCTTTAAAATCCATTATTTTTCTATTCTTCCTGTTTTCTTATTGAATCCGTATGGGCAGTGTCGACATGCGTTTTTGCAGCAATACCCACGTTTGAGTAAGTATTTTTCGGTGAATACCTTATACCCTTCTGGCGCAAGGTAATAGTCATCCTGTTCTAATTTAGAGTTGCTTGAAAAACCGCTCATATAATCCATCTAACAAATATAATTAGGTCTGGTTAGTTATTGATTTTTTACCTCAATTATTGCAGCTAACGAAATATGTTGAGCCTCCTCGCTTTCTGAGTTTTCTAACACGTATTTTTCAGCTGTTTTTCCCGTTTTTAACAAGCTTCCAGCTTCTTTAGGAGTTAACCGAACACCCCGATAAACAAAAGGAATTTTGAAATCACAGCCATTTTTATAGTCTAAACAACCCCAAGCAGATTTACCAGAGGCAATGAGCCCTTTTTTACATTTAGGACAAGAGTGTGGCGTAGATTTTTGTCTATTTAATTTTACGTCTTTTACCAATTCCGACACCATTTGATTCAGTTCTTCTTTGAATGTGCTAGTTGCTAAGGCACCCGTTTCAATGTCTCTTAGTTTCTTTTCCCAAAGACCAGTTAGTTCAGCCGATTTAAGCAAGTCTGAGTTAATTTTACCTATTAAATCTATACCGGTTGATGTAGCTACAATTCTCTTTTTTTGACGTTCGATATATTTTCTTCTAAAGAGTGTTTCAATAATATTGGCTCTAGTAGAAGGTCTTCCAATCCCATTCTCCTTCATCAACTCACGAAGACCATCATCATCAACTTGTTTTCCTGCTGTTTCCATTGCGCGCAAGAGCGAAGCTTCCGTATAGTATTTTGGCGGTGCTGTATGTTTTTCTTGTAACTGCGGTTGATGAACACCTTTCTCCCCTTTTTCAAAAGAAGGCATAACTCCGTCATCTTTTGAATCTTCGGCGGGGTAAAGCTCCTTCCATCCCGGGTCTAGAATTTGCTTCCCGGTAGCTTTAAACTTTAGTTTATCTAGCAGACCTATTACAGCAGTGTTGCTTATTTTACAATCAGGGAAAAACACCGAGATAAACCGCCTAGATATCATGTCGTAAACCTGTTTTTCTTGCAGCGAGAGGCTACTTGGGTATTGTCCAGTTGGTATAATTGCGTGGTGGTCGGTAACTTTTTTGTTATCGAAAACCTTTTTTGATTTACGAATCTTCTTTCCTATAATTTTGTCAGTATACTGTTTGTAGGGAGTCAACTTTTCTAAAATTCCTTTAATTTTAGGGTAAATGTCATCAGACAAGTAGGTGGTATCAACTCTTGGGTAGGTTACCAATTTCTTTTCATATAATTTTTGTACAAACCCTAAAGTATTCTCCGCAGAGAGCCCGTGTTTTTTATTGCACTCAACTTGAATTGAGGTGAGGTCAAATAGTTTTGGAGGCAATTGTTTTCCTTCTTTTTGCTCATATGAGTCAACCATGAATTCTGAGCCATGAATAGATTGAATTAACTCTTCTCCTTTTTCTTTTGTGCTAATTTTACCTTTTGTGCACGAAAAGAGAATATCACGATAAACTGTTTTGAGCTCAAAATAAGTCTCCGAAACAAAGTTCTGTATTTCATGATGTCGTTCCACGATCATCGCCAGGGTTGGGGTTTGAACTCTTCCAACGGAAAGTACTCGCCCGTTGCCGCCAAACTTGAGTGTAAATAATCTGGTCGCGTTCATTCCCAGCATCCAATCACCCACGGCACGGCACATGCCTGCTGCATATAGCCGATTATAATCATTACCAGGTTTTAGGTTTTTGAAGCCCTCTTTAATCGCTTCTTCTGTTAACGAAGAAATCCATAAACGAGACAAAGGTTTTGTCGAATTTGCCAAGGAGAGAACCCACCTCTGAATCAACTCACCTTCTTGACCAGCATCACCACAGTTTATAACAGAGTCGCATTTCTGAACTAGCTTCTCAATGGTTTGAAATTGTTTTTTAATGCCCTTATTGTTCTTCAGCTTAATTCCAAATTTGGGAGGAATCATAGGTAAGGAGTCTAGTGACCACTTTTTCCAAAAAGCATCATAATCGTTTGGTTCTTTGAGTGTGCATAAGTGCCCAAATGTCCAAGACACCCAGTAGCCATTACCCTCAAAGTAGCCATCTTTCCGCGTGCCCGCCCCAAGGATATGGGCAATATCCTTAGCTACACTTGGTTTTTCAGCGATGCACAGTTTCATGGTGTTGCGAATTTAGCAGTTTATATAGATATTTGCACGAAAGTTACGAACCATGGAAGTAAGAGACTTAGAGCCAAAACAAGTATGGAACAACTTTGCAAACTTAAATGATGTTCCGCGCCCATCAAAAAAAGAAGAAAGAGTAATAGCGTTTGCTAAAAGCTTCGGTGAAAATCTAGGGCTAGAAACTTACGTTGATTCTGTTGGTAATGTAATTGTAAAGAAGCCTGCAAGCTCAGGAATGGAAAACAGAAAAACGGTAATTCTCCAATCTCATTTAGACATGGTTCACCAGAAGAATGCGGATACTGTTTTTGATTTCGAAACCCAAGGGATTCAGATGTTAATTGAAGATGGCTGGGTTACTGCAAACGGCACGACACTTGGTGCAGATAACGGAATGGGTGTTGCCGCAATTATGAGCTTGTTAGAATCAACAGAAATTGCTCACCCCGCATTAGAAGCTCTTTTTACTATTGACGAAGAAACTGGCATGACGGGAGCTTTTGGTCTTGAAAAGGGAATATTAGAGGGCGATATTTTATTGAACCTAGATACCGAAGACGATGACGAGTTTTCTATCGGATGTGCAGGTGGAATTGACACTAACACGAACTACGAATACGAAACAGAACCAGCCACAGGCCAAGCCTATAAAATCACAGTTAAAGGACTAAAAGGAGGGCACTCAGGAATGGATATTCATCTTGGAAGAGGCAACGCAAACAAGATTATGAATCGTTTAATTACTGGTTGTGAAAATCATAATTTACGTATTGCTGAAATTGACGGGGGAAGCTTGCGTAACGCAATTCCACGAGAGTCTTTCGGAATCATTACAGCTCAAGAAAGTTATTTGGCTGATTTTGAATCTCGCTCAATAGACATAAAAAACGAACACGCAATTGTAGAATCGGGGTTAGTTATAAATATTGAGGAAGTTGACCTTCCGCAAAATGTAGTATGCGCAGCAGATGCTGAAAAAATTACTAATTCGGTAAGAGCAATGCATAATGGAGTGTATGCAATGAGCATGACCATCGATGGGTTGGTTGAAACCTCATCTTCTTTGTCGAGAGTGATTGTTAAGGACGGAAAATTTATCACGCAAAGCCTGCAACGAAGCTCTGTGGATACAGCCAAAATAGACGTAGCTTATACAATTGGGGCAGTGTTTAAGTTAATGGGTTGTGACGTGGAGCACACAGGCTCTTATCCTGGATGGTCACCAAACCCAAAATCTGAAATATTGGATTTAATGGTTGATAAATACAAGTTTATATTTAACGAAGACCCAAGAGTACAGTCTTGTCATGCAGGATTGGAGTGTGGTATTTTAGGAGAAAAACTACCAGGTGTTGATATGATTTCTTTTGGCCCAACGATTAGGAATCCACACTCACCAGACGAGAAAGTGAAGATTGATACAGTAGATAAATTCTGGCACTTCCTAGTCGAAGTATTAAAAGACACCCCAGTTAAGTCTTAGTGGAAAACTTAAAAATTCCTTCCCCCCTCCAAAGAGTTGAACATACTGTTTTTGACAACAACGGGATTACGTTTTACATAAAAAGAGACGATTTAATTCACTCTGAAATTTCAGGGAACAAGTGGCGAAAACTGAAGTACAATCTTCAAGAAGCAAGAGCTCAAAAAAAGGATACAATTTTAACTTTTGGAGGCGCTTTTTCTAACCATATTGCTTCGGCCGCTGCTATTGGAAAACAAAAAGGTTTTAAGACAGTTGGTGTAATTCGTGGAGAAGAACAATTAGAGAATCCAACACTTACACGAGCGAAAGAAAACGGCATGCAACTGTACTTTGTTTCACGAGACGAGTACAAACAAAAGGGCGAGACTGATTATCAGCTTGAGTTAAGAAATAGGTTTGGAAACGTGTATATCATTCCTGAAGGAGGAGCGAATGAGTTAGGCGCACAAGGGAGTGAAGAAATAGTTAATGAGATAGATGTAGACTTCGATTATATCTGTTGTGATTTAGGCACAGGGACGACTTTTTCGGGAGTCATAAATAGTATTGTAAAGGAACAATATGCAATTGGATTTTCGGCACTAAAGGGCGAAGATAAATTGACAGAAGCGGTTCAGAAATTCGAAAAAATCAAAAGAAAGAACTGGCACATTTCTTTTGATTATCACTTTGGGGGGTTTGCTAAAAGAAGTACCAAACTAGAGGAGTTTATCAAAGAGTTTCGAGAAGAAACAAATGTCCCATTAGACCCAATTTACACGGGTAAAATGGCATTCGGAATGCTCGACCTGGCTAAAAATGAATACTTTAAAAAAGGGTCAACGGTTATTATGGTTCACACAGGAGGCCTCCAAGGAATTGAGGGCTATAATAAGCGCTATGGAGCAAGCCTGCATTAAATAATTGCTTCGACCTTATACTAGAATAGTCTTATTTTTGCATTTACTAATAAGATAAAACAAAATATATGACTAGTTTGTTGCTTGCATATCTAAGAAAATTTCCGATTGACAAATACAAACACATTTTAACAAGATTTGTTAACCTAGAGAAACAAGGTCGATTTATAAAATACAAAAACGGACAAGGGGTAACATTCAACCTTGACCTAGAAGAATACCAAATGAAGCAGATTTTTTTCTTCGATTTTTATGAAAAAAACACAATTAGACACGTATTAAAATTAATGACTAAACTTAAAACTAAACCAGTTACATGTATCGATGTTGGAGGAAATATTGGATTTTATACACTGACAATAGACAAGGCACTAACGAATATTGAACACGAAATTCACTGTTTTGAACCAAATCCGTCAACCATAGAATACCTAGAGAAAAACTTACTCGAAAACGAAACAACTAGTGTGCAAATGAACCCGATTGGCTTGTCCAATAAAGAGGGGACATTTACTCTTCGTTACAACCTGAAAAACACCGGAACGGCAAGTATCTATAGGGGGGATAAAAAGGGGAAAACGGTTGAAATAAATGTTACCACTTTAGACAAGTATTGCGAAGAGAGGGGCATCGGAAATATTGATATCGTGAAAGTGGATATTGAAGGAGCAGAATTAGACTTTCTAAAGGGCGCGACAGGGATAATTAATAAGTCTAAAAATCTGATTATTATAATGGAGATAGTAGAAGAGAATTGTATTGCTGCTGGATATACAGGGGAAGAGCTGTACAAATATGTTGTTGATTTGGGTTTTGCAGCATATCTACCTAAACCTTGGCCATTCGGAATGAAAAAAATAGAAAGACTTCCAGAACATTATCATGACAACATAATTTTTATGAAGTAAGGCATTACGGCAAAGAACTAGTCTGTCCAATTTGATTTGTGGAAAACGTTTTTCTATTGAACATTAATTTGTTCTCTTCTCATATACATTTGCACCGCATGAAGAACTTTGTATTCATATTACTTCCGTTTTTAACTATCGCGGGGTATTCACAGCCCTCAGAGCGCATTCAGTCTCGCGCAGAGTACATTGAGCTGTACAAAGACGAAGCAATCCGTGAAATGTTGGTTAATGGAATTCCCGCGAGTATAACATTAGCCCAAGGAATATTAGAAAGTGATAACGGCAATAGCGCCCTAGCAAAATACGCAAACAACCATTTTGGAATTAAATGTCACAACGGTTGGAACGGGCCAACTTTTTACCAAGACGATGACGCAAAAGACGAATGCTTTAGAAAATATTATTCCGCTCACCGATCATATAAGGACCACTCTGAATTCTTAAGAACGCGAACACGTTACGCGTTTCTGTTCGATTATAAAACAAGCGACTATAAAAGGTGGGCACATGGGTTAAAAAAGGCGGGCTACGCTACTAATCCAAAATACGCCAACTTGCTAATCAATCTTATTGAAGAGAACAACTTGCAACAATACGATAAGGCTCGTAAGATGCCCCCGATTGAAAAAGAAGCTAAAAATACAGAGGTTAAAAAGAGTGAAAAGATTCCAGCCCGGGAATCAAAACCATTAGTTAAGATTCATGAGAATAACATCAAGTTTGTGATTGCAAAGCACGGCGATAGTTATTATAAAATAGCTGAAGAAAATGAAATGGGTTTGTGGCAAATCTTAAAGTACAACGAGCGAAAAAAACACAACAAACCAAAAGCGGGCGACATTATTTATTTACAACCAAAAAAGAACAAATCAAAAAAAGAGCCACATTCTGCTAGAAAAGGAGAAACGCTGTGGGAGATTTCTCAAATTTATGGCGTCAAACACGAGAAGCTATGTCAGTATAACAACAAGAAAGAAGATTATCGCCCCTTTCGGGGAGAGCAAATCTATCTAAGAAAGCAGAAGTAGGGAGTCGCGTCACCCATTGGTCATACTGAATTTATTTCAGCATCTAGAGCACTGAAAGGGAAACAGATTCCGAAACAAGTTCGAAAAGACTATTTATCCTAACACTTCTACACCCCTTTTCATCCTACCAATAGACTCTTCTTTACCAATAATTTCCAGTATTTTGAAAAGGTTGGGTCCCCCACCAACACCAGTTATTGATAATCGAAGAGCAATCATTGCAATACCGAAGCCATGCTCGTTGATTTCCACATACTTTTTAAAAGCACTTTCAAGTGTTTCAGCATCAAAAGAGGAAACGTTGTCAAAAAGAGAAACTAGGTCTGTAACAATTTTTGGAGATTGTTCTTTCCATTTTTTCTTCACTATTTTCTCATCGTAAGATGTTGGTGCTGCGAAAAAATATGCTCCAGCCGAGGGAATGTCTTTCGCAAACGTTGCTCGCTCTTTCATCTGGTCGCAGACCTTAGCAAGCAGTTCAGTGTCAATAGCCGCATCATTAATAAATTCCGCTAATTGGCGGCCTGTTTTGGCTTTCAAGTATTCTTGATTGAACCACTTAGCTTTATCGGGGTCAAATTTTGCTCCTCCCTTCCCTACTCTATCTAAAGAAAAAGCTTGCGTTAATTCTTCAATGGAGAAAATTTCTTGTTCGGTACCCGGGTTCCAACCCAAAAAGGAAAGCATGTTTATAAATGCATCAGGGAAATAACCTTCTTCTCGGTAACCAGTAGAGGTTTCTCCATTGTTGTTCCATTCTAGTGGAAAAACAGGGAAACCTAATCTGTCACCGTCTCTTTTGCTCAATTTTCCTGGGCCATCTGGCTTTAGCAATAGTGGTAAGTGAGAGAAAGAAGGCATGGAGTCTTCCCAGCCTAGGAAACGATATAATAACACATGAAGTGGCGCAGAAGGCAACCACTCTTCACCGCGAATAACGTGCGTGATTTTCATGGCGTAATCATCAACTACATTGGCCAAGTGGTAGGTTGGCATGCCGTCAGATTTGTAGAGGACTTTGTCATCCATCTTATTAGTTTGTACTGATACAGAACCACGAATTTCATCATTGAACTTTACTTCATCATTTGCGGGAACCATTAAGCGAACAACGTATTGTTCTCCAGCGGTTAGTTTAGCATCAGTTTCTTCTTTCGATAAATGGAGAGAGTTGTTTAAACCGTCACGAATAGATGAGTCATAAGAAAAAGTTTTTTTCTCAGCTTCAAATTGCTTACGTAAAGCGATTAATTCATCGGGCGTGTCAAATGCATAATACGCATTACCAGAAGCGATTAATTGTTCAGCAAATGCTGCGTACGATTCTTTTCGTTCCGATTGTCGATACGGACCATACTCCCCTCCTACTTTTGGACTTTCATCTGGATCTAAACCGCACCATTCTAAGGCTTCTAAAACATAATCTTCCGCACCTTCAACAAAACGTGTTTGGTCAGTATCTTCTATTCTAAGGACAAAAGCTCCGCCATGCTTTTTAGCATAGAGGTAATTGTATAAAGCAGTTCTAACACCACCAATATGTAAAGGTCCAGTTGGGCTTGGGGCAAATCTTACGCGTATTTTTGACATGATTTAATTTTTAGCAAAAGTAATTATTGTGCATCAAGCCAATTACGTTCTTGTGTCAGCAATTCATTAAAGTACCATTTCAGGTAGAGCGGCACTAAATTTAGAACCTGTAATTATTAACCACATTATGCGAAAATTTCAATACAAATAAATACTAGCGCATCTCCTCCATCAGCTCTGTAGTATCTGCGAAATAAGGCTAACACTAAAAATACTAAGTAAGAACCAACCTAAAAAACCTTCAATAATAGCAAGATATCGACCTATTCCGGTTACCGGAATATCACCAAAACCTAAAGTAGAGAAGGTGTTTACACTGAGCATGATGGAGTTCATTCCACGTAATAAAACCAAATATGAAAGATAGATTATAGTCATCACGGTAAGGCTGGTCCCCACCAAAAATTTACGTCCGCCACTCAAGTCTGTCCACCGACCCTGAAGGATTTCCAATCTTCTATACAGCCAAGTGTTAAATTTATATTTAGCTAATGCTAAACTGTATAAGGGCTTTAAGAGAATGGCGAACAAGAAAGGCAGCTCACTTTTTTTATCATTAAGGTTGATTTTAAATTTTTCAAATGAATTGAACTGACTTTTAGAACTTTCCGAATAGAAATCTTCTAGATTCTGTTCAGAGGAGAAGTAATTTATCATTGTATTTGATTTCTCCATGAAGAAATGTCTATTTATTCGGTCCCAGTCTGAATAAATGAAAAAGAAAATAAATGCGAACCAAAGCACAACCCACATGCTAATCTGAAGTGATCGCATGGGACTTGTACCATATTTAGCAAAATATTTGAGAAATACGTTTAAGTAATAACTAGCTGCTGATTCGAAATCATTATTCGATTCCATGAGTAATTTGAGACGTTTCGTCTCTAGGTCTTTCATTTCAACCAAGCATGAATTCGCCGATGCACGATCGCCTCGTGTTTTATAAAGACGGTAGAATTGGTTATATAAATTGACCAAACCATCGTAAGCATATTTATTAGTAAAATCTGTTCCTAACCTATTTCGAATCAAAATGGTGTCGTTAACCAATATAGCCAACTTAGTATCAGAAATCAAGCTCCAATCTAAATTGGTGTTTTCGTTTGGCATGGAAAATCTCTCTGCAGCTAAATAATCTGAAATAATAACATCTTTCATTGATAATGACTGGGCAATGCCGGAATTATTGAATACTAATCCCGTAAGGGAAGATGAAAGAAGGTTAAGTGTATTAATCTTGGTATTTATACAACGAATGGCAGCGTATAGATTATTTGTGTTTTCTGTGGACTCAGGAAAAGAGCAATCCACCAAAGTACATGCATCAACTTCGCTATCATAAAGAGCAACGCCATATCTTCTTTGACTTGTGGCGAAATCACATGAGTCAACTAAAAGCTGTAAATTCACCTTAGATCGATTAAGGGAAAAGTCAAAAATTGAGTTTTTATCTAGTCTTATTTCTTCAGAGGCTATATCAAACAACGAAAAGGCATGAATGGTTGATTTAATAAGATCAATATTGTCAATACTCGAATTCAACAACAATACACTTGCCCCTGAGCACTTTGATACTTTAAAACGCCTAAGATCGGTATTGGATATCCTCAAGCCCTTCAATACGCAATTCTGAAACGTTAGACGTTTAAGGTTAGAGATGTTTAACGCATATAATGAGATCAGACGCCCCCGAGAAAAGAACTCTACGGGGTCATTATGGTTATGATAACTCTTCCCTCGCACTACCACCTTGTCCTTAATAGCCAAACTACCATTGACCCTAGTTTTTGCCAACTCTTGAATTTCGTACCAGGTAATGGTATCCCGAACCACCTGCCCTTCGTTTGCCATTATTAAAGATGGCATAAGGATGAGTATAAGTAATTTCCACATTGCGCCTTAAAAGTAACAAATCGTAAGAAACCTACCTTCAAACAATTTACAGAATGGGGTTTTTCCAAGGAAAACAAATAGGCATTGTTTTCTTTCTTCTGGAATAATAAATAGGGAGCTCACAGACGTAATCTTTGCTTTCGGCTGATCTACACACAAAGGATTCAAGAGGATAAAACTCTTCAGGAACAATTTCAAAAACCTTTTTGGCGTTCATTGCTTTGCTTTCGGCACTCTAATTTCTCTCACTAAATCAATAATATTTTGCGGAGGCGCAGGCGTCAAATAAGAAACAGTAGCTGTAACTAAAAAGTTAATGAGCATACCCAGGGTTCCTATTCCTTCAGGTGAAACACTAAACCACCAGTTTTCAGCTGTATTGAGTTCGGGAGAGATAAACTTAAAATAAACGATGTAGCAAATCGTAAACAGTAAGCCAGAAACAATGCCCGCAATTGCTCCTTCTTTGTTTATTCGGGTGGAAAATATGCCCATTACAATTGCGGGAAAAAAGGAAGCTGCCGCTAAACCAAAAGCCAAGGCAACAACTTGCGCAACATAACCTGGGGGGTTAATACCGAAATATCCAGCCACAAGAACGGCAACTCCAGCAGCAATTCTTGCCAACAATAATTCTTGTTTTTCGGTGATTTCAGGCTTAATCTGTTTTTTCACTAAATCATGAGCAACTGCCGTAGACACAACAAGCAGTAATCCTGCGGCAGTAGAAAGTGCGGCAGCTAAACCGCCGGCCGCGACCAAACCGATTATCCAGTTAGGAAGTTTAGCAATTTCTGGGTTGGCTAGAACGATAATATCTCTGTCAATGGTTACCTCGTTTTGTCCAGCATCTTTAATGTATTGGATTATACCGTCATTATTTTTGTCTTCGATTGTAATTAAACCAGTGGCCTCCCAGTTTTGCACCCATGTTGGCCGCTTTTCGTACTCAACTTCGCTTACCGACTGCATCATGTTTAGTCGTGCAAAGGCCGCAATAGCGGGGGCGGTTGTGTATAATATCGCAATAAAGATTAGCGCGTATCCTGCAGAAACTCTTGCGTCACGTACTTTAGGTACAGTAAAAAACCGAACAATTACATGTGGTAATCCAGCTGTTCCGACCATAAGTGCAGCGGTAATAAAAAATACATCAATAGTTGATTTAGTGCCATCGGTGTAGGTGCCAAAACCTAATTCTTCAGACAGTCCATCGAGTTTGTCCAGCAGAAAAGTACCGGGCTCGTTAACGAGCTCAGCACCGAAACCCAGCTGGGGTATCGGGTTGCCCGTCATCATAATGGAGATGTATATCGCAGGGACTAAAAAGGCGAAAATCAATACGCAATATTGGGCCACTTGGGTGTAAGTAATTCCTTTCATCCCCCCTATCACCGCATAAAAGAACACAATAGCCACTCCGATAATTACACCAACGCGTATAGGCACATCTAAAAATCTAGAAAACACCACCCCTACCCCACGCATTTGACCAGCTACGTATGTAAACGAGATAAAAATTACGCACACTACAGCAATAAATCGTGCTGTTTCAGAATAGTAACGGTCACCAATAAAATCAGGGACTGTAAACTTACCGAACTTCCTAAGGTAAGGAGCGAGTAATAATGCGAGTAGCACATAGCCGCCAGTCCACCCCATTAGGTAAACGGAACCATCGCGTCCCGAGAATGAAATAATACCAGCCATTGAAATAAAAGAAGCCGCAGACATCCAATCAGCTGCAGTTGCCAACCCATTTGCCAAAGGAGAAACCTGCCCGTGAGCAATGTAAAAATCTTTAGTGGAAGACGCTCGAGACCAAATCGCAATTCCGATATATACAGCGAAGCTGAGCCCAACAATAATGAATGTCCATGTTTGAATCGTCCAGTCCATTACTCGTTTACATTATGTTTTTTGTCGAGGCGATTCATAAGGAAGACATAGACAAATATTAGCAACACAAAAACGTAAATAGAACCTTGTTGTGCAAACCAAAACCCGAGCTTAAAACCACCAATTCTTATGGTGTCTAGCTCGTCAACAAATAGAATTCCACAGCCAAACGAAACAGCGAACCAAACGAAAAGGAGTATCACTAAATACTTAAGATTCGTTTTCCAATATTGCTGCGCAGATTCGCTCATTCAGGGCGTGAATGTATTAAAAATCAGTGGGATTTCTCATTAATAAAAGCGGAAACCCGGCGCTCTAACCAGCTAGCTCCTTTAAATGCGGGCCAAGTTAAAAACCCCAAATGCCCACCGTTTTTTGGTATTTCAAGAAAAAAATTAGGATTGTTTTTTGCTTCATCTATAGGGTAGCATGACACAGATAAAAAGGAATCGTTTTCGGCGCTCACAAGTAATGTCGGGATATTTATTTGAGAGACAAACTGTTTGGAACTAGACTTTGTCCAGTAGTCTTTGGCGTCAAGAAATCCATGAACAGGAGCAGTAAACAGGTTGTCGAATTCATGAAAGTCTTTAGCAACATTGATCGCTTCAATATCTAGTTTTTTAGAGGGGTGTTGGGTTTTTTTTTGATTCGCTTTCGACTTCATGGATTTGAGAAAACGCTGAAGATAAATTTTGTTATTTAGCTTTTTCAACTCCATTGCAGAACCCTCTAAATCACAAGGAGTAGAAACAGCAATTCCGATTTTGATTTTCTCGGAAAGACTATTTCCGCTTTCTCCCAAATATTTGAGAACTTGGTTTCCTCCTAAACTAAAACCGACAATTATAATTTCAGAGTAATCTTTCGAAACATGATCTATTACCAGCCGAAGGTCGTCTGTCTTTCCGCTGTGGTATGAACCGAATGATTTGTTAATCTCACCGCTGCACCCACGCATATTCACACAAACAGTGTCACAGCCGATTAATCCAAGTTCCGTTGCCATCCCGACCATATAAGTTGATTCAGAATTGCCTTCTAAGCCGTGCACTAATATTGCAATTCGACTGTGCTTGTTTTTTACAAAATCTAAATCTAGAAAGTCATTATCAGGAGTTGAAATCCGATTGCGAGAATAATTTAAGGGGCTTACATTTCTGCCAAAGCGTGCTAGAATCGTTGTTAAATGCGGCCCACGAAAAGGAAAAGGCGCCCGATATGACGACTCAATAATTGGCACTTTCTTTAACCGTTGTTTTTTGGTTTACCGGAGCGCCATTTCTTATTGAAAGGACGCTTTCCTTTATTGAAAGGCTTTTTGCTCCCTCCCCCGTGACCAGCTCTTTTCTTTCTAAACGAAGGGTCCCATTTTGGACCGGGGCCAAACCCTTCCGGAAGAGGTGATTTAGGCACTTCAGACTCAATTAGCTCTTCAATTTTATGCATTTTGTACATGTCATCCTCGTTGACAAAAGTTAATGCTACTCCAGTAGTATTTGCTCTTGCTGTTCTTCCAACTCTATGCACATAATCCGGCGCATCATTAGGGACATCGAAGTTAACAACCAGATTAAGGTCTTTAATATCAATACCCCTGCTAACGACATCTGTAGCAACCAAGACTCGTATTCTTTTAGAACGGAAGCCAAGCAAAACACCTTCCCTTTGTTTTTGTTCATAATCCGAAGATATCGCGGCAACCTCATATTTTTTCCCACGGAACGCGTTCATAATATCAGCAACTTTACGTTTGGTTGAAGTAAAAACGATAATACTTTCGTACTCAGGATTCTTATCTATTAGTTGTGTTAATAGTTGAGCTTTTTGAGCATCATAAGCTAAATAAGCAGCTTGTAAAACCCCAGCTGCAGGCTTAGAAATAGCCATGCTAATTTCATCATATTCCTTCTTTAAAATTTTAGAAGCGAACTCTCTAATTTTAGGAGGCATAGTAGCGCTGAAAAAGAGCGATTGTCTTTCTTTAGGCATTTTCTTGATGATTTTAAGGATGTCATCGACAAACCCCATGTCAAGCATTCTATCAGCTTCGTCAAGAATTAAATGCTCAATGTTAGAGAAATTAACATAACCCATGTTTATGTGCGACATCAATTTTCCTGGCGTTGCCACGACAATATCGCAACCATTTGTTAAAGCAGATTTTTGTGCCTCCCAGTTTGTCCCATCCCCGCCTCCGTATATTGCTAGAGAACTAGCGCCCGTAAAGTAGGAAAAACCTTGAATTTCTTGTTCAATTTGAATCGCCAACTCTCGTGTTGGACAAATCACTAATGTATTTAATCCTTTTGTTGATTTGTTAGCTAATTTGTGTAAAACAGGTAAAATAAAAGCAGCAGTTTTTCCTGTTCCGGTTTGCGCACAACCTATTAAATCGTTGCCTGCAAGAATTTTCGGCATTGCCGCCTCTTGAATAGGTGTGGCGTCTTCAAACCCCATGTAACCAAGCCCTTCAATTAGCTGGTCGTGTAATTTAAGTTCTGTAAATTTCAAATGTCATTCGTTATGTTAAGATCTAAATTGGCGTAAAAACCTAAATCTTCATTGGTAAATAATTTCGTTATCAGTGCTATTTGGCCTACATGATACGAATAATGTTCGACAACGTGAATAATTATTCCTGTTCCCGACAGCCGAAACCCTTGAACGAGTCTTTTTTTATTTAGTTCTATTTCTGTTGCCGAAGCAATAACATCAACAGCTTTTGTTGAACACTTTGTTATTCGTTTAAGGAGCTTCCTGGCACCAATTTTTTGATTTGGGGCAAATTCAGCGACACGAAATCTAACATCATCTGCGCCACCCAACGAAGAGTTTATGTACTGGGTAATATTTCCCTCAAGGTGAAGAATCAAATTTCCAATCGAGTTTAACGCGTGCTTGTTCTCCCCTTGGAGATCAATCAAAGAAAGAGGGAGCGACCAAACTTGCTCCTCAGTTAACATTGAAAGACACTTTTCAACTCGAATGGTGTTTTCGTTAATTCTAAGAATAGACTGTTGTAAAAAATCGATTATCACAAGGGTTTGCAAGCGCTGAATAAATCTAAGCGAATGTATCAAAAATACTCTTAGAGAAAAGGTACAATTTTTGATTAAAAACAGAGTTAATCTTTATCGGAGATTATTCTCTAATTTTGTTTTAGTGTCAAACACTCTTTCCACATATAACGAGCTAATTGCAAAGCTTGATGAATTTATCCGCAGGTTTTATAAAAATCAGCTAATAAAGGGCGTAATATATTCTCTAGCGCTTCTTCTCTCCTATTTTCTATTGACAGTTTTAATTGATTACATCGGGGAGTTTGAAACAACGCTCAGAACCGGTTTGTTTTACGGGTTACTTCTGGTTTCAGGATTAACTATTGTTAAGTTTTTAGTTCTACCCGGAGCAAAACTATTTAATATGAGCGAAGGCCTTTCACACGATGAAGCCGCAAAAATAATTGGATCTCATTTTACTTCTGTGCAAGATAAATTGTTGAATGTATTGCAGCTAAAACAGTTAACAGATAATAGTAATTCTGCATTATTGTACGCAAGTATTGATCAAAAAGTAATGGAAATTAACCCCATTCCTTTTGCTTCGGCAATTGATTTTTCGGAAAACAGGAAGTATTTTAAGTTTGCCCTTCCGCCAATCGTTGTTTTTTTTCTATTGTTTTTCGTTGCGCCTAACGTGCTAAGACAAGGAACATATCGGTTGGTAAATCACACCCAGCATTTTGCGCCTGCGGCACCCTTTGTATTTATTGTAACCAATAAAAACCTAAAGGCAATTAAAGGAGATAATTATA
>Ga0315332_10000449_pt1 | contig 18800 bp, 15 predicted proteins | sample M110034915metaG_FD_203455 | JGI IMG/M metagenome (GOLD analysis project Ga0315332, IMG submission 203455) | Ammonia-oxidizing marine archaeal communities from Monterey Bay, California, United States - M1 100m 34915 | ecosystem: Environmental > Aquatic > Marine > Intertidal zone | place: USA...
TCGAAAGATGCCAACTGTGGCATCAGACGCAACTGGTCCACACAATCGCGAATGTTCATCAGTGGAGTAAAGCTGGTGGCGGCCAGCACCAAAATGACGATCAGAACAGAAAGACCTCGTTTCAGGACGGACGAGCCTGTTCCACTGATCCAGACGAATGCCGCCAACAGACCGGCCGAATTTGCGGCCACATCTTTCAGACTGGGGCTGCGTCCCGCGAAGGCCTGCAGGACTTCCGCCACAATCCCCAGCACCATCAACAGACTGGCAACAGCAGCCGTGCGGGCGACCGTCATCGGCAGGACTGTGGCAATACGATTCGACGGTCCAATGGCCGACGGATCCAGCAGCCCCACAATTATCAGAAACATGCAGAAGAACGTTGGTGCATGAGCAAGATTAAAGATGTGCCCCCACAGACGCCCTTCGACAGGAAACGGGAAGACGAGTGCAATTGCAACAACCGCCAGAACAAGAACGGCCAGACGGAGCCGCCCTGCGAGCAGGGACCCGACTGTGAGAAAGGACTGTCGCGGCGTATCAGAATGAGACATCGTACGATCTCGTTTGACAACCGTGAGCCGACGAGTCACCGGAATCCTCGCGTCCAGGTTCCGGCAGCCCGTTCGGACTATTCCGACGGTGTGGACGGTCCCGAACCTACGTCTGAAATCCCCTTCAGCATTCGAAACAGATCGCTGTCAGTGGTGAGAATCAGTCGAGTGCCACTGTCCAGTGCGGCCTCGTAAACATCCAGCGTGCGCTGAAAATTATAGAAATCACCGGTGGCCTTGATGGCCGTGGCATATGACTCAATGATCTCAGCTTCGACCTCACCTCTCAGGCGTTTGCTCTGTTCCTCGCCTTCGCCGAGAATCTTTTCCACTTCCGCATTGGTTTCGTTGATGATCTCCTGTTTCCGCTGCTGCCCTTCGTTTTCATATTTAGCGGCAATGGCCTCCATAAATGCCTTAAGTCTCGCAAAGGCAGCCAGCCTCACAGACGGGGCGAAACCAATGTTGCTGACACCAACGTCCACAAGTTCGATCCCTCGGTCAATCGATGCTTCAGCCTGAGCACCGTCGCCAACAGACAACTGGGCCTTGATTCGCTCATAAATTTCTTCAAGGATCTTCTCCCGACCAACGCGGATGGTGACCTGCTCAACATCCGATACCAGTTCTGCGGCAGGGTCCGCGGGGCCGGATGTCTCGTCCGGAAGATCGCTCACCCCGAAAGAATTTGTCAGTTCACGGTCCGTACTGCGGACGACTTCAGAAAGGTCGTAGGTCGTGATCACATCACGCACACCGGCACGCACACGCTGCAGCACCTGCTGTTCGGCGTTTTCCACGGTGCGCATTGATTTGACGAACTTCTCGGCGTTGGTGATCTTCCAGATAGCCCAGACAGAAACTTCAACTTTCTTGCCATCCTTCGTCGGCAGAGCCTCCAGAACGTCTCTTGAGCCACTGGCCCAGAACTGACGCGTCCGAGGCAGACGACGAACTTCCTGAATCAGCGGAATCTTGAAGTACAGCCCCGGCTCTTCAATGCTCCGGACCAGCTTCCCGAATTCCAGCACGACACCCAGTTCGCGCTGGTTGACGGTAAACATAGAGCCATAGGCGGCTACCAGAAGTATGGCGCCGACGACAACCGCGGCCGGACCGCGGGCAGAGTTATTCGCAGGCATCAGCGGCCCCCTTCACTAAGATTCAGCAACGGCAGCAGCTGCTGCAGATCAGAATCAATAATCGTCTTGTTTTCGACGTTCGAAAACACTTTTTCCAGCGATTCAAGATACAGCCGCTGGCGCGTTTCGTCAGGAGCCTTGGCGAATTGTTCGTATTGTGCCATCAGGGCATCGATTTCGCCCTTCACCTCCGATCTTCGCCGCGCTGCATAACCCTCCGCCTCACGAATAGCCTTGTCTCGTTCGGCTTTGGCGGTGGGCAACAGCGTGTTCTTTTCCTTATTCGCCTCGTTCTCCAGTTTGTCACGCGTCTGATCAGCTTCGTTGATCGCTGCGTAAGAAGCCTTTACCTGTTCAGGCGGCGTGACTCGCTGCAGCTGCAGATTCGTAATTCGAATTCCGCACTCATATTTGTCCAGCGTCCGCTGCGTGTCTGCCGCTGCCTTGATACTGATCTCTTCGCGTTTGCTGGTCAACACTTCACCAATCGAATAATCGCCGACCAGACGATTCATTACGGTCCGCCCCACGACCGTAATAACGGCCTGCAGATAGTCATCCTGATCCACACGTTCTGAGTGAAACGTAAACAGATACTTCTGCGGGTCCGCTACCTGCCACTGCACGGTCCACTCCACGGCGGCCGCATTCAGATCACCGGTCAGCATCAGCACATCTTCTTCGTTCTTGCGTGCAGCCAGCACTTCTCGCTTTTCGCCCGTGATACCAAACGGCATGCGCAGATTTCTTTCGCGGACATCGACGGTCAGTACCTCGTCAACAAACGGTATACAGAAGTGGAGGCCTGGAGTGGCTGTCGCATTGTACCGTCCAAAGCGCAGCACAACCGCCTCCTCATTGGGCTGGACGGTATACATCGTGCGCGATCCCAATAAAATCACTGCCAGAAAAACCACACCGATGACGATGACGCGAGTTGCCCGGGCAACGTCCTCACGCTTGAAGTCAAATTGAATGTCATTGGACATGAAAGTTCATTTTCTGTGTGAGAATGAAGAGACCAGCGTCAGGAATCCGACCAGCGTCAGAAAAGCCTCGACCGCCCAATAAGTGACGTGCTCCGAAAATCCGGGCCGAATCAGCACGTTCGTCAGCGGACGGTATTCCCGAAGACGAACGCATCTGTCATTCAGTCGGACCTCGAAATCTGTCGGATTCTTGCACATTGTGCAACATATCGGAACTCAGTGGACGACAGCGATCAGACAACATAGCGGATCGTTAGCTCTTCTGCGTCCAGAACGTCGCTGATACCAACGTACAACTCTGCTGACCACCGTCATAATCCGTTCTTTCGTTTTAGGCCGTGTGTTCCCCAGAGTGGCATGCATCTTCTCGGGTTTCATCAGCTTTCGGTGCCGGAACAATCGTCCAACTGCCGATCAAACTCCCCAGAGTGCCGGCGCAGACAGTTCTGTGCAACAAGACACGTGGGAATAGTAAATTTCGCTGCCAGGAGCGCGGAGATTGATCATGGACTATGACGTTGCAGTAATTGGAAATGATGAAGCCGCCTTCGAGATGCTGAGTCTGTCTGCGGCTTCCAAACGCCGAACCGTCGCAATATTACCGGAGTCCACGCATTCAGCATGGCTGGTTGGACAGAGCCTGCGAAGGCTGATTTCCGACCTTCTGGTCGACCGAACGGCACAGCGGCGAGCGATGTTTGCGAAAGCCGGGACCCCGCGACTGCTGCAGGCACTGGTCAGGGGGGCCGTCGTCGAAGAGGTCTCAGAACACGTCCGGATGCTGGAAAACATCGGTGTCGACGTGATGCTGGGCGAAGCCCGGTTTATCGGAAGTCGTGATCTGATGGTGTCTCTTGGAGTCTCGTGCCGTCGTGAAACCGTAACAGCCAGACACCTTGTAATCGGAACCGGTGTACGGCAAACAACGATGCATCGACCACTGGGGCTGATGCCGTTCCACCGGCCGGAGTCCCTGTTGACGGGACAACACCTGCCGAAGACTGCCTGCGTCGTTGGAGGTGGTGACGTCGGTGCGGGGCTTTCAGCGCTCATCAGTCTGTTTGGCGTTGCAACTCGGCACGTTGCGCGCCACGACAACGAATCCATAATGCACGAACTGGCAGCGGCTGCCGGAGTGCAGATTGGTTACCATCCGGCAGAGGTTGGGTTGCCACAGTTCGGAGCCCCCTTCACAAAGCTGCACGCTGATGTGGTGGATTGTCGTCGTTCCGTCGGTTTCACCGACCACCTGAGCCTTGATGCGATCAACGTCGAGCCCGATGAAAACGGGCAACTGTGGTGCGCCAGTAACTTTGAAACATGGTGCAGCGGAGTATTTGGAATTGGTGACGTGGTCGGGTTCTCCCCGGATACGGCGCTGCACCCGTCGATTCAGGCCGAACGAGTCATGAGTTCGATCACCCGCGCGATTCCGCGGCCCCACCTGTTGAATTCGTTGGTCCGTGCGACCGCTGCCGGTTAGGCCGCAGATTACAGCTTGAACAGGAACCTCAAAACAGTTTCCCCTGATCATCGTCATTCGATGAGTCAGGGGGATCAGGTGGCGAATCCTGCGGCGGCGTCCTGCCCACATGGCCCCATGCAGCGGCTGTGATCACACGGCCCCGGGGTGTTCGCTGAATCAACCCCTCTCGAAGCAGGTAGGGTTCGATTTCGTCTTCCAGAGTATCTGACGGAATGTTCATCGTGTGAGCAATTGCCTGTACGCCGGCCGGGCCACCGGAAAAAACGGTAATGATCGTTTCGATATACTGTCGATCAAGTTCCTCCAGCCCGCGATGGTCGACACCTTTCATCTGCAGCGCCTGATTGGCAACTTCCAGCGTAATCTTTCCGTTGACACGGGCATCAGCATAGTCTCGAGTCCAGCGGAGCCAGTTGTTGGCTTTGCGCGGTGTGCCACGTGACCGTAACGCAATCTGCCTTGCGGCTTCTTCCGTGGTTTCCGTGCGAAGTCTGGCAGCATTGCGGCGCACAATCGTGGTCAGTTCTTCCAGTGTGTAGAAACTAAGGTGTTCACGACTGACAAATCTATCTCTTAACGGAGCCGTCAGCATGCCACTTCTGGTGGTTGCCCCGATCACTGTGAACTGCTGCAACTTCATGTTGATCGTACGTGCATTCAGTCCGTCACCAAGAGTGATGTCGACACGAAAATCTTCCATCGCCGGATAAATGAATTCTTCAACGGCCGGCGGCATTCGGTGAATTTCATCGATAAAAAGAACGGATCCTGCACTCGCATTCGTCAGGTAGGGCAGCAAATCTTTGGGCGCACTAAGAGACGGACCGGCAGTAATCTGAAAATCCGTGCCGAGTTCCCGGGGAATCACCATCGCCAGAGTGGTCTTTCCGAGCCCCGGTGGCCCGTCGAGCAGCAGATGTCCCAGCGGCTCGCCTCTCTTCCGGGCAGCTTCCAGCAAGATCCGTATGCGTTCAACGACGTCCGTCTGGCCAACAACATCCTCCAGACACGCAGGTCGAAGCTCGTCGTCAAATTCCGGCGGATCAACACCAACACCGTCAGGAATCGCTGAACCGGGGAAACTCTGCGCCGTTTCATCGTCCGGATCCTCAGCAGAAAAATCATCCTGCCGAATAGTAGTTTCTCTGGCCATTCCTGAACCTTGCAACCTCCTGAGACGCGACCGGCTGAGGGAGTCGATTTCTGAATATGCGTGGGGAACGAAACAGGACAGCGACTTTACGGTCTTGCGTCTCAAGACCGCTACCGGCGTGTCGGCAGTCTGTCAGCCAGCCATGACTTCGTTCATAATTTCGTCCGGGATACTAAAATTCGCGGTGACGTTCTGGATGTCATCGTTTTCCTCCAGTACGTCCAGCAGTTTGATAACCCGCCGGCCACTCTTGACTTCCAGTTCTATTGTATTCTGAGGGACTCGAACAATTTCAGCACTTTGCGTTTCTATGCTCGCCGCTTCCAGTGCATCTGTAATCGCCTGAAAGGATTCCGGCGGGCCGGTCACCTGAAAGCCACCATGCACAGACTCAACATTGTCGGCGCCGGCCTCCAGAGCCACTTCAAAAAGCGTGTCTTCGTCAGCCTCCGATGCACCGACTGCGAAAACCGCTTTACGATCGAACATCCACGCAACACAACCTGTCGCTCCCAGATTTCCACCGTGAACTTCGAAAATTTTACGAACTTCGCTGGCGGTGCGGTTTCGGTTTTCCGTGAGAATCTCGCACAGCACGGCGACACCGTCCGGACCATATCCTTCGTACAGAAGCTCTTCGTACCTGGCCCCGGTCGTGTCCCCACATCCCTTCTTGACTGCCCGCTCGATGTTGTCCATCGGCATACTGTTCTTGCGCGCCTTATCAATAGCGTAACGCAGGGTAAGATTCGCAGAGGGATCTCCGCCACCATGCTGGGCGGCAACAATGATGGCTCGACTGAGCTTTGCGAAGAGCTTTCCGCGGACTTTGTCGATACGTGCTTTTTTGCGGGCGATGTTCGCCCAGTGAGAATGACCTGCCATACTGTTGGGTTGTTAAACTTCGGTTCCAGGATACGTATCAAATCGTGGCGATGGTAGCATCAGTGACGTTGCGCTGCTGTCAGCCCAGAAGTGTCAATTCCGTGTTCGAACCAGAAAACTGAAAATCAGAAAACCGTGACGCCGAACAACATCCTGCTGATGCTGCAGGCTCAGCGACCCACGGGTGTACTGTCCTTCGTGCTGGCAGCATCCTCTGTTGCCGAAGTCGGTTGTTCTTTTGATTTCTCAGGCGATGCAGCCGGGCCCTTCAGCTTATCTCCCAGACGCTTCAGAATCGATTCATCCGGAACGGCAGATTCTGTTTCTACGTTCTGCGCCTCCGTCCACGCCTTCCGGGCATCTTCGAGGTTGCCGAGAGCCTGCTCCACATCTCCAAGATGTTCGATGATTGTAGCGTCTCGGTAATCGGGATCGGCGTTGGCTTTCTTCAAGACTTCAAGGGCCTCTTCAAACTTACCAAGTCGATACAGCACCCAGCCCAGGCTATCAAGGTATGCCGGATTCTCCGGTTCCGCTTCCACGGCGATCCGCACCATCTTTTCTGCTTTTTCGAGGTTCTTGTCCTGTTCGGCATACAGGTAGCCAAGATCATTATTGACGCCCGGATCATCAGGCGACTGTGCATAAACTTCTTCAAGAATTCGCTCGCCATTGACCATATCGCCACTTTGTGCATAAGCATTCGATAACGCCATCCGCCCCCGCCGTGCAAATTCGTCTTTGATCTCAGGGATCGCCAGCAACTCTTCATACAGACGAATCGCTTTGCTCCACAGCGCCTGCCGTGTGTACAGCGCTCCCAGCAGCAAACGACTCCGTGCAGCCAGATCAGGATTGGATACGGCTAGGCCCGCCGCCGACTTTAACGCCCCTTCTGACGCCTCGAAATCGTCAGCCTGCAGCTGCACCCAACCCAACTGAAACGTGAGTTCAGCATTCTGCGGCCGAAGTTTCAACGCAGTTTTAACAGCCGTTATCGCTGCCTCGAAATTCTCGTTGAAAGTTTCAGCGTAGGACAGACGATAGAGAACCGCCACTCGTGCCTCCTGTGAAAGTGACCGAATGGCGATCAATTGGCGAAATGTTTGTGCAGCTTCAACGAACTTGTCCTGTGAGTACTGATTCAGGCCGAGTCGATTCAGCGCATCGACACCTATGATGCTATCGGGACCACGGTCCAGCGTTGCCCGTAAGAGAGTTTCCTGCTGCTCCAGTAATTCCAAGTCTTCGGCGATTCGGCTGTAGAAGTAAATCGCTCTGGCATCCTGTTCGCCGTCATTCTGACTTAAGGACTCTACACCTGCCGCCACAACTTGCTTTGCGAAGCTGTTCGCATTGGCAATTTGTGCAACCAGAGGAAGAAGTTCCTGAACCTGTATCCGCGCCTTAAGAGCCTTGTTAACGCCGGCAAGCAGGGAGGCGGCATCACGGTTGAGTATGTGAACCTGTACCAGGCCCAGATAAGCGTCCGCATCGGCTGAATCGGCAATGATCCTTTCAAACACAATTGTCGCCGCTGCCGCGTCGCCCTTTTCAACCAACAACTGTCCCAGGAACAGATTAACCGCATTTGCGTCATTCGTACCTTCAGCCAGCTCCGCAAGTCGGTCGGGAATCGCGTCCGCGCGAGACGTCGCATTGAACAGATCCGAGACGAGACGCAAGGATTCGGGCCGTCTGCGATTCGTGGTAAAATACCGATTCAAATTTTCTTCCGCCGGCCCCAGGTCGTCTTTGCGGTACTGGGCCAGAGCAAGCCAGTAGTGGTGGTCTCCGGGCATGTCGTTCCGGACGCGAGCCAATGCCTGAAAAGCAGTGATTGCATCGTCGTTTCGGCCGACATCCAGCATGACTTTCCCAATGGTTTCATACCCGGTGGTCTGGTCATTCATCAAGGCCTGGTGTTCGCGAAAATCGAGACCAAAATCCTCCGGCTGCTCCAGAGCGTTCAGCAGAACACGGTAGCTGCTGGCAGCCTTAGCCGTATTTCGAATAGCGACATACAAAATCCCGCGAATACGCTGGATGTTAATGTAATCCATGGAATCATGCTTAAGCCGTGGTGACGCGGCCGCTTCTTCGATCAGCTTGATCGCCTCCGGAACCTGACGCTGCCTTAAACTGTCTTCCGCCATCTGGCGACGCATGTCGTAATCGTCCGGATCAAGCTCAATGGCCTTCTTTGCCATTTCAGTCGCCTGCAGACGTTTACCCAATCGCATCAGCAATATCGCCTGGGCCCGAACCGGCTGAGGCGCAGTGGGATCTGCTGCGGCCGCCTTTTTGAATGCCTCCAATGCCTCATCAAAATCGCCCGCCTTTTGTGCGGCAACTCCTTCCATGTATGCCGCCATGGATTCCGTCTTCTTCGCGTCGATCGACTTCAGTGGATCCTTGAGCTCCTCACTGACGTCATCCCCCGGCTGGCGAAGTCCAGGCAACGGATCCTTCGACGGTTGCTGTTCCGCTGGTTGCGGCGTGGATTCCGGCGGTTGCGAGGACGCGTCAACACTAGTTACGAAGTGACACGCTGTCGCAGACACAAGAGCGATAAACAGGAGATTAGGAAGGCGAGTTCTGGACATCCGGAGGACCGTCGAATGGGGGGGAAACCATCAGAGTCAGGCAAGGCGACTTCAGTCGCCACCACGCTACATTATCACGAAAAGAAGCCTCATGAGAAGGTGAGACTCTTGAATTCGAGCTTCCAAAGCGTCTTACGACACAGGCGCTGTTATTTCTTTCTTTTTGGTGCTTTCTTCTTCACCGCTTTCTTCTTCACTGCAGTCTTCTTCACCGCTTTCTTCTTCACTGCAGTCTTCTTCACTGCAGTCTTCTTCACTGCAGTCTTCTTCTTTCCCTGCTTCTTTCTGGACACACTGCTCTTCGCGACTTTCGACTTGGTTGCCTTCTTCTTAGCCGGGGCCGCTTTGGCGGTTTTCTTCTTAGCCGGGGCGGTTTTCTTCTTAGCGAGGGGCGCCCGGGCTTTCGCAGGCGTGGTCTTGGCTGCAGAAGATTTTGCCGCAGCCTTCTGCCCCCTGGCGGCCTTGGCAGCGTTTTTCTTAGCCTTGGCCACAGCTTTCTTCACGACCTTCTTCCTCTTTCGCGGGGCTTTGAGAGTGGCCAATCGATCGGCTACTTTCAATACGTCAAACTCTTCTTCGTCGTACTCATCCGTAATCCGATCTGCAAACTTCGGGTCGGTGGCAAAGCATCGCAGCAAATGAATGAACCCTGAAGCATCAGCTTTCTTGACACCTGCCTTCAAAAACTCAGACGCAGATTCAATGGAACTGTCCGGAGGGACGATCCCCAAATGGACAGTTGCCCGGTGCGTGCCCTCATCCAGACAGACAACATGACTGCCAAGAACCTGTTGCAACGTGTAACTCGAGATAAATGGAGAGATGTAGTCGATCTTCTTCAGCCGCTTCTGCGCCGATTCCAGCGTAAGTCTTGCCAGTTTTTCGAAATCGAACGTATAAGTACTTTCGAACACAAATCGGAGTATGGATTTGATCCGCAAGCCTTTCCACGCTGCCTCTTTCAGATTGCTTAGCGTGCGTTCCAGTTCGGGTACCGAACTGACTCTGATTTCGTTCAGATCAAAATACGACTTCAACAGTTTCTCGTAGCCGGCTTCCGCCGCCTCCCAGGAATTATCTTCCAGGCAGACAGCAAACAGCATTGTTTCCAGGACCGGCAACTTGATCTTCGGAACGGATCGTCCGTAATCTTTCTGAAGCAGTGACGTAAGCTTCTTACATGCCTGCTGTTTATCGCTTGCTCGTGTGGCTGGCGCCGATGGCATTTTCTCATCCTGTGACGAACGGTAACGTAATCAGATGCCGGACGACGGCGTCTCTTCGGGCGACTCAACGTCCCCATTGTCTTCTGTGACGTTCTCTGTGGGAGAATTCAACAACTCATCCGGGGCCAGAACTTCGCGGAGAATACGAGATGTCTCGACTGACTTGTGAACACCCTGATCAATCTCAAAACGCAGTTCCGGAGTGTATCGGGTTTTGACGCGTTCCGCGACTTTCGACTGCAGGAATCCTCGGGCAGAATTCAAACCGTGCAGCGTCAGTGCTTCTTCCTTTTCTGACCCTCGAACAGAAACGCGAACCGTCGCGTATCGCAGGTCCGGACTCACCTGAGCCCCCAGAACCGTCACGTTGCGAATTCTGGGGTCGCGAAGCTCCTGCAGAATGGCCGTACTGACAACCTCGCGAATAACCGAAGCCACACGGGCTGTTCTGCGTGATGACATAGATGTTCCTCTGTTCGCCACGACTGCCGCGAAGGATGTTGTTCCACCTCACCACAGACACACGAGACTGGCCCGGCGTCCCAGTGTTTACTGGCGCCGATCGCAGTAACGCACCGTCAGGAAAGTGTCCGCTGAATTTCGTCGATGCGGAATGCCTCAAGCAGGTCACCGTCCTTAACATCGTTGAATCCGTCCAGTCGAATACCGCACTCCATACCTTCACGCACATCCTTAGCGTCGTCCTTTTCCCGCTTCAGTGAACCGATACGGTAGTCATTCAAAACCGTATTGTCTCGAATCACGTGAACACGGTTATCGCGAGCAATCGTTCCATTAATGACTCGGCATCCAGCGATCGTGCCGAACCGGCTGATGGCAAAGGTTCGCAGCACGATAGCCCGACCAGTCGCAACTTCAACCTTCTCCGGACGCAGCAGTCCTTCCAGCGACTGACGGATCTGCTCCGTGACCTCGTAAATAATATTGTATCGCCGAATCTCCACGGCTTCTTTTTCCGCCAGCTGCTCGGCTCGTTCTTCTGCAATCACATGAAACGCGACGATGATGGCTTCCGCAGCACTTGCCAGGTACACATCACTTTCGTTGACGCCCCCCACACCTTCGTGAATGATCGACACCTTCACTTCCGGGTGTTCAAACTTGCCCAGCTCACCGCGAATCGCTTCCAGTGAACCCGGCGTATCAGCCTTGATAATCAGGGGCAGTTCCTGAACACCCTCTCCGGCACGAGCGGAGTTCAAAATATCTTCCAGTGTTCTTGGCTGACCACGACGTGACAGCACCTGTTCACGTCCTTCATGCTGCCTGGTTTCAGCAACCTGCCGCGCTTCCTCGACATCCTTCATGACAAAGAAGTGAACACCGGCTGTCGGTACTTCGTTAAGACCGGCAACCTTAACAGGTGTTGACGGCCCCGCTTCCCGGACCTCGTTGCCCCTGTCGTCGTACATAGCGCGAATGCGGCCAAAACTGGTGCCGCACAGAACATCGTCTCCCACCTTTAACGTGCCTTTTTGCACGATCATCCAGGCAATCACGCCTCGCCCTTCGTCGCGAAAGGATTCAAGGCACACACCAACAGCTTCGCGATCCGGGTTGGCCTTGAACTCGAGCAGCTCAGCGGTCAACTGAAGTGTTTCCACCAGGTTATCCAGTCCCATCCCGGTCTCGCCCGATGTTCGCACCACTTCGTATTCGCCCCCCCATTCGGAAGGCAGGAGTTCGTGCTGAGCGAGCTGCTGCAGTACCTTCTGGTCGTCTACTTCGGGCAGGTCCATCTTGTTCAGCGCGATGACGATGGGTACACCTGCACTCTTGGCGTGGCTGATGCATTCTTCCGTCTGCGGCATGATGCCGTCGTCTGCAGCAATCACCAGGACAATCATGTCAGTGACGTTAGCTCCGCGAGCTCGCATTTCGCCGAATGCGGCGTGTCCCGGCGTGTCCACAAACGTGAGGTGCTGGCCTTCGTTTTCGATCTGGTAGGCGGCAATGTGCTGTGTAATACCCCCAGCCTCACCTGCCGCGACGGCGGCATTCCTCAGATTGTCCACCAGCGTTGTCTTGCCGTGATCGACGTGTCCAAGCACCGTAATAATCGGAGGACGCCATTCGAGGCTGTCTTCTTCATCATCGTGATCGAGCGACGCCAACAGCTCTGCTTCGATGTCACGACCACGTTTAATCTCCAGGTCAACGCCAAGCTCCATGGCGACTTCCAGGGCATCCTCCTCGTTGAGTTCATCATTGATGGTCACCATCCGACCATCCTGAAAGAAATAACTCATGATAGACTTGGCAGGACGACCGATGGCTTCCGAAAGGTTTCGTACCGTAATCGGAAACTCAATCTGAGCTGACGTCTTCAGATCAATGGGTGCCGACCGCTTCTTGCGGCGCATCTTCTTAGCCTGACGGGCCTCGTCGCGGGACTTCTGAAAGTCCTTCAGCAGCGACCCGCGTCTGGCACCGCCCGGTTTCCGCTTCGTGCCCTGAAGATTTTCATCATGATCGGCCTTCGCATCCTTCAGCTGCTGCAACTGCACAGCGAGAGGGCTGGCCCGATCCACGATGTCGGCCAGAGCAACATCCGGTTTCATCGCTTTTTCGGCGGTCTTCTTGGGCTTTGACTTGATCACTGGCGGCTGATAGACGGGAGGTGCAGCGACAAGTGGCCGGCCGAGCGGTTTGTCACGATCCTTCTCTTTGGCCCGCTCCGGTTGCTGCTCACGGTCCTTTATGGAACCAATCGGCTTCATCTCTCGCTGAGTTGGACGGCTCATGCGTTGAATTGGCGAAGCCTGTTTCTGAGGAGCTGCGGCCTCATCCCCTTCCAATGCTGGCGCTGGCTGTGACGCTTCCTCAGGTTCCGCCTCCGGAGTTGGTGTCCCGGACGAATCTGCCGTTTCTGTTGCGGGAGACGTATCGGACTCGGCCTCAGATTCGGCGTCGCTCACGACCTCCTCAACGACCGACTCAGTCTCGGCAGCAACGACCTCAGCTGGTGATTCCTCCGAAGTTTCGGCAGCTGTCTCGACAGCTGCTTCCTCTTCCTGTACTTCTTCGACGTCCTGTTCAGCTTCCGCACCGGACTTTGGTGTGGCAGGAAGCACACGAATGTCTCGAACCTTTCCCGCGTTTGCATCCCGGGTGGGGGCTAATGTTTCAGGCTTTTCATCGGGCGCCGCATCTTGCTGACCACGCCCCTTGATGTACGCAACCACCTGGTCGCGTTCCTCCGGCGTAAGAGTCGCGAGCGCATTACGCAGTTGAATCCCCGCTTCGTCACAGAGACCAATCAAAACCTTGCTGTCGAGGCCCAGTTCCCTGGCCAGAGCAAAGATACGAATCTTCAAGACAACTACCCCTTCGACGCGTCGCAGGAGACTTCCGGAGAAGAGTCCTGCGGTCGATCAGGACCGGTCGTGTCTGTATGACACTCCGGTACATTTCAACGTGCTTCGCAGTATACAGAAATGGACAGAATATTTGGCTTCATGGTATTTTTCTGACAATGTTCCCCTGTGAACGGCCGCGTACAGCCTGAATCTGACGTTTTACGCCAGACAAGTCCACCATCCGTGCGTCGTCGCCTCAGCACCTGAAATGAGCCTCCGGGGAATCAACAATTCTTTATTAAATGAAAACAATCACCATCATTTTTCGTTTCTCAAAATCATTATCCTGCGAAGCCGTCCGACAGCTTCACAACTGAAAGTTATTCACTTGTCGAGGAGTCCGACTTATCATCAGCATTTCCGGAGTTGCTCGACGCAGTTTCTTCTGCAGGTCCGCGATCACCGGCCGAAACATCGGCACTTTTATCATCCTGCTCTGCCGCAGCTTCCGTTTCGGCAGCCGTCACTTCGGACTCTGCTTCAGAGGCTTCGCCATCAACCTGTTCCGTCTGGGGTTCTGGAGCGGCCTGTTCCACAACCGAGTCATCCGCCGAGTCATCCGCCTTCGTTTCGGACCCGTCGGCCGTTGAGACAGCTGGCGGCTCTGCTGGCGGTGGATTAAGTTTTTTCGCAATTGCAGCTTCCCGCTCTTCCTGCTCGATTCGCAAACTTTCAACGTCTGCAAATTCTATGATGGCGTCCACATCTTCCTGTGTCAGGCCACTCATTTCCAGCAGTTCATCGGGCTCGATCACGGACAGATCATCGAAGGTAAAGAACCCCTGAGAAACAAGGTTCTCCACAAGATCCGACGGCATCTTAGGCACAACGCTGAAGGCTTCGATGGAAATATCCAGTTGTTCGTCCAACGACTCCTGAGTCATCACGTTGATGTCCCAGCCGCACAACTTCGAGGCCAGCCGTACATTCTGCCCACGCCGTCCAATTGCCAGTGACAGCTGATCCTCGCGAACCAGAATAATGACCTTGCCCAGCATCGGGCATAAGATCACATCTTCCACTTCGGCTGGTTGCAGGGCGTTGGGGACCAACAACTGCAGGCTGTCGTTCCAGCGAACAATGTCGATACGCTCACCGTTGAGTTCTTCAACAATGCCACGAATCCTTGCTCCTCGTACGCCGACACAGGCCCCCACGCAATCAATCGTGGTGTCGTAAGATGAAACCGCAACCTTCGACCGGTGCCCGGCCTCACGAGCGATTGAACGAGTTTCTATGATCCGATCGTTGACTTCCGGAATCTCAACTTCGAAGAGCCGTCGCACAAAGTCTGCATGTGTCCGGGAAAGGATCACGCGAACGCGCGAGCCGGCTTTCTTGACGTCAAGGACGATGGCACGCACCCGATCCCCAACACGGTAGCTTTCCTTGTTGATCTGTTCACTGCGAGGCAGGATAGCTTCCACCTTGCCGAGATTGACGATCACAGTCCCGCGATCAACGCGAGTCACCGCTCCGGTAACCAACTGACTCTTCAGGTCCAGGTACTGGTCGTAGTGAGAGTCTCGTTCCGCTTCGCGGATACGCTGAATCATCACCTGCTTGGCGGTCTGAGCCGAGATTCGCCCCAGCAGGTCGCCGATCAGATCCGGCTCCAGCAGAGCTCCGTCACAAGTAAGCGAAGGCTCTCCTGTGTCGCGGTCAATCCGAACATCGAGCACTTCTTCTTCAGAAAAATGTTTGCGGGCCGCTGAAAGTATGGCCTGCTCAATTCCTTCGAAGACGATTTCCTTGTCGATTGATTTATCACGGTGGATTGCATCAACAATCCGTTTGATTTCGTCACCGTTCATAACACGGAACCGTTAAGTCGTTACGTTATAACAAAAAAAGTGGGATAAGATCCCACTTTTCAGTACCGGCTCGAGTAAGAACCGGTCAGGCAGACCTGTCGTCTGAACGCGCGCCCACAGGGGCGAGATACCGCGTCAGAAACAGGAATGGGCTGTCTCACATACTGTGCATTATCTCTTCCTCAGTGCCAAAAAGCCGACCAGCAGCAGATGGCGATTCGGAACACTGAATCGGTAGTGACTCGCAGAATAGTCCGGGCGAACCACTCTCAATGAATCCGAACGCGGGACAATATCGCCGCGCGAGCAGACTGTCAAGCACCAAACGCCCTGTCCCGAGAAACAGGAAATCCGTGGCACAACGTCTAGGACTGGATGGACTCTCGAGCGAGCACCCGGGCACACTTGTACGCATGCTTGATCGTAAAGACCCGAGACTCGATTTGCTCAGCAGTGAAGTACCGCCCGGTTTCACTGGGAGGCAGTCCTGCCAGGGTCAGAGTCAGAGGCAGCAGATCAAGGAACTCTTTATAGCGTCTCTGCGAATCGGACGGTTCAGCCATTGCCGACTTCCTGAAATAGTGCGAGCGATCAATTCCATCTGCAACACCGACCGTCAACCGCCAGGTCGTCGCTGCATATACTGCTTAATAATGGCATCTGCGCCGCTGTTAGAGTCTTCCTCAACCGCTCCCTTTTCTCCGGTCGTGGCCTTCGGCGGAGCATCCTTAGCACCCGTTTCCGAGGGATCCGGAAGAGTCACGCCGGGCATGGTGGAAGTGTCTGCAGGCGCTTCCACCTGCTGCGGGTACGGATACGGCACTGGCGGGACCTGGCCCTGAAACCCGGGTGGATACGCCTGTGGCATTTGCCCCGGCACAGGCTGATACGGATAGCCCGGGTGCACCGGCTGCCCGGCCTGAGGCATCTGGGGATACGGCTGCCCCGGCATCTGTGGATATGGCTGTCCCGGCATGGGCATGGGCATGGGAGCGGCCATGACGGTCGTGTCCCCGGTGCCATCAACCGGCATTTGAGGTATCGGCATGGCTGGTGCCACCGGGGCAGCCGCAGCTCCGTCAGGAGCAGGGGCTGGCGCATCGGCCGATTCGGTAGGAATGGATTTCAACAAAGTCGTGTCAGACCCGATTGGCATCGCCACCGGTGTCATTTCTGTCACGGTTTGCGTGCCGGCCGCCACCAGGGTTTCCTCAGACTTCACAGAAACCTCGCCAGTACTCTCGCCAGATTCTACTTCGTTGATGCGAACAGAAAACTCCAGACTCCCCACGACGACTCTGTCATCCGGCTGCAGGACGACTTCCTTCTGAATTCTCTCATCATTCACCAGCGTTCCGTTGGTGCTGCCCAGGTCCCTGACGCGGACAGAGAATTCGTCTACAGTGAACACGCAATGGTGCCGACTGACCAATTCGCTGTTAGGACGAAGCTGACAGTCCTGCTCTCGGCCGATCAAAAACTTCTGGCGGTTGAGCGGAATCACTTGCCCGGCGTGTTTCCCGCCAAGTACGTGAAGTTCGGCGTTAATCATACTCTTCGTCGCTCCTCAACGGTGAACAACCAGTGGCCCGAGCGCGTAACTGCACAACCAGCTTGATACACCTGTTCACGGAATGTAGTGAGTACGCTTGTACACTTCCAGTAGAAGGGGGTCAATCAAGGCACTGAATGCTTGATTTCGGCGTATGGTCCCGAGAGCCGGGAAAGATGAGAAATAACAAAGAAGAAGAAGAATGGCTAGCTTCTATTTCATCGGAGTCATGGTCAGTTGTAAAGACCGCCAATCACAGCTTCTACTGGATTTCCCATAATTTCAATGCATCCAAGAATCCGGAACTCGCATGTTGGACCCCATTTATCCACGTTCCGGCCGGTCAAGTACAGGAAATTCCGCCACCACGTGAAAATCCGCAGCAACCGCGGCTGCAACAGTCTGAGGTAGAAGACGTTTGAAATCATTCATCATGAAGCGAGAACTCAAGTCCGCCACGCCGGGTATCGTCGGGGTGAACCGGGAAGCTCGCAACAGCACGCTACCATGCTGCAAAATCTTTCCTCTACGACGACGCTGAGCACTGCCCACCACCTTATGTGCCGCCATAACCACGTCTCGTGGGTCAGACCGAAGAAAGCAGAGAAATGGGGCATCTGCAGCTTTCTTGATCTGTCCGGTCGCCTGTCTGGTTCTGCATTCTGCTCCACACTGAGCAAGTAATTTGATGATTGCCAGGTGAATGCAGTCGTAGAGTGATGTAGGCGTGCGAGCCACGGGGTGAGTCTGCGGAATGACGCAGGAGTACGTAATTTCATGGTCGTGGAGAATCGCTCCACCACCCGTCAAACGTCGCACTCGCGGACACGTCCTCAGACGCGAGTCAAGCGGCTGTGCCTCGTCTTGAAAATACCCGAGAGAGACGGTTGGTTCGCACCAGGAATAGACCCTTACGAACGAGCGATTCGGCACGTCAGCGACGTGCTCCAGCAACCATTCGTCGATGGCCATGTTCTGCTGACCACTCTGCGGAATTCTGTCAACGATTACATCGCAGAGGGGCAGTGCAGACGTCATCGGAAATCCTGACCTGTTGATGCTTCAGACATCCGCGACTGACGATCAGAAAGATCAAGCGGATCAGCCTGTGCCCGAGAGGTATTCAGTCTCCGGCTGACTTCGAGGCCAGTTCGTGTAGATTCTCAGATTCGAACGAAGCGATTTTTTCCAACCGACGAATGTGACGCCCCGCTTCAAATTCAGTCTTCAGCCAGATCTGAATGATCTGATCCGCCAGCTGGTCGCTTAACTGATCGGCCGAAAGACAAACAACGTTAGCGTCATTGTGCAGACGACTTAGTTCGGCTGTTACGCTGTCGTTGCAGTTTGCAGCACGCACACCGGAGAACTTATTTGCAGCGATACACATGCCAATACCGGTTCCGCAAATAAGGATACCGCGGTCGACATCATCAGTGGCAACCGACTTTGCCACGCGTGACGCATAGTCCGGGTAGTCAACACTTTCACTGGAATCCGGACCGAAGTCCTGAACGGCATACCCCAGACTCTCAATCAACTGAATCAGTCGATTCTTAACCTGGAACCCCCTGTGATCGCTGGCAATTCCTATTCTCATTGTACTTCAGCGTCTTTCCGGACTAGTTCATCAAATATCGGCCGCAAACAGTCAGCAATCTCACCTGCACACCGCTCGTAATCGTCCATTCCTCCACCAATCGGATCAGAAACGCCGAAGCCATCTTCACGCAACAGTCGCATCCGTGAGGCCAGATCGGGCCTTGCATTGTGCAACATATTCAGGTGCCCCGGAGTCATCGCCAGAACCAAATCCGACACCATCAGCATGTCGTCCGTAACCTGTTGGCTAAGATGATGTGAAAGATCGATCCCTTTACTTTTCAAGACCTTAATCGCTTCACGAGACGCCGGAGCACTATCTGCAGCAGCAACCCCGGCAGACAGTACATCCACGTTGTGTTTGCGCAGATCGTCGTCTGAACAGTCCCAATGCTGGCACGCTAAATCTCG
>Ga0315332_10000455_pt1 | contig 18721 bp, 17 predicted proteins | sample M110034915metaG_FD_203455 | JGI IMG/M metagenome (GOLD analysis project Ga0315332, IMG submission 203455) | Ammonia-oxidizing marine archaeal communities from Monterey Bay, California, United States - M1 100m 34915 | ecosystem: Environmental > Aquatic > Marine > Intertidal zone | place: USA...
AGCCAGACAGACAACGATGATCAAAGCCAGCATCACTGCGTACTCAACTGCAGTCGGGCCATCTTCGGATACAATGAACTTCTTTACACTGTTTGCAAACTTCAACATCTCAATTATCCCCTCAGATCTGACTCATTAAAAGAATTGAATTCACCGGCAACACGTGTTGTGCCGTCTCGAATTGCGGGGTGTACCCCCAAGTGAAGCCCACGTGCGTTTCGTCTGCCGCAGCAATACCGTCAGGACTGGCGAAGGACTTCAGCGGAAACCTATGCCTGAAACGGTCCTTTTTCAGAAGTTCCTGTAAGAGATTCGTCAGGTGGGCATACCCCTGTGCAGCACACACGCGTTATGACGAATCTGACGACCAGGCATGATGGCGGCACCATTCCAATACAAGCTGAATTGTGAGGAAGATCCAGCCTGACCGGCTTGTTAGGTGACTCCGGATCGCCTGTTGCGCATAGACGATGAAACGGAACCAATAATTTGAGACGACAGACACAACACGAACACTGGTGTTCTGCACTGCGATTGCCGAAGACTTCCAACTGTCAATAGGAACGGAAACCGTAACGGAACAGCCCCGAAAATCACTGTCGTCGGCGTATTCTCGATAGCCGGCGGATGTCGGATCCGGTATTTTTGGTAAGCGATGGGGAAACTTTGTCAGTCCCCCCACACGCGTGACTCGTCATGCGTGTGGTCAGGGGTATCAGAGTACAAGAGACTACAGGAACGCGACGATGTTCTTCAGAATTCACTCCACGGCAGTTAAGTACGAAAGACTCTCCCCCCTCACCCCTGCGAAGCAACTGCCTGATAATGAAACGCCAGGAAAGACGCTCCCAAAGGATTTTCGACACATTGGATTCAGCGATTCGCGAGAAGAGCGTCGTTCTCGCAGCAGAGCCGATACGCGGCCGGAGCCGTACAGACCGTCCGTTCATGACGGTGGTAATGTCACCGCCAAAGCGCTTCTGATTGGCGGATGTGTTCTGGCAGTCGGCGTGCTTGTGCTTGTGGCAGTCAGATTGTCTCAGGTTTCTTCCGCAGGCAAGGTATCCCCTGAGCCCGCCGTCGTGGGGAGACCAGACAGTGATCTTTCGGGTGCCGATATCGGCATTGAGGTCGAACCGGATCTCCTCATTGAGGTTCCGGATATCGCCACCCCCGACAATCCTGATGCACCCATGGCGACCAGTCGCAGGAACCCAAAGAAGGTCAGGATCGCGGATGCTTCATCAACGGATGTCGTATCGCCCGAAACAGAAGAGAACGATGAGTCCGCGGTCAGCTCTACAGGGCATCAGGCGACGAATGTCCCCGAAGTCTTTCAAATTGACGGCCCAATCGCAGTACCCAGGTACAACCGTTCCAACCCTTACGCCGAAATTCAAACGGTTGACTTGATTGATGATATTCGGGGCCATCGCGTGATGGCATCACTGAACGAAATCTGCGTACACATCGTACCACTCAAAAGTGATGTCCGTGGTGGTGTGTCAGCAGCAGTTTCAGCGGGCGTTCGGGGCGCTCTGGAAAGATGCCAGCTGCAATATCGCGGCGGAATCAGCGAGCCAATTATGCTGGTGCAACTTGATGTCGTTAAGACCGGCGACGTTCAGTCGCTGTCGATGACAGCAATGCTGCTCGTCAATAAAGAATCACGTATACTGAAGGTGTGGCAACGAACTGCAGAGATTGGAGCCATCACCAACCAGGCTCTGCAGAAAGGAATCCTTCCGCCGAAATTGAATGGTGGCGTCAGCGGTTTCTTCACCGAGCTGCGAAGTCAGTTCGTCGACGTTCGTCGGCAATTTTCGGCCAAAGCAGACGACTGATTGTCAGGCCCGCTGACATGCCAGTGATACTCAATTCGGACCGGATGTCGCAAGCTTTGTGAATTCAGTCGCCGACTGCGTCCACCGGGCAGCAAGAACTTTCACTTTTTCTGAATACGCCACCGCAACGTCATGCTGCTCAGCACGGTCGGATTTGATGTCATAGAGTTCCCACGGTTCGCCTTTGGCAGCAACCAGTTTCCAATCGCCTGAGCGAACGGCTTTATGACCATCGTGAAACCACCACAAGTGGTCGTGTCGCAGACTGGTATCCGCATTGAACAGCGGCAGCAGACTTTTCCCAGGCGCCGCGGGGACGGCCGTGCCTTCCCATTCGGTCAGTGGCTTTGCACCGCACACCTCAAGAATCGTTGGCACGATGTCGATCACATGGCCAGCAGCACGACGGAAGCCCCCTTTGGCCGCAATTCCAGCGGGCCAGTGAATAAGCAGGGGAGTTGAAATACCGCCCTCGTGAACCCAGGTCTTATGTCGGCGGAATGGCGTATTGCAGGTTGTCGACCAGCCGGGACCCAGACAAAGATAGGAAGCTTCGGATCCCGGACTCGCCGACGGATCGTGTCCATCCGACCGAACCATGATCTCCGCACTGGCGCCGTTGTCTGAAAGGAAAAAAACAAGTGTATTATCGAACGCGTCCATGGCTCGCAACTGGTCCAGCACACGTCCGATTTCCTGGTCGACCCGATCAATCATCGCCGCGTGAATCGCCATCTTGCCAGCCTGAAACTGAATCTGTTCATCGGTCAGTGTGTTCCATGGCACCGGACGATTCACTTCGCCGGAACCAAGAATCTGAAGGTGTTCCGGAAAATGATACGGAGGACCAAGCGTCCTCTCGACAGCAGAAAGATTCACATTCAGCAGTCCCATTTGCTTTTGTTTCTGCCAGCGTGTTCGGCGCACTGCTTCCCAGTCCTGCTTATACGTGTCAGCGTACTTTGCGATATCTTCAGGCAGGGCGTGCAGTGGAAAGTGAGGAGCGGTAAATGCCAGATAATGAAAGAACGGGGCATCAGAGTGATTCTGCTGATGCTCCTGCAGGCATCGAACGGCGTGATCAGCGATCTCAACGGTGGCATAGTACCCGGAGTTCTTTTTCACGGCCGGCAACGGCTGATCGTCATCCCAATGCTTTTCAGGATTGAAGAACCGCCCCTGATCCAGCAGCAGGTACGAATGGTCAAAACCGCCCTCCAGTGGCATCCCATCGATGTGCCATTTGCCCGAATGATATGACCGATAGCCGGCGGGCCGCAACATGTCCGGCAATAATCTGGCCCACACGGGACGCCTGTTTCTGTTGCCGCCGCCGGCACCGGGCAGCACATCACGGCGAACCTGCTGTGCGTAGTAACCTGTCATCAGCACAGCTCGAGTCGGCCAGCAGCGTGCCGTATTATAAAACTGTGTGAACCGCAGACCGTTCTCCGCCAGCGAATCCAGATGCGGTGTCTGAATCTCGCCGCCGTAACAACCGAGATCCGAATAGCCCAGATCGTCAGCCATGATCAATAACACGTTGGGACGAGGAATCTGTTCAGCCAGAAGCCGTGGCAATCCGGCAGCGACAACGCTGAAAACCATCACGAGCCTGACCGATGTAGTTGCCACTCGAAGGACCGCTTCGCCGGGACAGCTTGAAAATCGTCTCATCGACCGCGGGCATATAGATTTAAACATGTTGAATACCTGAACTGCAGCAAGCTAAGTCCGGAGCTGACAGAAACAGGAAACGGATGAACCTGAATCCTCAGACTTACGTGCGCGAGTCTACAGGCTAAACACATCATTTACGACACTGTCTGCAACGACTTATCACTGCCGGGCGCGTATACTGCAGTCGCCGTCGCGTCCGACAACCATGGCGGTAAGGGGAGATACAAGTTCGTACTCGAGGAATTGCGCAGTTATGGCGTTCGATGTCCATCGGCACTGGCAGAAAGTTTCCGAACTCCTGCAGAACAATACACCGTTTGCGGTCGTCACGATGGTTGACGTCCGCGGCAGTGCCCCTCAGATTCCGGGTGCCAAGGCCATTGTTACAAGTGAAGGTATTGTGGAAGGAACTGTGGGTGGCGGCAAGGTGGAAGCTCGTGCCATTGCACGGGCTGCAGACATGCTGCAGGCAGCGGACGGCCACAGTTGTCAGTTCGTAACATGGAACCTGCAGACAGACATCGGTATGACCTGTGGGGGCGAAGTCAAATTCTTCTTTGAATTGTACCTGTGCAATGACTGGAAGATCTCGCTGTTCGGCGCCGGACATATTGCTCAGGCTCTCGTGCCAATCCTGCTGCAGATGAACTGTCGAGTCACCTGGATCGATCAACGTCAGGACTGGCTTTCGAAGACAGAGGACCACCCCAAGCTGACGAAGATCTGCCGTAAAAACCTGCAGGATGAAGTGAGAAACCTGGACCCCGGCAGTTTTTTTGTATTGATGACACAGGGACACGCAACAGATTTGCCGGTGCTGGCCGAGGTACTGCAAACCGGTCATCCGCCCTACATTGGCGTCCTGGGAAGTCTGCAAAAAGCGAAAGTTCTGAGACGTGATCTTAAAGACATGGGAGTGTCTGAAGCAAAGATCGCTTCGTTTTTCTGCCCCATGGGCCTGCCCATCGGCAATAACACCCCACCTGAAGTCGCGATCAGTGTCCTGTCTCAGCTTATCCAGGAACGCGATCGACTTGGAATCGTGGATCAGAGAACCAAGTCGTTCTGAGGCAGTTGGTATTCCGCATTGAAAATACTTCGAACAGCATCACAAAGATCAAGTGTCCGGAAATTCACCTTCGTATCGGGGCGACACACCAATTCTGTAGTCTCAGGCCGTCGATACGCTGCAGTTACGCGCGGCTTTTAAAACAGTCACGACCGTCCACACAGGTCGTGCGGTCAACCAATTCCTCGTCCGGCCCCAGCACGTGCTGCGTGCTGTTGCACCAGCAATTGAATCGAGTACTGCCTTCCTCATCCTGTGATTGCGGATCCGGATTGCCGGTCACGTAAATGGCCTTACTGCGAAGATTCATGCAGGGAGGCTGAGTCTGCGGCTGAGTCTGCGTTTCATCGAAGGAGCGTTTGTAAGTCATCGGTTTTCTCCCGATCATGATTCTAATCAAACTCTGAAGTCAGGCAGAACCGGTCGACAACCCATCCCGCAGAAATCAATGTTTCAAGAAAATATAATGATGTTAAGCGATATGGGATTCGACAGACGGCGCCGCTGATGGCTCATCCGGCAGCGGACCATCCAGTCCACCGGTGTCATGCCCCGCGGCCTTTAAGACTGCACGCTTAACAGCAACCTGCGTCAGTTGAATCTTATATTCGTTCTGAGAAAGTGGCATCGCGTCCACCACCGCCGCGACTCCGGCCATAGCAGCGGATTCTTCTGTCACCGCTTTCCCACACAGCGACCGGGCTGCGCCATTTGTAATCCACGGCGTCGGAGCAACCTGCCCCAGGACGACGCTGGCACTCTGCACTATTCCCGAAACCACATCCATGCTGACAGCAGCTGCCGCCAGCGGCTGATCCGGACCTTCTCCCTGACGGACTTCGTAGGCCGCGCTGAGTCTGTTGCCATGAGCCGGTATGATCACATGTGTCGCCAGCTGTCCAGGCTGCAACACGTTCTCCAGTTCACTGTCAGCTGCTGGTGTCTGATACAAATTGGCCAGATCCAGAATCTGCTCCTCGTCCGGTGCCGGACCGACAACTCGGACTCGCGCCCCCAAAGTGATTAATGCAGGAGCGAGCCGGGACGCATTGACAAACCTGGCCGAGCCTCGGTTACCGAGCACGGCGTGATATCGATTGTCGCCTTCGTTGACCATACGGCCGTTGTCGGCCAGTAATCCATGGCCTTCGCGAAAGTACCAGCAGTTTGGACGCCGCAGCAGTTCGCCCATCAGTGTGCCCTGCGACTGCAGCTGAATACTACTGATCCCCTGTATCACCTGCTTGGCTGAGGGAAACTGGTCGGTGTTCCTGTCATCCAGAAACTCATCCAGGCAGACAGCCGCGCCAATCCAGACGCTGCCGCTGTCGTCACGTTCGATCTGCTGCAGCGACTTGATCTCGCAGATGTTGACTACTCGATCGGCCGTCACGACCATCCGCTTCATCAGCCCGACAAGATCCGTCCCGCCCGCCAGAACCACCGCTTCTTTGTTCGGTTCCGTCAGCAGAGCAACGGCTTCGCTTTCCGTTGTTGGCTGCGCATACTCGAAATTTTTCATGGGAATTAACCTTTCGCAGTTCGGAGTGCGTCGAGCACGCGTTTGGGCGTGAGCGGCAGAGTTGGAACACGGACGCCGGTGGCATTACAAACCGCGTTTGCAATCGCAGCGCCACCACTGATGGCCGGCGGTTCTCCCAGACCGATCACCCCTCTTGCTCTTTCGCTCTCCGGTTCATGGAAATGAACAACCAGTTCACCGGTATCACCAAGCCGAGGCAGACGATAACTGTCCAGTTCGCTGTTAATAAATGCTCCGGTCTTCGGATCGTTGATTCGTTGTTCGAATAACGCCGCAGCAATACTCATGATCATCGCACCGTAGACCTGACTTTCGGCAGTCTTACGATTCATCACCAGGCCCATGTCCTGAACAGCCACCATCTTGATGATTTTCACGACGCCGGTGTCTGTATCGACAGCCACCCGAGCCATCTGGCATCCCGCAACATTCGAACTGGACAACGGACTGTCGTCCCCACGTTTGTAGATCGACGTGACCTCGAGCGGCTGAATACCAATAAGACTGCAAGCCTGCTTCCACGACATCGCCTTACCGCTGTAGTCGACGACGGAAATACTGCCGTTCGATGCTTCCAGCTTATCAGCAGGCACTTCCAGTTTCTTCGCCACAAGCTCAAACAACTGTGCCAGAACTTCCTGTGCTGCACGACGATGTGACTCACTTACAGCCCCCACCGTGGTGCTGCCACCGGACGCACCGCTGAACGGATACGTTGAGCTGCCGATGTTGACCTTCACGGCTTCGATCGGCAGCCCCAGAGTTTCAGCCAGAACCATTGCACAGATCGTTCGTGTTCCGGTACCCAAATCCTGAGTACCGCAGTAAGACTCAACACCACCATCCGGATGAATCTTCAGCAGACAGTTCGAACTGTTGGCTGTACCACCCCATTTGTGGATACCGATGCCCAGGCCCTCCACCACGGAACCGCGTCGCTTGCCTTTTCCGTGCAGGTGCCAGTGCTTGCGCCAGTCGATCAGGTCGGCCCCGATTCGCAACTGCTCAGCATAAACCAGTGACTTTTCAGGCGAGTCGATGTTCTCAAGGTTGCGCAGAAAGATATCCAGACTATCGGCGTGCATCTTTGCGGCCAGATCATCGTAGGCCGTCTGCGTAATGGCACAGGCCTGAGGATGATTGGGAGCTCTCCAGGCAACGGACGGTTCGTTGTCGGTGATAATTCCCGTAGCACGACGCCGCCAGTTCTTCGGACGAAAAACATAAGGAAAGTTGCCCACCGATACGGTCGACCCATTGAAGCCGGAAGTACCCCAGTGGTGGGAGTCCCAGACCTGCACAACACCGTTCTCGTCCGCACCGAGTTTTACATCGATGAAGCCGGACGGACGATTACCACCAATCTTCAGCTCCTGATCCCGAGTCAGCAGAAACTTAACCGGACGACCAGCCTTCTTGGCGATCTCTGCAGCCGCAATACCCCAGTAATCCGGCTTGAATTTGCTGCCGAAGCCGCCGCCGATGTATTCGCAGTGCACATCAACTTCATCGGCAGAAATCTTCAGGGCATCCGCGTATCCGTCGTCGGTTCTTGAGACGTTCTGTGTTGAAAGATTGACTTTCAGCCGGTCACCTTCCCAATGCAGCGTGGAACCGTGCGGTTCAAGGCAGCAGTGAGTAATCGTATCAATCCCGTAATTGCCTTCGACAACGTACTTTGACTGAGCAAACAGTTCCTGAACCTTCTGTTCTTCCCACTCTTCTTCGTCGTCATCATCACCAGGCTCACCCAGGGCCTCGTCCAGTTCAATCCCGCCGCCAGCCTTCTTCGTTCGTTTCTTTGCCTCAGCTGCCTGCAGGTCGTGATCGGCGACAAAGGACTCAAGCAACTCGTACTTGACCTTCAGTTTAGACACGCCTTCCGCCGCGATAGCCTCCGTTTCACCGGCAACCGCAACCAACAGAGTTCCGTCCGCACGAATCTCAACAGGATCGTCACCAGGTTTGGGAGCTTTGATCAGATGCACCAGCACAACACCGGGAACCCTCTCGGCCGCTGACGTGTCAACGGAAATCACGCGACAATGAGCGTGAGGGCAACCGAGTGCTCGTACCACCAGCTGCTTTGGAAGGTTAACGTCATACGTGTACTTGGCCGCGCCGGTCGACTTCTCCATCCCGTCCAGACGACTGACACGTTTGCCAATCAATCGAGCCTTGTGATTTTCGGGCCAGCTGTAGGTAACTTCAGCCATTTTAATTTCCTTTCACAAGAGAAATGACGGCCTGAAGGATATTCGCATAGGTCCCGCAGCGACAAATGTTGCCGTTAAGTCCAGCGCGAATCTGCTCTTCCGTGGCATTGGGATATTTGTTCAGGAACGCTCGAACGGCAACCACAAAACCCGGCGTGCAGAAACCACACTGCTGAGCATCATGCTCAACGAATGCAGAGGGTACTGCATCACCGCCAAGGCTTTCACATGTCGTAACTTCCTTGCCGGCCACAGCCAGCGCCAGAGTCGTGGAAGCCATCACGGCTTTGCCACCAACCAGCACCGTACTGGCCCCGCTGCTGCCACCCAGACTGACTGGTTTAGCGCCCGTCAGATCAAACTGGTAACGCAGGACGTCCAGCAAAGTTGTTCGTGGCTCGACCTTTGCCGCCATCGACTTTCCATTCACCTTCATGGTGATGGACGTTTCGCCGCTGACAACCTGCAGGCCCGGTGCGGCGGCTTCGGCTTCTGTCGATGACACGACCGATGAAGCCGCAACAGCAGCACCCGAGCCCTTTAAGAACCCACGCCGACTGACGCCTTGGGAGGATTGTTGTGACATGATGAATCCGTCAGGTTCAAGCCAATGAAACAAATGGGCGCAGCAACTGCCCGAATCAACCGGAATAAACGTATACGAATCCGGAGTCAGATTCAAACAAGTGGCCGCATTCCGTTCGTCCTGGCGGCTGACGCCCCATCCCAGGCATGGCGATCCGTCGTTGCAGAAGTGATGCTCTGCGGGCGACGCAGCAAGGCACGGACTGTATCCACATTCCTCAATGCGGGTGGGTCAGTCTGTGTCGTCTTCGTCAACCAGCCGCTTGCGCAGTCGGTTGTGGTCCTGACAGCACGCACAGGGACCAGTTTCAAACATCACGATGGCGCAGACATCGCACCAGTAATCGACTTCATATCGCTGGTCGTTGTCGAACTCATAAACGCGCAGAATCTGAATCAGCGGCTGATCCTGGTAACGCCGCACCAGGATCTGCATCTCTTTTTCACGCAGGCGCTTATCCTTACGAAAAGCTCGTCCGCGAAGGTTTTCGACGATCGGCAGCAGGTGTCCGTCTTTGGTCCGAAGCGCCAGCGAATTCTCGGCAACTTCCGGAACGGTGGAAATGCCAAACTCGCTCTTAAGAGCAGCGGCCAGCCAAACGATCTGCCCTCGTATCAACTCCGTCTGGAATTCAGGTTTGTTGCTGGAATCTTCGGGCGACTTCAACGAAGGTTCCTCATGTGATCCTGCCGCCTGAACTTCGACCGCACGAACTCCACTGAACCTCGATATCTTCTGAAAAACCACGCAACAGACGCCAAGGCTGACAAAGACCACCAGGCCCCGAACGGTGCGACTTATGTCGACACCGATGCCTCGCTGTCGTTCCGACGGACAATGCTCACCAGATGCCGGTGGATTAGAACTATTCTGTGGCATGACCAGCAACCACCAGATCGAACGGAACATCCTGTGTCTTGTTGCCAGCAGTCCCCTTGCCGACGGTGTGCAGTATCCACCAATCGTGAGCCTCGTCGTGTCTGACCGCCAATTCTGAGCCCTCAGTTGCTCTCTGCAGACACATCATCGCGGGATGGGTCGATCCGGCTGCTTCTGCGCTCGATTCCATCAGACTCTTCACGTCCCACACCTTGTCGACAGCATCGTGCTCAACACCAATCATCACCAGAAAGTCGCGAGTGGGTGACGTCCCTTCGTGATTACCATCGATCGGCTGTAATCCAAACCTCAAAGTGTACCAGCCGCTGCTGACTGACTGATCCCGGAAGTCTTTTCCTCTTCTGCTGAAGTGAAGCAGTCCGATCAGCTGTCCGGGAGCGAACGGATACAGTCGGTCTTCGGTCGCCTTAAACCCGGCCTCCACGGGCCATTGTTTGCGAAACCAGATCTCGCAGACGGTGCGACTGGAACTGCGTTTGACTCGGACACCCTTGTCCGCAAATTGCTCTCTTAGCTTTGCCGATACTTCATCCTGGTCAGGTGCCGCATCAATCAATTCAACACTGTGTTCCTGGCCTCTTACGACTGAGAGAGAAACGACGAGCAGGAACGCAGCAATTATGGAACAGAACTTCAACATTGATAATTTTCCTCCGCCAGTAGCGGTCAATACGAGCGGACACTCATATTTTTAAACGAACGAAACAAACAAGGCGTCAACCAGACACGAAATCACCCAAGGCAAGAGCTTTCGAGACCATCGGACAGCGCGTGCATTCGATGTCCTGACGGATCGGAAACATAATCCTGCTGAACGTCACACCGGCAGTCACCGAAAATCAGAGGCTTTCCGCCAGTCGTAGCTCAGCGGCATCAACTTCAAAAGTCCCCAGATAAGCAGTGCGGCTGTCCGGCACCGACCAGCGAGTTCCCAGCCGGCGGGCCTTGACCTCTCCCTCAATCGTCACGCCGGGTACGAAGCCCTGCAGTCCGGTGAGAGGAGGATAGTATGCGGATTCATTGGAACAGATGCAGTCGCCCTTTCGCGCCTTTCGTGTTTGCAGTCGAGCGTAATCACCAATCTGAACACTCGCGGTGACTTTGGCGACGTCAAACTGCATTTTAATCTTCGCCCGGTGCAGACCCGCGATGTCCGCATCGGCAAGACCTGTTTGCAGCAACGCAAATTCTTTTAGAGCAAAGACCTCCTGAGCGTCAGCAGCAGAATCGATGATAATGACGGCCTTCTTCGTTGCGGCATTGTCGAGCCCCTTGAAGCCAAGTGTGTGAGAAGCTTTAACCACGACGGCAACGGATTGTCCGGTAAGATCAACACCAGCCAGACGACCACCGTGGATCTGCCAGGTCATGATGGCATTCTTGCCTGCAGAACCCACTTCGCCGTTGGCGAAACACGGTCCCGTATACACCTGGCATGTTCGAACTTCGACATAGGTACCACTCACGCGATCCGCAGCTGTCGCGGCGGTGGCGCTAACTACCAGTATTATTGAGCTCAGAATGACGGCTCGCATGTAAATTTCCTGTTTATTGAGATCAACGATCAAACTGAAACGCCCAGTCGCTGCAGAACAAGCTGTTTGTGGGCACCACGACCCGGCGACGGCTGGCTGCTGCTCTTGCGAGACGTGAGCCGCAGAACCGAATTGCAGGCATTCTAGTTTCCCGCACCCCACTGAGTCCATCGCTTTGGCCCAAATACAGCGTCATACTGGCCAGTACTCGCCGTGAATCGCCTGTTCCGTCACAAGGCGTGCACAGCAACACCTGTAAGGACAAATGTCCGCCTGAACTTCGCGTGAAGTTGCGCGACACGGTCAAATTTCGGCGAGATATCAGAAGTTGGCACCTGACCGGCACCACAGGGAAGATGGGAAGACCCCATGGGTGGACATGACAGTGACTACAATCCGTTCGCAGCTCCGCAGACTGAAACAGCGCCTGCAGTGCGGGTGGACCACTTCGAACCATGCGCCTGCCCGAAGTGCGGCCATGAAGGGGCACAGCCCGCACCCTATGACAAGTGGCACGGACGGCGGGCCCCCAAAGCCATTCAGGATGTTTTGTGCCAGAGCTGCGGCGCTAATTACAATGGCGAAACGGGGATCGTTTATCCACCGAGAAAGAGTCCGCTGATCTGGTTTCTTCTGGCCCTTGGGCTGTTTCTGCTTTATCTGTTGTTCGTCACCAGCCCGGTCTGGCTCTTGATGGTTTTTTTGCAGTGAGTCGACCGCCACTCGGGAAGCGACTCACGTATCCGGAACCGCCGTCACTGTGTGTCAGGTTCAGACACAGACGTCTGGTTTCGAAAACTACGCCTCTCTGACGCCCTGGAAACGAGCATCGCCGAAACCAAGAATCGGATAGAAAATGGGGCCCAGGAAGGCGCGACCAATCCCGAAGCCCGCACTCTTGCCAAAGTTTTCCGCCACAGCGATGGACATCAGAATTGTGACAAATAAGTTGGCCACGGGAACGAGCATCAACAGTATCCACCACAGGGGCTTACCGGCGATCCTGAGCAGGACAACAACGTTGTAGAATGGAATGATGCACGCCCAACCCGGCTCTCCCGCCTTATCAAACGTCTTCCACAAACCAGCGATGATCACGATAACCAACGCCAACCAAACTACGAGACAACAATACTGCCGATGTCTTCCATTTTTTCTCCTTCGAGTTTTGTGTATGACCAGCAGGGAGCACACCGTTATAGGCTATCAGCGTCCCCCCGTGAAAACAAACACGTGCAGTAAAAGCGTCTGAGGGCGGCACGGGATTGATTAGTGCAGACAGCACCGTGCTCGTGGAGAGACGCAAGCTCGTCGGCTGAGTCTCCGTTGCTTATGACTGCTCCTGCCCACTTCGAAGCCGTATGTAATCTTCTGGAGTGTCCATATCGTCAGGGTGTTCGCCGGCCGGTAAGTCCAGCCACTGCACGGATTCAGCGACGGTCAGGCACTTGATGCCCTGTTCGGCCCCCAGTTTGAAAACATCAGGCACCAGTGACCACGAGAAGGAAACCGGGTGTCCGCGGCGATCACCGAAACGCGGTACAACGACCGTATCAAATTCACTGTTCGCTTCGATCACCTGGTTAATCAGTCCGGAAGTCAGTGTCGGCAAGTCAGCCGGCGCCACCATCCAGCGGTCTCCTGCGTCCGGGGCGCACTGTTCCGCGATATGCCCCAGGCCCAGCTGAATCGACTTTTTCATGTCCGGCGGGTCTTCTTCCGGAATCACCAGGTCAGCGTTTGGCCAGCGCCGGCACGCTTTCTGGAGCTGAACATCATCCTTGCGCACAATCACGACAACGCGATCCGCGTGACTTTCGGTCCACGCCAGCAAAACCTGATCGATCACGGTTACGTTGTTCCACGGCAGAAGCAGCTTGTGTTGCGACCCCATTCGCAGACTCTGCCCGGCCGCGGGAATGATTCCAAAACACTTCATCTGAGCCTTCATACTCGACCTCGCACACGCACCACGAAGATGATAATCGGTTGGGGACTAATGACAAACGACGGACAACGTGCCAGGATAAAGCGAACCCAGGAGGATTTCGCGTGATCGATTTTGAATATGCCGCCCCTACTCAACTGGACGAAGCCATAAGACTGCTCGCCGCAGCCGGTGACGGTACGCGAATCCTGGCTGGCGGTACCGACATAATTGTGCAATTGAGGGAAGGCCTGCGCAGTGCAGACCTGGTTGTGGACATCAAGAAAATCTCTGAGCTGACTCAGCTGAAACTCTCCGGCGACAAGGGCCTGCATCTGGGAGCGAGCGTGTCGTGCCGGCGAATCTATGACGACCAGAATATCGCAGCCTCATACCCGGGTTTAGCTGACGCGGTCCGCATCATCGGCGGTTGGCAGATTCAAAGCCGCGCCAGTGTAGGAGGAAATCTGTGCAATTCGTCGCCGGCCGCCGATGCGATTCCACCACTGATCGCATACTCGGCGACCGCTCATATTGCCGGGCCAGGCGGAAAACGAATGGTTCCCGTCGAAGAATTCTGTACAGCACCTGGTCACAATATTCTGCAGCAGGGTGAACTGCTGGTCGCCCTGACGCTGCCACCTCAACCGTCGAACGCCGGATCAGCCTATCAAAGATTCATTCCCCGCAACGAAATGGACATCGCCGTTGCCGGGGCTGCTTCGTGGGTACAGCTGGACCAAAGCGGCGAACGGATCGAACAGGCGCGGATCGCGCTGTCGGCCGTCGCGCCCACCCCCGTGTTCGCCGTCGATGCTTCTGAGTGGCTGAAAGGCCAGGTCGTCAGTGAAGAGGTGTTTGCCGAGGCCGGTGAACTGGCCAAACGCGTCGCCTCACCCATCGACGACATGCGCGGCACAGCTGAATATCGCACACACCTGGTCGGCGTGCTGACCAAACGAACACTGGCCACAGCCTGTCAACGCGCTCGGAAATGAGACGTTTGATTGTCGATCTGAACATCGCTTGATTGAAACAAGCCTGACAGAAGGAGTTCACCAGCAACGTGAAGACACACGTAACAACAACCATTAACGGTGCAACCGTCGAGTTTCTGTGCCAGCCCCGCCAGAGCCTTTTAGCAGTGCTGCGCGACGAACTCTCGCTTACCGGATGTAAAGAAGGCTGCAACAACGGCAACTGTGGCGCCTGTACGGTGATGCTGGACGGATTACCCGTGGACAGCTGCCTGGTGCTGGCGGTAGAAGCCGAAGGGGCAGAAATCGAAACTGTCGAAGGAATCGCCGAGCAGGGACATCTGCACCCGCTGCAGCAGTGTTTTCTGGAAGGCGCCGCGCTGCAGTGCGGCATCTGCACGCCAGGATTCCTGGTGACCGCGAAGGCACTGCTGGAAAAGAACCCGCAGCCGTCCGAACAGGAAATTCGATTCGGTCTGGCAGGCAACCTGTGCCGCTGTACGGGCTACGATAAGATCGTTCGAGCTGTGCAGGCCGCCTCCCAGGCATCACCGGAATCTTAGAACCCTGATCTCTGACCACAGCCGTCAAGCATCGCACAGAACAGAGACCGAGGAGAAATCGTCGTGAGTACCGAAGTCGCTCCTGATACACAAACGCCCGCCACGTACAAAGTCATCGGCACACGCCCCGTAAGGCACGATGGTGCTGATAAGGTGACAGGCAAAGCCGTTTACACTGATGATCTGCACGTGCCCAACATGGTCTTCGGCGCGTTCGTGCGCAGCCCGCATGCCCATGCCCGCATCGTGTCAATCGATACCAGCGATGCCGAAAAGATGCCGGGCGTGCTGGCCACCTGCACGTCCGCGGATCTGCCCGACCCGTGGGACAAGGTCGACAATCTCGGCGAAGGCTGCGTCAACTACGCACACCTGTCCGGCAATGTGCTGGCCCGAAACAAAGCGTTGTATAAAGGACATGCTGTCGCCGCGGTAGCGGCCACCGATTCTTACCTGGCTCAGGAAGCCGCCCGACGCATCAGGGTCGAATTCGAACCGCTGCCGGCGACGATGTGCGTGCAGGACGCCATGCGAAACGACGCGCCGCTGCTGCACGACGAACTGATCACACACACACTGGATGACAAGCCGGCGCGACCCAGTAACATCGCCAGTCATATTCAATTCGAAAAAGGCAACGTCGACGAGGGATTCGCAGCAGCCGACGTCGTGATCGAACGCGAATTCAAAACCGCGACAGTCCATCAGGGCTACATTGAACCACATGTCTCGGTCGCGCTGTGGAACGAGGATGGCCGGTTGAAGATCTGGACCGCCACTCAGGGTTCGTTCGTGGTACGACAGCAAATGGCCGAACTGCTGAAGATGCCGGTGTCACAAATCACAATCGTCCCGTGCGAAATCGGGGGCGGCTTCGGTGGCAAGATTTCGGTCTACGAACAACCTGTGGCTGCCGTGCTGAGCCGCAAGTGCGGTCGCCCGGTGAAGATCATGATGCAGCGTGACGAAGTCTTTGAAGCGACCGGCCCGACTCCTGCCTCGTTCATGCGAGTAAAGCTGGGTGCCACGAAGGATGGAAAGCTGACGGCTGGAAAAGCCTGGCTTGCATTTGATGCGGGCGCGTTTCCGGGTGGCGTCATCGGTCCGGGCGCCATGTGCGTCTTCAGCTGTTACGACCTGCCGCACGCCACCGTCGATGGCTTTGATGTCGTGCTGAACAAACCCAAGACTCAGGCCTATCGGGCACCCGGATCCACCCATGTCGCTTTCGCCACCGAATGCGTTATCGATGAACTGGCGGAACGACTGAAAATCGACCCCATCGAATTTCGCCTGAACAACGCAGCGAAGGAAGGAACACGACGAGTCGACGGCCCGGTCTATCCGCGAGTCGGATTGGTGGAATGCCTGCAGGCGATACAGGAAAGTGATCACTGGAAAACGCCGCTGACCGGCCCGAATCGCGGACGAGGCGTGGCCTGTGGCTTCTGGTTCAACTGCGGACTGAAATCCAGTGTCACCGCCAACGTCAATGCCGACGGCACGGTCACTTTAGTTGAAGGCTCCACGGACATCGGCGGTACCCGGACATCGATTGCCATGCAGCTGGCCGAAACTCTGGGCATCACCGCTGAAGACGTGATTCCTCAGGTTGTCGATACAGACAGTGTCGGCTTTACTGACGTAACGGGCGGCAGCCGAACCACATTCGCCACCGGGCTGGCTGCTCATGAAGCAGCGTTGGATATTCAAAAGCAGATGGTCGAACAGGCAGCGCAAATCTGGGAGTGCAGCCCTGATGAGGTCACGGTTGCCGACGGCGTCTATCAGGGCAACGGCAAATCGCTGTCATTCAAAGCACTGGCCGTCGAGGCGGACAAAGTGGGCATACCGATCGTTGGTCGCGGAGTCGTTGATCCGCAGTGCTCGACTAATGCCTTTGCAGTGAATCTGGTCGATGTGGAAGTCGATCCTGAAACAGGAAAGGTGACGATCCTGCGATTCACTGTCTGCCAGGACGCTGGTAAAGCGATCCATCCCAGTTATGTGGAAGGCCAGATGCAAGGCGGCTCGGCACAGGGCATCGGCTGGGCACTTAACGAAGAGTATTTCTACGGCGATGACGGCCACATGCGGAACGCCAGCTTCCTGGATTATCGCATGCCGACGTGCTACGACCTGCCGATGATTGACACGATCATCGTCGAAGTTGCCAATCCTGATCACCCGTACGGCGTTCGAGGAGTGGGCGAAGTTCCGATCGTGCCGCCGCCTCCGGCAATTGCCAACGCCATCTATCGCGCAACGGGCGTTCGCTTCTTTGAATTGCCGATGTCGCCGCCCACAGTCTGGAACGCAATTAAGGGGCAGACGACGGGGGAATGACCCATGGCCATCGTATTCATTCCGTCACAACTTCAAAAGCTGACCGGAACCGCGCAGGTCGAAGTCGAAGGAGATACGGTCCGAGCGGTTGTCGAACAGATGGAAAAGCAGTTCCCCGGAATTCAACAACGCCTGTTTGAGGACGATCAGCTATCGCCGACCCTTCAGTTGTCAGTCGATCACGTCATGACACGTGCCCTTTCAACCAGCGTCACGCCTTCCACGGAAATCCATTTCCTGCCGGTCATCGGAGGTGGCTGAGCAGACGTTTCTTAGGCGCGCCATGGTGTTTCAGAATGCAGGAGCTGCTGTGATGGAGAGTAAGATTCTTCGCCGAGACGTTTTGTCGGCTGCCGCTGCGGCAGCATTACCAGCCGTGTGGCCGTCGTCCGCACGGGCCTTACCACCCGGACGGCCAAAGGTGGCTGCCATCTTCACGGTGCTGCGCTTTCGCAGCCACGCGTTCAATATTCTGGAAAACTTTCTGGGCCCGTATTACTTCAACGGTCACCTGACAGATCCAGGCGTTGACGTGGTTTCATTCTACGCCGATCAGTTTCCGAACGACGACATGGCCCGGGAAGTCTCACGGCGTTTTGGAATCCCGCTGTACGATTCTATTGATGAAGCAATGTGCCTGGGAGGAGATCGTCTGGCTGTGGACGCCGTTCTGTCCATTGGAGAACACGGCGACTACCCATACAACAAGCTTGGCCAGCACATGTACCCTCGTAAGAGATTCTTCGATCAGGCCATCGCGGTGATGCAGCGATCGGATCGGTATGTTCCGTTGTTTAATGACAAGCATCTGTCGTACCGCTGGGACTGGTCCAGAAAGATGTTTGACACCGCCCGCCAGCACAGCATGCCGCTGATCACCGGCAGTTCGGTACCACTGGCACAACGGCGCCCGGCAATGACAGTTCCCGATGGAACCGAAATCGAAGAAGCCGTATCGATTCACGGCGGCGGTCTGGAATCGTATGACTTTCACGCGTTCGAAGTGCTGCAGTCATTTGTGGAAGCACGGGCCGGAGGAGAAACAGGGATTACTGAGGTTCAACTGCTGACAGGAGTCCAATTCGAACAGGCACGGCAGTCCGGACTCTGGTCACAGGACCTGGTGGATGCAGCCATGAAGGCCGAAGAAAACATGCGGGCTGTGCGCCAGAGACGACCAACATCAGGTGTCTTTGCAAAACAGCCGGCGGGCATCGGCGCAGACGAAAAGCCGAAACCACGAAGACCGTCCGGGGACTACGCCATCCGCATCAAATACAACGACGGTCTGCGGGCCACGGTACTGAAAATCGGCAGCAGTTCCGACCGCTGGAACTTCGCCTGTCGACTAAAGGGCGAAGCCAGGCCGCGCGCAACGGCATTGTTCAACGGTCCCTGGGGCAATCGCTGCCTGTTCAAGGCACTTTCACACGCAATCCAGCACACGTACACAACCGGCGAAGAACCGTATGCTGCGGAACGCACATTGCTCACGACAGGAGCCGTGGACGCAGTTATGCGGTCATGGAATCAGA
>Ga0315332_10000458_pt1 | contig 18678 bp, 20 predicted proteins | sample M110034915metaG_FD_203455 | JGI IMG/M metagenome (GOLD analysis project Ga0315332, IMG submission 203455) | Ammonia-oxidizing marine archaeal communities from Monterey Bay, California, United States - M1 100m 34915 | ecosystem: Environmental > Aquatic > Marine > Intertidal zone | place: USA...
GGCGTTACGGACGCCGTCGGGGCTCAGATCAGAACGCTGACAGCGACGACCAATAGCCCACGTTGTGGCGCTAGACCCTGCACGTCGCCGCCAACTGCATGCGACGAAACTTCGGTCACTTGCTGGTGAATATCTGGATGGTTCAATCGAAGACGTCGTCGGAAATGACTACGGTGCCCTAGCTACTCTCAGCGACCGGCGAGTGGTGGCGCTCGCGGAAGAGCGCCCCGAACGTGCCCTAGGAGGAGCGCTGGCTTCAGCGGTGCGCTCAGCGGCAAATGAGGTGCATATCTTCGCGGCAGGTTCTGGCGATGTGCTCGCGAGACGGGCCCAGCTTTTCTCAGGTTCTGTAACTGTCTGGGAGATAAGTGACGGTCTCGTAACGCCAGCTGTCCTCCCCGCTGTAGCAATTGGAAAAGCCGCTCCTCATGTGCCTGAACTTGTTTCGATCCTTGAGGAGTCAGGCCTTGAAGTCGTCACTGAACATGGAATTATTGTCGGTGAAGTCGCCGGACTTGAGGTAGCTCGAATTATTTCCGACGAACATGGCGACAGAATCGAAGTTGGCGTTGGTGCCCACGATCGTGAAGCATTCGCTCTATTGCATGGCAAGATGCCTACAGCAGAAGCCATCGAACGGGTGGCTAACGTAGTTCGGTCGCATCGGCAGCCCGGCGCAGAGCCGCACCCCTTGAACCGGCTTGGATCGGAACGATGGTTGCGATCCCACCTTGTTGCCCAACCAGCGCGGATAGGAGTATCTGAACTAACTACTGCCCCCCCACCCGTTCAACGGATGAACCTCAAAGAAGCTGTCCCGGCCGTGGCGATAGGACGATTACCCCAGGGGGACGATGTTGTGGTGGTCTGTGGCGTGGGAATCGACCTCGACCTAATCCCCTTCGCAGCCGACGCACGACTGTTTCTTGATCCCCAAGCCACGCTGATGGTCGTCGTTCCTCAACGCGACGCTCATTCAATCCTTTACAAATTATCGGATCAATTAATCGATCCGGCCATAGTTGCGCCCATTGACGATGGTTGGCGCGAATGGACCAGCTGATGATCGGTAGCCTGACAGGGTGCTGGATCGTCTGCAGGGACTCGAGGAAGAGTTGGTTCATATTGAGTCTCAACTCGGCGACCCCGAAGTCACCTCAGATCGCAATCGGTTTGTAGAAGTAAGTCGTCGTCATTCTCAACTTTCAGAAATGGTGGAAGTCGGATCTGCATGGCGAAGGGCTCTTGAAGATGCGGCCGCTGCTCAGGAAATGGCGGAGTCCAGCGATGGAGACGAGTTAAGCGAAATACGAGAAATGGAGTCCATTGCGACTTCCAATGCAGCGGTCTTGGCAGAACAATTCCGGGTGCTGCTGCTACCTCGTGACCCAAACGACGGTCGAAATGTGATTGTTGAGATTAGAGGTGCCGAAGGGGGAGAGGAAGCGAATCTTTGGGCACGTGATCTTTTCGAAATGTACCGCGCGTATATCAACACCAAGGCTTGGGGTATAGAGGTGTTGGGCAGTCACTTCAGTGATATGGGCGGTTATACCGACATCGCCTTTCTAGTTAAGGGCGATGGGGTTTGGAGTCACCTCAAACACGAGGGTGGTCCGCACCGAGTTCAGCGAGTGCCAGTAACGGAATCGCAAGGACGCGTCCATACCTCTTCTGCCACTGTCACAGTTTTGCCTGAAGCTGACGAAGTGGAAGTCCAAATTGACCCAAATGATCTTGAAGTAGACACCTACCGGTCATCTGGACCGGGTGGCCAATCAGTCAACACCACCGATTCTGCGGTGCGAGTCACGCACCTTCCTACCGGTCTAGTGGTGTCAATGCAGGACGAAAAAAGTCAATTACAGAACAAGGCAAAAGCGCTGCGTGTTCTGCGCGCGCGACTTCTGAAACTCCACCAAGAGGCACAAGCATCAAGCCAGGCAGCCCAAAAAAGGGACCAAGTTAAGGGGGGTGGACGTGCAGAGAAGATTCGGACCTACAACTTCAAAGAAAATCGGGTGACTGATCACCGTATTGGGCTGACTCTTTACAAACTGGAACGCGTTCTGGCCGGCGATCTAGACGGCGTTGTCGAGCCGTTGATGATCCACGAGCGAGAGCAGCAACTCGAGGTTGGAAATGGCGAAGCCTGAGATCGAATCGGGCGAGGTGCTGACGTTGTCGCAGTTACGCAACGAGGTTCTCGACAAGTTGCTTCAAGCGGGTATAAGCGACGCTGAAATAAGTGCGCGTCGAATTGTTGAGGAAGCAACAGGAATAGAACCCCATTTGTTCAACCTCGAACAAGAGCAGCTGGTCACCAAGGGTGCAGTCGTTCGAGCAGACGCAATGACGACTCGCCGTGCCCGAGGAGAGCCGCTGCAATACGTCCTAGGCCACTGGCCATTTCGATACTTGGACCTGGCCGTGGATTCTCGAGCCCTTATTCCGCGACCGGAAACCGAAGTCGTCGCCGGGTTTGTTATAGATCTGTTGCATTCGCAGAGCCGAAATAATGGGCGGAAACTAATAGTCGCAGACATGGGCACCGGCAGCGGCGCGATTGCATTGTCGATCGCCCATGAAGTTCCAAACGCAGAGATACATGCTTCGGATGTATCAAGGGAAGCGTTGGCACTTGCAAGATCGAACCTTGCAGGATTAGGTCGACCAGCGACGCGAGTTCTACTGCACGAGGGCGATTGGTTTGACGCCTTACCCGACGAGTTATTTGGCACTCTCGATGCTTTGGTTTCCAACCCGCCGTACGTTTCGCCACACTACGAACTGCCATCAGAAGTCGCGAACTGGGAACCACCGAACGCGCTGATAGGAGGAAGCACTGGCTTTGTTAACTTGGAGCACATAGCGCGCGGAAGCAGACAGTGGCTTTCTCCGGGAGGATGGCTAGCTCTTGAATGTGGATCAGATCAAGCAGTCCGGTTACACCACCTTTTAATAGCTCGCGGTTATACAGAAGTCAGCATCAAAAATGATTTAGCGGGGAACGCGAGAGCAGTGATGGCATGCCGACCCGTTGATGACGTAGAGGAACGACACTTGTCTGCAGCGTCCGTGGCCCTGCGCAACGGGAACCTTGTCGTCGCTCCCACAGATACCCTCCCGGGGCTGCTGGCGAGATATGTTGACGCCGAAGCGGTGAAAGCTTCATATAGTGCGAAAAAGAGGCCACATAGCGAGCCCATGCCCGTGTTAGTAAGTGGCATCCATCAAGCTGATGAGCTCATCGAACTGGATGCAAACAGCAGACAACTCATCGAACGCCATTGGCCTGGAGCATTGACGATCGTCGCGAGACGTCGTGATGGAGCGGACCCTGTGCACGGAGGCACCACGTTGGGAGTTCGCTGCCCCGAACCTGGCTGGCTGCGTCTCCTAATCGACGACGTCGGCCCTGTCACTGGATCTAGCGCAAACTTGCATGGAATCGAAACCCTCCACAGCGCCCAAGACGCGGCGGCCGAACTTTCAGCCAACATCGACTACGTGATCCCGGGCCGGTCGCCAGGTGGAACCGCGTCGACTGTTGTAGACGTAACAGGCGACACCCCCAGGTTGCTTCGCTCAGGCCCCATTGGAGAGATCGAACTCAATTTCGATGTCTAAACCGTCGGACGCGAGCTACGAGCAAAACAGTTCACCGCGCGTGCCTGTTCACGCGCGAAGATAACGACGCACCCGTCGAGAGGTCTTCGTTGTCTGTTATTGCTCTTGGAGCCGATCATGCAGGATTCTTGCTCAAACAAATCATTGCCCAACACCTCTTAGACAGCGGTCACGAAATCATCGATTGCGGAACCAACGACGAGAGCCGAGTGGATTATCCCGATTATGGAGCGGCGGTCGGGGTATCGGTTGCCAATGGTGACGCAGAGCACGGCATCGTTGTGTGTGGGAGTGGCATTGGCATCGTCATGGCCGCCGGAAAAATTTCCGGAATTCGAGCTGCCACAGTTCACGACACCACTTCCGCACGCTTGACGCGTGAACATAATGACGCCAACGTGATCGGCATTGGGGCTCGTTTCGTCGCTGAGCAGATGGCGTTGGACATGGTCGAGGCCTACCTTGATGCCTCATTCGAAGGCGGGCGCCACGAGCAACGAATCGCGAAGCTGGATGCTCTTGACAGCGCAGACGAAGGCTTGGTGTAGAACGCGCGCATAAACACTCAACGTTCGAGGCATGCTTTTGAAGCAACCAGCCTCGACAATTGCGAAAGGCGCAGATCGATGACGACCCCCAACGCCGTGTGGACGGTTGGACCGGACCCTGAAATCGAACAACTCATCAAGCAAGAAATAGAACGTCAAGCCACAAGCCTCCAACTCATCGCCTCAGAAAACTTTGCTTCGCCCGCAGTGATGAGCGCGACTGGCAGTGTCTTCACGAACAAGTACAGCGAGGGCTACCCGCGTCGCCGGTACTACGGAGGTAACGCTCATGTTGACGTGGTGGAGCAATTAGCAATAGACCGAGTTAAAAAATTATTTGGTGCTGAACACGCGAATGTTCAACCTCACTCGGGGTCACAAGCCAACGCCGCGGTCTACATGGCGCTCCTCGATGCTGGTGACACGGTGATGGGAATGAGCCTTGACCACGGCGGACACCTCACCCACGGCTCACCTGTAAACGCCAGCGGACGTTTCTATAACTTTGTTTCTTATGGCCTGACGGCGAGCGACGAAAGAATCGACTACGAAGCGATGCGCTCGATCGCTCTCGCTGAACGTCCAAAGTTGATTGTCGCCGGTGCTACCGCGTACCCGAGACGGATCGACCCCGAGCCGTTCCGACAAGTATGCGATGAAATCGGCGCATACTTCATGTTTGATGCAGCTCACATAGCTGGGTTGATTGCGGGAGGGCAGCACCCCAATCCTGTTCCCCTCGCCGACGTGGTTACGTTCACCACCCACAAGACTCTTCGAGGACCTCGAGGCGGTTGCATCCTCTCAACTGAAGCCCTCGCAAAAAAAATTGATAGCGCAGTGTTTCCAGGTAACCAGGGCGGCCCCCTAGACCACGTGATTGCAGCCAAAGCGATCGGATTTCGAGAAGCACTCGACCCTGGGTTCGCTGAGTATTCGGCGCGGATTGTTCAGAATGCTGAAGCGTTGGCAGATGCCCTCGCCACCCAGGGGTTCAGATTAGTTTCAGGAGGTACGGATAATCATCTTCTGCTCGTTGACCTGCGAAGCTTTGACGCTGACCTGACAGGGAAAGTTGCCCAAGAAGTACTCGATCTTGGTGGAGTAACTCTCAACCGCAACACGATTCCTGATGATCCTCGTTCTCCCTTTGTGACGAGCGGTGTACGGATCGGAGTGTCTTCAGTCACTACCCAGGGAATGGGGATCGATGAAATGGCAATGATTGCTGACTTCACGGCACGCATACTGCGCCAACGTGACGACACGGACGCAGTTCAAGCAATCGCTCTTGAGGTAGCTGAGCTTTGTGCGAAGTTTCCCCCGTACCCAGATTGAACTCCAGGGCAGGGAGTCAAACCTCCCAACGGCGCCCCTCCCCACGAGATCTCCATAGCGTAACTAGGCTTGAGAGGTGAGCACACGGGTCGCAACCCGCGACTGATTTTGCCGGTAAGTAGGACAGTCCAGTGAGTAGGACACTCCAACACGCACTTGTCCTGGGTGCAGCAACGATCGTGACCTACTTGAGCACGTTCGTTGTGATGAAAATCGCGCCAAAAATGGGTGCCGTTAAGAACCCTAACGACCGAGGTGTTCATCAGCGTCCAACCATGACCGGAGGCGGCGGCGCGATGTTCTTGGGCATGCTGGCTGCATTGGTACTGGCAAGTCGCCTATCGGGGTTTGCTCAAGTTTTTGCTGGATCTTCTGAGGCGTTAGCCGTTGTAGTCGCGGCCAGCGTCATGTTCGCTATCGGCACGATCGACGATCTACGAGAGTTATCAGCGCCAGCGAAAGTTGCAGGACAAGTGCTATCTGGGAGCCTCCTCGCTGTTCTAGGTGTCACCCTCTTTTACTTCAGAGTGCCCTTTGGGCAGTTAGTGGTCCTTTCAGCGGACTGGGCGACCCTCATTACGGTTCTCTTGGTCGTGGTGGTCGCAAATTCAGTGAATTTAATTGACGGCCTTGACGGCCTTGCTGCCGGGACCGTGGCTATTGCAGCGGGAGCCTTCTATCTCTACAGCGGGGCATTGCAGGATGCCGGCCTGATCAGCGATACCAACATCGGCCCACTGCTCGCACTCGTGACCCTCGGGGTGTGTCTCGGCTTCCTCCCTCACAACTTCCACCCGGCCCGAATTTTCATGGGCGATGGGGGAGCGCTGTTATTGGGATTACTGATGGCTTCTGCGACCATGACTGTGGGCGGCCGAGTCGTTGATCAGTTCAGTGGCCAGGTTTATTTCTTCTTCGCTCCGATAGCGATCCCGTTCTTAATTCTCGGTGTGCCGTTACTCGACGTTGCCCTAGCTGTCGCCCGTCGCGCCTATAGACGCGAAGGGATCGCGACAGCGGACAAAGACCACCTTCACCATCGACTCCTGCGAATGGGACATGGTCATCGCCGAACAGTTCTTCTTCTCTGGGCTTGGACTGGTTTGCTGTCGGGAGTCGCGTTGGTGCCAACCATGACGGGCAGCGGGGATGCGATATTGCCGTTCGCTTTGGCTGGCGTGGCCGTTCTGTTACTTCTTCTCCTGCGACCCCAAGCTCGAGTGGGCCCAGATAACAAGACCGCGATCCAGAGCGCATCACCACGCCTGTAAATTTCCTACACAGATGATTGGCAGGGCGCTTGCAACGAGTGGGTACCCCCAATAGGGTGAGGCTGCTTCTCGAAGCATCCGTCATTTCGCACCGTTCCGGAGACTGTCTGTCGCATGCGAGCCCGAGCGCTCCCTAAGAATCAACGACAATTCGGCACCGACGACGCCTTTTCTCGTTCGGTTGAGATTGTGGTGACCCCGGCGATATTTGCTGGAGGCGGTTGGCTCTTTGACCGTTGGTTAAACACGGGTCCATGGATTGCCGTCGCTTTGGGTTCTCTGGCCTTTCTAGGAAAGATCACCGCTGAGTGGTACCGGTACACGGGTCGCATGGGCGGGATCGAACTGGAGATGGTCGCCAATCGCGTCAGCAATAGCCGTGGCTTAGACCTACCTCAAGAAATAGATGACCGGCTGCCGCCCGGCGTAACTCTCGACGCGCAGGCGGATCAATGAACGACAAATTGGACGAGCGTTTGATGACTGCCCAAGACGGCACCGTTGTCAACATAGAGCCTGAAAAAAAGATCGTTGCCGACATGCTCTGGCGAGGAATCAAAGTCGCCCCGGTTTGGCTCATACTTTCATTATTGGTTTGGGGCACAGACGGTGTTGCCTCAGCGGCATACGGGATCGCTTTAGTCTTCGCCAATTTCATCGCTGCAGCTGCGTTGCTGACATGGGCGGGTCGAATTTCCCCGGGAGCCCTGATGTTTGCCGCTCTTGGAGGTTTCATTCTGCGGTTGGTTGTCCTGACCATCGCCGTCATCGCCGCAAGTAAAATCAGCGTTTTTGCTCCAGTTCCCTTGGGGATAACGATTATCGTTTCTCATCTTGGGTTGCTGGTCTGGGAGACGCGCTATGTTTCTCTCTCACTTGCGTACCCAGGTCTAGGACCTAGCAACATGACGCCGAAGAAATGCAAGGAGATCAAGTGAATCAACTGCTTGCCGCTGGTGATGGTGGCAGTTCCGGTGGACTGCACTTCCCTCCAATCGAGAGCCTTCTCGAGTGGCCTGGATTCCTTTTTGAAGGCAACACTTTTCTCGAACTGAACAAAGTAGGCGTCATTTATCTCTTCGCGATGGTCGCCCCACTAGTGATATTTACCCTGGCTATTCGGAAGAGCGCCTTGGTCCCCCGTGGAGTTCAAACCGTTGCAGAATCTTCCGTTGGCTTTGTGCGCGAAAACGTCGTGATGCAAACCATGGGCCCTGATGGCATGAAGTTCATGCCCTTCCTTCTCTCGCTCTTCTTCTTCATCTTCTTCGCCAACATCACCGAAGTGATCCCTTTCATTCAATTCCCCGCCAACTCGCGAATGGCGGCACCCGCTTTCCTAGCGATTCTTGTCTGGGTCGTCTTCAACGCGGTGGGTATTAAGAGTCAAGGGTTCTTCAGTTACTTCAAGAACACCGTTATTCCACCCGGGGTCCCGGGTGCTTTGCTTCCTCTGGTTGCAGTTATCGAATTCGTTTCAACATTCTTGGTGCGTCCCTTTTCGCTAGCAGTCAGGCTCTTCGCCAACATGCTCGCGGGCCACCTTTTGTTAGTTACATTCGCAGTACTATGCGAAAATTTGTGGGCTAAGAACATTTTGGTTTCGATCATTTGGGCCCCATTTATTGTGTTAATTGGCCTCACAGGTTTCGAGATTCTCGTGGCCTTCTTGCAGGCCTTCATCTTCACAATTCTGACTGCCGTGTACATCGGTGGCGCACTACATCCCGAGCACTAAACAAACAAGACACAGGAGAGACGAGTGATTGACTTACTCGCACAAGCTGACACCGCCGTCGATGGTCTTAAGGCCGTTGGTGCCGGTCTGGGTTATGGCCTCGCAGCCATTGGTCCAGGCGTAGGCATCGGTCTGGTAGTTGGCAATGCGATTACCGCCATGGCCCGACAGCCCGAATCCGCAGGTATGGTCCGCACGACCATGTTCCTCGGCATCGCGTTTACCGAGGCTCTTGCCCTCATCGGTTTCGTGGTATTCATCCTTTTGAATTTCGCCTAGGGAGAGACAATGAATTCAATTGGACTCCTAGCGGCGGCTGACGCCGGAGGGAAGGCTTCGAACCCGATACTTCCCGTTTGGAATGAAATTATTTGGGGAGGCGCTGCCTTCGCGATTCTTTTCATTGTGATGGCCAAGTTCGCGTACCCTGCGATTCAAAAGGTGATGGACGCTCGATCTGAAAAGATCCAAAGCGATCTTGATGCTGCTGACTCTGCTCGCAGCGACGCTGAGAGCTTGCGGGGAGAATACGACGCGAAACTGGCCGAAGCACAAGCCGAAGCGGCGCGAATTATTGAAGCCGCCAGGTCGGACGCTGAACAGGTGCGACAAGATCGCATTGCGGCGATCGAGCCAGAGATCGCTGAGAAACGAGCCCAAGCCGAAGCTGATATTGAAGCTGCCAAGGACCGGGCTCTTACTGACTTGCGGGCCCAAGTGACCTCTCTTGCCGTTGGAGCAGCAGAGCAGGTAGTCCGATCGAGTTTGGATGAAGCTGCACACGCCCGGTTAGTTGATGACTACATCGAGTCGGTTGGCAACTGACGCTGGCATGAAGAAAGCCTCCCTTGCGTTTGATGGTGAGGCCCCGGTACTGCGGTCCAATGGTCGTGGTGCCCCGATTTGGATAGAACGAGGAAAGCGATGACCGAGAAAGTGGAGGAGTACGCCGCTGGGCTGGCCAAATTGGCTGGCGCCGAGGGTGAACTTAACCGCGTCGCGGATGAGCTATATCAACTTGGTAAGACCGTCGAATCTTCTGACGAGTTGCGTACAACCCTCAGCGACCGAGCGATACCAGCATCACGTCGAATCGGAGTGCTTGAAGACCTCCTAGGTGCGACCGCATCACCCACCACCATCAATTTGGTGAGCATGTTGGTCGGTGCTGGTCGAGGAAGCCAAATTGGCCCCATATCCGATGATCTCCTCCGCCAAGCCGCCGCAACGCGCGGTCAAGCAGTGGCAGAAGTTCGGTCCGCTGTAGCTCTAAATGATGATCAACGTGATCGTCTCCGATCTGCTCTCTCCAGTGCAACTGGAATGAATATCGACGTCGTTGTGGTTGTTGATCCCGACATCCTTGGCGGCGTCGTTGCCCAAGTAGGTGACACCGTGTTTGACGGATCAGTTCGTACTCGTCTCGAAAAAATGAAGGAGCGTCTGTCGTGACTGATTTGAGCTTCGATGCTGCTGAGATATCCGCAGCCATCAAAAAGAACCTAGAAGGCTTTGACTCCTCCATAGAGTCAGGCACCGTCGGGCGAGTCCTCGAGGTGGGCGACGGAATTGCTCGAGTCTCGGGGCTGCCCAATGTATCTGTAAATGAAATCCTCGAGTTCGAGAGCGGTGACGTGGGACTCGCCTTGAACCTCGACGCGGATTCGATTGGCGCTGTGATTCTTGGCGATGTTCAAAACATCGCCGAAGGCCAGAACGTCAAATCTACCGGCGGAATTCTTTCGGTACCTGTAGGCGATGCCGTTCTAGGCCGAGTCGTAGACGCCCTCGGTGAACCGATCGACGGTAAGGGCCCCATAGCGGGCGCTGAACCGCGTCGTATGGAGATTCAGGCCCCGGGGATTATGGGTCGACAACCGGTTCATGAGCCCCTCCAAACAGGTATAAAAGCCATCGACTCAATGACCCCTGTAGGACGTGGCCAGCGGGAACTGATTATCGGTGATCGAAAGACCGGTAAGACATCGATAGCTATCGACACCATCCTTAACCAAGCAGGATTGGGCGTGAAGTGCATCTACGTAGCCGTGGGCCAAAAAGGCTCCACTGTCGCTCAGGTCGTTAATGTTTTAGAAGAACGCGGCGCGATGGATTACACCGTTGTTGTTGCAGCGCCGGCTGCGGATTCCGCTCCGTTTAAATACTTGGCACCCTACGCGGGTTGCGCAATGGGTCAGCACTGGATGGAAAATGGCGAGCACGCCCTCATCGTCTATGACGACCTGTCAAAGCAGGCTGAGGCATATCGACAGTTGTCGCTGTTACTGCGACGTCCGCCCGGACGCGAGGCATATCCCGGCGATGTGTTCTATCTCCACAGCCGGTTGTTAGAACGCGCGGCGAAACTCTCCGACGAACAAGGTGCTGGCTCGCTCACTGCCTTGCCTGTCATTGAGACCAAGGCCGGCGATGTTTCCGCGTACATCCCCACGAACGTCATCTCGATTACCGACGGTCAAATTTATCTTCAAGATGACCTTTTCAAATCGGGTGTACGCCCCGCGGTGGATGTCGGCGTATCGGTGTCTCGAGTCGGTGGCGCAGCTCAAACCAAAGCAATGAAGAGCGTCGCCGGGACATTAAAAATTGATCTCGCTCAATTCCGAGACCTTGAAGCGTTCGCAACCTTTGGTTCAGAGTTAGATGCCGTTTCCGCAGCTCAGCTGGGGCGCGGATATCGGCTCGTCGAGTTACTCAAACAAGGTCTTAACAGTCCGATGCCGGTCGAAGAGCAGGTGATTTCGATCTACACAGGCACGAATGGCCTTCTCGATGATCTACCAGTCGAAGATGTTCAACGTTTCGAAGCGGAACTGTTGGACGCTCTGAAAACCCGTCACGCCGGACTCTTGGACGAGATCCGCACTACGGGTTCGCTGCCTGAAGATCAGGTCAAGGCGGCTGTAGAAAACTTTAAGGCGACGTTCCAGGTAAGCGTTGACACCCAAGAGAGCGACTCCGAGGTCTGATTTAAAATGGCAGGTGGTCAGGAGCGTATTCTTAGGCGTCGAATTAGTTCGATTGACGCCACAAAAAAGATCACGCGAGCGATGGAACTCATCGCTGCTTCGCGCATTGTGAAAGCGCAAGGCCGAGTCCGGTCCGCTAAGCCGTATTCTGAAAAAGTTACAGACGTAATCGCCAATTTGGCTGGTGGGGGTGCCGGTGTGGACCACCCGCTCCTCAAACAAGCAGATCAAGTGACGCGAGTCGCGTACGTTGTAATCGCCGCAGATCGAGGGTTATGCGGGGGCTACAACAACAATGTCCTGAGAGCAGTAGAGCGAGCGATCGCAGCTGACCTGGCGCAAGGTCGACAATATGCGCTAGTTATTTCAGGCAAAAAGGCCGCCGGCTACTTCAGCTTCCGGGAGTATGAGGTTCACGCGTCGTATGAAGGGTTTTCTGACCAACCGAACTACAGCGACGCCAAAACCATGGCGGAATCAGTAGCTGAACTTTTTGAGAACGGTGATGTTCAGGAGGTCCGTCTCGCCTACACGCGCTTCCTTTCGATGGGTACTCAGGAAGTGACTGTTGATCAATTTATGCCACTTGAAGCCTCTGAAATCGGTGCGGACGCCAGTGAGAACACGGCTGGAGGCGGCTACGAATTCGAACCGGAACCAGCGGAGATTCTCAGCCGGCTTCTGCCCCGGTATGTGGAAGCCCGCCTCTACGCCGCTTTGTTGGAAGGATCGGCGTCCGAGCACGCAGCACGTCAACGTGCAATGAAAGCGGCGACCGACAACGCGGAGGACCTAAAAACCAATCTCACGCGAATAATGAATCGTGCCCGTCAAGAGGCGATTACTACCGAAATCATGGAGATCGTCAGTGGATCCGAAGCAATGAGTGACGACGGTGACGGCGATCTTGATGACGCCATCACACAATCTTTAGAGGGTTCGCTCGCAACCCTTATATCCGACCGAAGCGACGCCTGAGCCTTCAGGAGACCAAAAAATGACAATGACCGACGACAACACTGAAACCAAGGACGGCAGGGTTATTGCCATTGCCGGTCCCGTGGTAGACGTTGAGTTTCCGCTCGACGCGCTCCCCGAGATCAATTCTTTCTTGGAGATGGATGTGGACCTGGAAGGTTCGACGGTGACCATCGGCGGAGAGGTCGCCCAGCAAATTGGTGAAGGCAGAGTACGCGTCGTCTGTCTGAAGGCGACCGATGGCTTGACTCGCGGCACAGTGGTTCGAAACACTGGACGTGGAATCACGGTTCCGGTTGGGGACAGTGTCCTTGGACACATCTTTAACGTTCTTGGAGAACCTCTTGATACCGATGACATAGGCGAGGTCTCTGACCGTTGGGAGATACATCGACCCGCTCCTGATTTCGACACCCTGGAACCTAAATCCAAGATGTTTGAGTCAGGGATTAAAGTGGTTGACCTTCTTGAGCCTTATCTCGAAGGCGGGAAGATCGGACTATTCGGCGGAGCCGGTGTTGGGAAAACAGTTCTGATCACGGAAATGATCAACCGTGTCGCGTCTCAGCATGGCGGTGTATCAGTCTTCGCTGGGGTAGGAGAACGTACTCGTGAGGGAACGGACTTGTATCTGGAGATGGAAGAGTCAGGTGTCTTGGAAAAGACGGCACTGGTGTTCGGCCAAATGGATGAGCCCCCCGGCGTCAGACTTCGTGTCGCCCTATCCGCTTTGACGATGGCGGAGTACTTTCGCGACGTTCAAGGTCAGGAAGTTTTGCTCTTCGTAGACAACATTTTCCGCTTCGTTCAGGCCGGTTCGGAAGTATCGACTTTGCTCGGGAGAATGCCGTCAGCAGTGGGCTACCAGCCGAACCTCGCCGACGAAATGGGAGAGTTGCAAGAGAGAATTACCTCAACTTCGGGACACTCGATCACCTCGTTGCAAGCTGTCTACGTTCCTGCTGACGACTACACGGATCCAGCGCCCTTCACTACTTTCACCCACCTGGATGCAACGACCGAATTGAGCCGTCAGATTGCTTCGCTTGGTATTTATCCTGCAGTAGATCCGCTGGCTTCGACATCAACCATTCTGACCCCAGAGGTTGTTGGGGACCGGCACTACGGCGTCGCTCGCAGAGTTCAAGAGATTCTGCAGCGATACAAAGAACTCCAAGACATCATCGCGATTCTTGGTCTTGATGAATTATCGGAAGAAGACAGGATTACCGTTGATAGAGCACGGAAAATTCAACGCTTCTTATCTCAGCCGTTCTTTGTAGCTGAAGTGTTCACCGGTCTACCTGGGGTTTTCGTCCCGATCGATGAAACGATCGAATCATTCGAAATGCTCTGTAACGGAGAACTCGACGACCTCCCCGAACAGGCATTCCTAAACGTAGGAAATGCTGAAGCGGCGATGGCTAAAGCCCGCGAACTCGAGCAGTCCTAATTTCTACAGAGAGGCCCACACATGCAGGTTGAATTTGTCTCTCCTGAAGCAGTGCTTTTTTCGGGTGAATGCTCCCAAGTAGTTACGCGCACCGTTGATGGGGAAATCGCTTTTCTCGATAACCACGCCGCGTTCATTGGCGCGCTCGACATCGGTCAGGCTCAGTTGTGGGCAAATGATGGGGTCATCTCCCTCGCAATAAATGGGGGTTTTGTTGAGGTGAGTGGAAATGCCGTCACGATTCTCAGTGACGGCGCGATGGCCGCCGGGGATATCGACCTGTCCCAAGCTGAGTCAGATTTAGCAGTCGCAGAAGAGGCGCTTTCCTCTGATGCGGACGATGTGGACGCTGCCAGTGCAAAAAAATGGGCCGAAACTCGCATACAAGTAGCCGCAAGTTCCTGATTGTCTATTTTCTTGGGCCCCAAGGAGACTGAAACGCTGGCAACCTGAACGTTCTCTCGTTCATTCGGCGAACGCGAGTTCTTTTGGACTAGTCACGATTCGGTAGTAGCAGCCGGACCTCGTAGCGTTATTTTCGTCCAAAGTATGGCAGCAACCGCGCCCATCTCGGCGCACGCGGTACAACAGCGAATTCTGTTCGCAGTTCACTCGTACGTCCACTAACGACAGAGTGTCGCCCGAAGTTGCTCCTTTGTGCCAGACCTCGTCCCTCGACGTTGAATAAAGTACTGCGCTTCCTAGCTCCAAGGTCATACGGAACGCTTCCTCGTTTGCATAACCCACAAACAACACTTCTCCGGAGTCCACTTCTTGAAGCACAACCGGAAGCACTCGGTGCCCATTTCGACCTATCTTCCCGACTTTGTCGAAGTCCAGTTGTTGGGTTGTTCCTTCTTCTAAGTCGTTCGTGTCGGACATAGAACTGAGCATAGAGGTGTTCGTGTCGGTGCGGCGATATCACAAAAAGCTGTGACCTGTTCAAGTGAAATCGACTGACGCGAATTCGCTCAACTTGTCGATGTTGTGTGTTGCTTCAATGCGTCTCACAGTGCCGCTTTTCGAACGCATTACTAAAGAATCTGAGATTGCGCCTTCGGCAGTAAATCGAATGCCCCGCAATAACTCACCATCGGTGATACCCGTCGCTGCAAAAAATACGTCTTCGGAGCGGACTAGATCATCGGTGTGGAGAACGCGATCGAGATCAAACCCGGCGTCGGTTGCGGCTTTTCGTTCACTTCCGTTTCGGGGCCAAAGCTTTCCTTGGATTTCTCCACCAAGGCATTTTAATGCGGCTGCCGAAATTACGCCTTCGGGAGTTCCGCCTACACCAAAGAGAACATCAGCCCCGTCGTTAGTCGCTGTAGCTATCGCGCCCGCAACATCACCGTCAGGTATCAGCCGGATGCGCGCCCCGCTCTCGCGGACTTCGTCGATCAATTCGGCGTGGCGATCGCGGTCGAGAATCACAGCTGTCAAGTCGCGAATCCCGCGACCGGTCGCTGTCGCAATTGCATTGAGATTTTCAGTGGGGCTTTTCTCGATCGACACCAAACCTTTTGATTCGGGTCCGACCGCAATTTTTTCCATATACACGCACGGACCAGGATCAAACATTGTTCCTCGTGGAGCGACAGCGATCACCGAGATGGCGTTACCTCGCCCCAAGGAGGTCAAGGTTGTACCGTCGATCGGATCAACAGCGATGTCGGTCTGAGCGCCCGAGCCATCGCCTATTGCTTCGCCGTTGTAAAGCATGGGAGCTTCGTCTTTTTCTCCTTCGCCAATGACAACCAAGCCGTCCATTGGAACTGACCCGAGAATAATTCGCATCGCGTCAACTGCAGCCCCGTCTGCACCCTCCTTGTCGCCTCGTCCCATCCAACGAGCAGCCGCTAGAGCGGCTGCCTCGGTTGTGCGCACTAATTCGAGGGCCAAATTTCGATCAGGTAGCTCGGAACGGGCGTTTGCCATAGAGATTGACCCTAGCCCCTAGAAACCACCCAGTATGAGCCGTGAGTCGGTTCCGCTAGTAGCGTCCCGTGTGTGATTCTGGCCGAGCTAAACGTCTGGCACTCTCGGCCTGCTGTACCGACCCGTCGCGTTGCTCTAGGCGATGACAATTTGAACTTCGAGCCGACCCCCGGCCCCGGCGGGCTGCTGCTCGCCGCGGTGGTCGCAAGTTACTCGCAGCAACTTGATGACGACGGAAACGCCGACCTGAACGAACTTTTGAACAGGCTCGAAATCGGCGCGCGTATTCCTCAGCCACGGCTCCGACACCGCTTGCAACAAGACCGGATTGGACTGACCCGTTCAACTCATCGACTTGTCAGCCTTGCCAATGGAAATATTTCCCTTGAGCTAGCTCCTAGCGATCGCCCGGAGCCGCACGTACTAGCCGCACTCTATAGGGCGGGTGACGAACCCTCTCCGACGCGTAGAAGCCTGCTCACCTTGTTGCGTTCCGCGCGGCGTTGGCAAGGCCAAGACAGCCGAGATTTGCTCCGCTATCTAACAGGGGATTCATCGGAAGTTCCCTGGAACGGAAATCAAATTGTCGACCCAGTTTCCTGGGCCCTTGAAGTTTTGGGATTTCCAACGCAATCGGCTACTGACTTGCCCGACTCTCGTTTAGTTCGCCGGACCTTCAGGCAAATGCTTCGCAACGTCCACCCAGATCACGGCGGAGCAGCATCGGAAGCCGGTAGTCGGATTGAAGCCTTGACCGCGGCGCGCAATATTTTACTTGATCAAAGGAGCGCGTGATCTGTTGATGTCGAATCGAGTTGATTTAGTCGTCATTGGTGCAGGCATCATTGGGCTCGCGACCGCTCACCGATATGTCGTTGAGCATCCCGGCCGATCTGTGCTGGTACTTGAACGCGAACCTGGTGCAGCTTGGCATCAGACTGGGCGTAACTCTGGGGTGCTTCACTCAGGCATTTATTACGCGCCGGGGTCCATGAAAGCCAGACTCGCTGTGTCGGGTCGAAGCGCCATGGTCGACTTTTGCCGAGAAAACGGTATTCAATATGATGTCTGCGGCAAGGTCATCGTGGCGACTCGCCGCGACGAGCTCGACAGATTGCGTGCACTTCAAGTTCGGGCGGGAGATAATGGATTGGACGCGGAGCTTATTGATCGCAATCGGCTAACGGAACTTGAACCAAATTGTGCGGGGATCGAGGCTATCCACGTCCCATCAACGGGGATAGTTTCCTACGCTGCGGTATGTGAGGTTCTCAGTCATCAGATCGAAACCGCTGGTGGTTCCATCAGATACGAAACCAACGTTTTAGGGATAGAAGACTCTGAGCAAGGAGCCCGGATTTCCACCTCAGCCGGTGAAATCATTGCAGGGCTCATTGTTAATTGCGCGGGGCTTCGCTGTGATCAAGTAGCCGAGATGGTCGGAGCATCAGATGGGAACCGCATCGTTCCGTTTCGAGGCGAATATTATGAACTAGTTCCCGAACGGCGCGACCTCGTGAACGGTCTGATTTACCCCGTGCCGGACCCAAGTTTCCCTTTTCTGGGCGTTCACTTGACTCGCATGATAGATGGAGCGGTACACGCAGGACCGAACGCGGTCTTGGCCTTAGATCGAGAGGGTTATCGGTGGCGAGACGTCAGCGCATCGCAAGTCTTTGAACATCTAGCGAACCGGGGTTTGTGGAAGTTGGCGCGCAAATACTGGCGTACTGGTGCCGGAGAAGTTTGGCGATCTCTTAGTAAGCAAGCATTCGTTCGAGCGGTACAGCGTCTAGTTCCTGACATCCGAGCGCAAGATCTAGAAGCAAGCCCGGCCGGGGTGCGGGCTCAGGCAATGGACGCAGATGGTCAATTGCTCGATGATTTCGCGATAACACAGGCAAGAAACAGCATGCATGTCCTGAATGCGCCTAGTCCCGCAGCAACTGCAAGTCTCGAAATCGCTAACCAAATTGTTCAGATGATCGACGCACGTGAGGGATGAACCCTTAACTGTTTTGTGCTCTGCCCCGGCCTTGGATACTGGCTCTGCGTTCAGCAACCTTTCCGGGAGTAAAGCCGGTGCGTTGCAACCACTCCTTACCCATCGACGACTCCAGCGCCCAGCCGTCGTCAACGGTGACGCCGGAAGTGCGTTCATAGGTGTTGATCATTTGTCGCACCCCTTCTTGGTCGTTGGAACAAATGTCTTGGGCTACGGCGTGGACCGTCGACATGAGGGACTCGTGCGATACCACTCGGTTGACTAGCCCCCACTCTGCTGCCGTGACAGCGTCGAGGTAGTTGCCTGTCAAGCTCATTTCTCTGGCGCGTCGCACGCCAATTGCCTGGGGCAGAAGGACGCTCAGTCCCCAACCAGGCATCACACCTACTCGAGCATGGGTATCTGCGAATTTGGCTCTCTCGGACGCGATGAGGAAATCGCATGCCAAAGCCAACTCCAGTCCACCGGTTACGGCTACACCGTTGATGGCGCCGATCAGTGGCTTTATCCGTTTTGGGAAAGGACCGCGGGACGTGGAGGGTTGATCTGGATTGATGTTTCCCCCTGATTCTCCGAGTTCTCGAAGATCAAGACCCGCACAAAAGGCCGGATCGTGTCCCGTCAAAACCAGCACGTTGACTTCGGCATTTTGTTCCAGCGAATGAATGGCTTCTGGTAGCCCTTTTAAGACTTCGCTGCTGAGGGCATTCCGAGTTTCCGGCCGATTTAAGGTGATCACTCCAACACCTTGGGAAACTTCGCTCAACACCGTTCCGTTACCGAACTCCG
>Ga0315332_10000460_pt1 | contig 18644 bp, 14 predicted proteins | sample M110034915metaG_FD_203455 | JGI IMG/M metagenome (GOLD analysis project Ga0315332, IMG submission 203455) | Ammonia-oxidizing marine archaeal communities from Monterey Bay, California, United States - M1 100m 34915 | ecosystem: Environmental > Aquatic > Marine > Intertidal zone | place: USA...
GCTGGTTATGATGAAATTTTTTATGGTGAGGAGAAAGAAATATTAGTTACTTTTTGTAAAAACGAACTAAAAAAATCACATTTCGATTACTTCATTTTCGGGCATAGACACCTCGTTCTTGACATCACCGTTGGTGAAAATAGCCGATATATCAACTTAGGGGAATGGGTTACAAAACCTACTTATGCAGAATTTGATGGGAAAGAATTAAAATTACTTCCTTTTTCTTAACCGACTTTCACTGCCAAATCTGCCAATCGACTAGAATACCCTGCTTCGTTATCATACCAGCTCACAATCTTTACGGTGTTACCATTAACTGTTGTAAGTAATGAATCAAATATTGATGAATGAGAATTACCAACAATATCCACCGATACAATCGGCTCATTTTGATATTCCAAAATTCCTGTCATTTCGGTTTCGGCTAAATTCTTAAAGGCAGCGTTGATCTCTTCTTTAGTTACAGGTCGTTTTAGTGTACAGGTAAAATCTGTTAAAGATCCGTCAGGAACCGGCACACGAATAGCATAACCATTTAGTTTATCTTCTAGATGAGGAAACAATTTAACGATTGCTTCAGCAGCGCCAGTCGTTGTTGGTATTAAAGAAACAGCAGCAGCCCGCGCTCTTCTCATATCACTATGAGGAGCATCGTGCAATCGTTGATCCGAAGTGTAGGAATGCACTGTTGTTATGTGCCCAATTTCTATTCCCCAAAGCTCGTCTAATACTTTAACCAGAGGGGCAACACAATTTGTGGTACAGGAAGCATTGGACAAAATCGTTTCATCTCCCGTTAAAGATTTATCGTTAACGCCCATCACAACGATTTTAACTCCTTCTCCCTGAGGAGGGGCAGAAATAATAACTTTTTTTGCTCCTGCCGATATGTGTTTAGATGCAGCTTCTTTTGTTCGAAAGATTCCAGTTGACTCAATTACAACGTCAATTTTTAAATCACTCCAAGGTAAATCTTCTGGATTTTTTGAGGAGTATAAATAAACAGGTTTTTCATTTATCCTTATCAAGTTTTCGCCTACTTCAATATTTCCTTTGAACTTTCCATGTACAGAATCATACTTAAATAAATGTGCTAAAGTAGCACCCTCTGCTAGGTCATTCACCGCAATTAACTCTAACGCGTCATTATGTAAAATAGCCCTTGCTGTCGTCCTTCCAATCCTTCCAAATCCATTAATGGCTATCCTAACTTTACTCATAACAATAATTTTGGTCTAATGTACTCACAAAAAAATCCCTCGAAATGCGAGGGACTTTTAATTTCATTTTGATTTATTGATTACATCACCACAAACTTCGCAACTTTTCGAGAATCGTTTGATTCTACTGTTGTAAAGTATGTTCCTTGGCCCAGTTGAGATACATTAAATTCAACTGTATTCATACCAGCGTTATAACGCTTAACAGGGAGCGATTTAACCAACTTACCACTCATATCGAATATTTGTATTGTTGCCACTGTGTTTTCCGCTAACTCAAATGTTAGCGCTCCATTCGTTGTCATTGGGTTAGGATATACTTTTAAATCACTAATTAGTTCCTTGTTGTTAAAACTTCCGTCACTAAACTCGCCAATTCCTGTTCCAGCTGTCGATTCCCACATCCCTCTACCGTGTGTTCCAAGATAAATTTGACCTCTGTTATGCTGAGATGCACCGTATGGCAGTGATTGTTGACGAACAGCAAAAACTGGTGTGTGCGCCATTGAACCATTTTCATCAGTCCAAACCACTGAGCTAGCATAAACATCTTCAGTAGCCCAAACACCCATATCAGTTCCTACTACACAATAACCTGGTCGGTCAACCATAATAACGGCATCAAAACAAGGCATTGGGGGCAAGTCCCCTTGAATGCTAGTAAACGCATTGCTATTTGCTGTAGTAGCATTTGTTGAACGCCACACAAAATTTGATTGACCATAATTTCCTGAGGTTACCACTACATTATCAGGATTATTTGGATCGACTGCAATTCCTGTTACTGAACCTCCTGATACGTTTAAATTAACAAAACTCAAATTTGCAGCATCTGCTGTTGTATATACATCGTTTAAACCCGACAATCTATACACGGAACCACCGCTACTATGACCAGTTCCTACAAACATATGATTACCATCAGTAGAAAATTCAATACAACTTACAGTGCCAGAAATTCCGTCTGTTACATCTATCCAGTTCAAGTCTTCAGTGCTTAAATCAAGTTTTAAAGAATTTCTAGTTAAAGAAACGCCACCAACCATACCAGCTGCAAATAAAGACTGTATCGGATCGACTACCTTTAGAACATCTCCAGGATTAATATTCATTGATATTGTATAAGGAATTGGAAGAAAATTTGAGTTACTAATTAAATTTAGTTCGTCTCCGGCACTAAACTTCGTCTCGAACTCTACCCAAACGGTTTCAGTTGCTGAAGGTGCATTATCAAATTGAACTTCGAGGCTTCCCTTGTTAACCCCTGTATATTCAATTGTACCAGTTCCGTCTCCAATAAAAGTGCCGGCAGCATCTGTACAAAGTTGGTTTCCTGCATATACTTTAATAGAACCCTCTACTAATTGGGCAACATCTTGTACAAAAGCAATATCAAATGAATAGTTTTTCACAACACCATCACCTTGTAAAATAGCTTGCGGAGCATTAGTGTTACTAAAAACAATAGAATCTTTACTTGTTGGATCATTAGCAGATTCCCATAAGCGACCTACTGTGTAGAAACTACCTTCATCACATTTCGGTCCAGGGTTTCCTCCATTACAGATCTTAGCCATCGCTGCCCCATCAATACCTCTTGCAAAATCTTGCTCGTAAATAGTAGCAAAACGAATATTTGTTATCTGTGAATAATCACAATCGTACCCATCTCCCCCTCTAACATCTTCACCTTCTAACCCAGAACCAATACCAAAGGCGCCTATTTCTCTAGTAACTTCAACAGTTCCATTGTCTTGCGAACCTCCCATTAGCTTACCATCAACATCCATCGCCACCGCATAACAAGTAAATGTGGTATACCCCTTGCTTGCTGGATAATATGTATCACCTTGATCGTAAGAAATTGTAACACCACCATCTGAACCAATAAGCATTTTGTTTGGATTGTGCGGATCGAAAACGATAGTATGTTTATCTGAATGTACATTAAACTCTAATGGGCCAAATTCATTAGCAATTCTAGTTAATGAACCATCGTATTTCCATAATTGCACTCCTCCAATATAAACAGTAGATGCATCTTCTGGATTAACACCTAGAGCCAAATCATAATATCCTTGACCATTATCCCCAAACAAACCAGAATTTTCATCCCAAGTATTCGTTACAGGACCTTGCGCCAAGCTCCATGTATATCCCTTATCAGCAGACCGGTATAGTCCGCGAATATGACCACCTGTAACCGAAAAAGCCCAAGCAGTGTCTCCATTCGTTGAATATTGAATAACGGTTCTTTGTCCGCCAGGAGTAGAAGAGCCTGTGGCCAATTCAAAACTACCAACTGAGCCATCAGCAGAAACCATTACGAGTCCACCGGTAACCATCATTACTGTTCCATCGGGAGCAATTTTAACATCTTGAACCGAACCAACACATTGACCTACTACATTATTTGCAGCGCATTCCCAAGTTGTTCCACCGTTAGAAGATAACATTAATCCTTGTTTCGTCGCTGCAAAAACCCTTTCGTCATTTGTTGGGTCAACTGCAATAGCATTGATATTAGTCCAGTCGGCACCAGTGCTATTTGTTGGAGTCGGAATGGTGACAGGAAGCAATTCAAAGTTTTCCCCGTCTGTAGATTTGTACATCCCCATACCAATCATACCAGAGCTTCCACTTCCATCAAAACTTTCAAAAGAAGATCCTGTTCCTACATAAATAGTTCCATTGGTCCCTTGATCGATGCAGCTAATCGCTGGAGCTAAAGAATGATCGTTAATTGGAAGCCAAGTTGCACCACCATTAAGTGATTTAAACAAACCGCCAGCAACACTACCTGCATAAACAGTATTACCAGTTGTATCAAGAATATCAACCAGAATCGCCCGTGTTCGTCCACCTACATTATCTGGCCCGCGCTCTGCCCATTCTAAACCAACACTGCCACGCTGCCCTTCATAAAAACTAACTTGTTCTCTTGCGTTAAAAACATCTCTAGGATCTATTTCTCCAGTATTAAGGTCGGCACGAAACATTTTCTGAAACTCTTGAGAATGGTTCCAACTTTGTGCTTTATTATTAAATGTTAATTGGGTTCTAACCTCATAGGAGGGAGAAACATTGTTACTACTATTCATTGCTAAATAACCAGCTCCTACTAGAGATATTGCTAATGCGCTTGCGAGTAATGTATTCTTCATATCGTGATAATTTTTCTCTTAAAATAGGAGCGCAAGGTACGCATTTATATTCCTATTAGAAAACAGTTTAATTAAATTCTTTGAATGCTAATATCGTGAATGAACTACCTAAAAAATCAGCACCACATAAGAGTAAAATTAAACATTGAACTAAACTAAACAATTACCAAATTATCAAACGGTTGAATTTGAATGGTAAGCGGATAATCTTTACTAAAATAGATGCTTCTCAGCGTGGTAGGATGACCGAACTAGAGGTCCGCTTTCAACATAACGAAAACCCATTTTCAATCCTATTGCTTTATATTTATCGAACATCTTTGGATTCACAAATTCAGCCACTGGCAAATGCTCTTTAGTAGGTTGTAAATACTGCCCTAAAGTAAGAATGTCTACATTTACCGATCGTAAATCTGTCATGGTTTCGATGACCTCCTCTTCTGTTTCTCCAAGACCAAGCATAACACCAGATTTGGTTTTCATTCCGCCTTTTTTTAAGCGCATTAAAACCTCTAAACTTCTGTCATACTTTGCTTGAATCCGAACTTCTTTTGTTAGCCTACGAACTGTTTCCAAATTATGAGATACAATTTCTGGAGCAACATCGATAATACGTTGAAGATTTACCCACTTCCCCATAAAATCAGGAATCAATGTTTCCATCGTAGTTGAAGGACTTAACTCCCTGACCTTGTTTACAACGTTTGCCCATATTATGGAGCCACCATCTTCTAAGTCATCTCTATCAACGGATGTTAAAACACAGTGCTTTACACTCATCAACTTTACCGATTTAGCAACTCTAAGCGGTTCAAATGGGTCTATTGCCTCCGGCCTACCAGTGGCAACAGCACAAAAGCCACATGATCTTGTACAAATATTACCAAGTATCATAAACGTTGCAGTGCCTGCTCCCCAACATTCTCCCATATTTGGGCAATTTCCACTTTCGCAAATTGTATGTAATTTATGATCAGAAACCAGCTCTCTAACTTTGAGGTATTCTTTTCCTGTTGGAAGTTTAACTCTTAACCAACTCGGCTTCTTTACTCTTGCTGAAGATTTTTCTTCAACGCCAACCTCACTCATGATTTTTTTATTGTTTTTTTCCGAAATGAAAGCTCATATACCCCGTTACAAAAAATCGCTGATTATGTACGAACGCCATTAGCGGAATTTTCTTCAAATAAACATCAAATGCCAATCCGGTTTCAATTCCACGGACCAAATTACTTACACTGGCATAGTCAAAGTTAAACCCCACTTTTCCATGAATACCGGGATATACTGTTGTTTGATTAAAGCCCCGAAAATAGGTGTCCCTACCTAATATCATTTCGGGTTTATGAAGCTCTGGATTATACGCTTCGGAAGAGGGAGTTGAGCCTTCTGGTCTTCCTAAAACGCTTGGATACAAAATTTCTAGATATACAGGTCGTGTAAACCCAATTGAAGCGCCAATATTATAATTAATCGCTACTTGAACACCAAGTTTGCTTCCCTTAGCATAAATAATTTTTTGCTGGCCGATACTAGGACGTAAAACAGCAAAGTAATTCAATTTTCCATAAACATATTTCTTTGTGTTATCTACATATGGATTGAGTCTTTTCTCTTCTTTTAAGTGTTTAATTGTAACCAATTCGGCAGTAAACAACCACTTTTTACCTTCAGTTCTATGCTTTAGCTTTGTGCCACTAATACCCCAGCCATTGGTATGAAACATAATACTCCCATATAATTCCGAATCATACTCAGCGCTGGATGCAAAACTCTCTTTTTGAGCAAATATCCCTAGAGAAAATCCAACAAAAAACCATATAAGTAATAATTTCTTCATTATGATAACGGTAAGTTAATACAAATATATGACATTTAACGCTATTTTAAACCTGAACGATACACAGATGACGACAGTAAAATCAAAATACATTGGAGAGCTAAGGACTAGTTCGATACATGTTAAGTCTGGGGCGGAAATAACTACAGACGCCCCAACCGACAACAATGGAAAAGGTGAAGCGTTTTCTCCCACAGATCTTTTAGCAACAGCTTTAGGGAGTTGTGCTGTCACAATTATGGGACTGTGCGCCCTACAAAACAATTTTGATATTGGCACCCCATCATTTAATATTGGAAAAACAATGGCAGCTGCCCCTAGAAGAGTAGCAAAATTAAACGTGGTAATCTCGTTTACCAAACCCAGTTTTACTGAAAAACAAAAACAAATATTACGACATGCTGCAGAAAACTGTCCGGTGGCTAAAAGTTTACACCCTCAATTAGTTCAAGAGTTAATTTTTAACTGGTAGCAATTTGACTTTCAACTGCTTCTGCAGATATTTCTGCATGAGCTGCTGAATAGCTGCAACCTCCTTTGTTAATAAGCAATAGCTGAGGAGATTCGTGTCGAACCTCAAAAATTTCTGCTATCTGATCGGATACGTCTCTATACTTAATAAGATCTAGGTAATATGTAGGAAGCTTATCAGCCGAAATATTCCAACTAGATTCCAAATTCTTTTTTGCAAAAAAACTTACAGAACACCTCGTGCTATGCTTTAATATTAAAACACCTACATTGCTGTCAGAATTAGATTCTTGAATTAAAGAAGAGATTTGATCTACGGAAGTAATTGGCTTCCAATCCATAGGAAAATTATACTTGATCTTCTTGCTCAGTTTGCTCATCTAGCTCACCATAGGCAGGACACCTTTCATGCGAGGCACATGAAGACAATAGGCATGTTACAAACACCAATACCGAGATTATTCCAATTAGCTTTTTCATCTTTTACTTCTTAGTTTCAGAAATTTGAGCGACAAAGATAACAACTTGTCTATTAATTACACTAAGTTATTTTAACATAATCAATGTAAAAGTAACATTTTTTGTTTGACCGCAAAATAATTACAATTGCTATTGTTACTATTGCCTGTATAATAAACCATACGCAGTATGTCTTCGCAGTTTAAGTCTTCAATCGAACATTCATGGAAAACAGCGCTAGTTAAAGAGCTTAACGCGTCATATTTTACTAATATGATGCGATTTTTAGCGGCAGAGAATAAAATTTATAGCATATATCCTAAAAGTTCTCAACTATATAATGCATACAATTTAACCCCTCTACACAAGGTTAAAGTGGTAATTATTGGCCAAGATCCTTATCATGGTCATGGACAAGCAAACGGGCTGTGTTTTTCAGTTAACAAAGGGATATCCCTACCTCCGTCTCTAACTAACATTTACAAAGAACTAGTTTCAGATGTTGGCATTGCCATCCCCCAACATGGTAATCTTTCCTTTTGGGCAAAACAGGGAGTTTTACTGTTAAATTCATCACTTACGGTTCGAGCCGGTGAAGCCAATTCGCATCAATCTATCGGTTGGCAAAAATTTACTGATGCAACAATTAAAGTAATTTCTAAAGAAAATATGGGTGTAATATTTCTTTTATGGGGAGGCTTTGCTAAAAAGAAATCCGTACTTATTGACACATCAAAACACCACATTTTGACTGCCGGGCACCCTTCACCTTTAAGTGCTAATCGTGGCTATTGGTTCGGCAATAAGCATTTTTCTAAAACCAATGAACTGTTAATTAAAGAAGGAAAAAAAATAATCAATTGGCAAATAGAATAACAACACCTAAAAAATTGCGTTCAAAGACTTGATGAGATATCTTTTCTTGATAACGTTGCTATTCATTTGGTCACTCGGGTTTGCCCAAGTTAGACTTCAAGTTATTAGCGTTGATTCTAGTTCAGAACAACTCTCCTATTTCGAGTTGGAAAAAAAATTCTCTACTCAAAATCAAGCCAAAAAAGCAGTTAGTGCAATAATTCCAAAATTAATCTCTGATGGATATATCTCCGCTTCTTTAGACTATTGGAAATGTGATTCTATAAACTGTGTGGCCTCTTTTTATATAGGCAACCGTTACAAATGGGCTAAACTCGGTAAGGGAAATATTGACGAATATGCTCTGTCTCAGGTAGGGTTTAGAGATAAAATCTATAATAACAAGGCCCTTAATCAAAAGCAACTAGGACAACTTTTCGAAAAATTAATTGCGTACTACGAAAATAACGGATATCCTTTTGCTTCAATTCAACTAGATAGCATAGAAATAAACGAAGAATCGATTTCTGCTCAACTTAACCTCCAAAAAAATCAAGCAACAACAATCGATAGCGTTTCCATAATCGGGACAGCAAAAATTTCACCTATATATATGTATAATTATTTAGATATTAAACCAGGTGAAATGTATAACGAATTAAATATTTCGAGAATATCTACTAGAATAACCGAATTACCCTTTGTTAAACAAAAACAACCTTACGAGGTTCTTTTCACAAATGATTTTAACAAATTGACTTTGTTTTTGGACAACAAAAAAGCCAGTCGGTTTGATGGCGTACTCGGAATATTGCCCGACAATAAAACTAATAAAGTCATATTTACGGGTGACATGAAATTACTTCTCTTAAACTCGCTAGGTCGAGGAGAATCAATTAAATTAAACTGGCGAAAACTTCAAAATCAAACTACTGATCTAAAAGTTACTGCTGCTTACCCTTTCGTCTTAAACACCCCTTTTGGTATTGAATCTAAATTCATGTTATATAAAAGGGATACTACTTTTCAAGATGTTCAAGGAATGCTTGGAGTGCAATACATTCTGCCAAGAGGGAACTACTTTAAAGTATTCGCAGATCAAAAACAATCGCGACTTCTCAGCACCAAGGGAATGGAGAATATTTCATCGCTGCCAGCTCAAATAGATGTGAACAATACAACCTATGGATTAGGTTTACGATCAGAAAACCTAGATTACAAGTTTAACCCGACACGGGGCTATCAATTCTTTATCGAAGGTGGGGCAGGAACTAGACAAATTATTAAAAATGCTAATTTACCAGAACAAGCGTATAATGATATCCAGCTCAACACCCTACAATTAAATGGAATAGGATATTTTAGCTATTTCATTCCCGTAAAAAAACAAGCAACTATAAAATTTGGGGCAAAGGGAGCATACCGCTATAATGAACAATTATTTAAAAATGAGCTTTATAGAATTGGAGGATTGTTAACACTAAGAGGTTTTGACGAAGAATCAATTAACGCTTCATCATACGCAATCGGAACGATTGAATTTCGATATTTACTGGAACAAAACTCTTATACCTATTTATTTATTGATGGGGGATATTATGAAAACAAATCTATAGAAGAATATAAATCTGACACACCTTTTGGATTTGGTTTAGGCATAAGTTTTGAAACAAAAGCCGGTATTTTCTCACTAAATTACGCTCTTGGATATCAAGAAAATGAACTGGCCCCAATAAGAGCCGCTAAAATTCATTTTGGTTTCGTAAACTTCTTCTGATAATCAACAGTTATTACGTACTTTTATCGCCTGGTTTCTATGGAAATAATTCTACTTATATTAGGTGTATCAATCGGATTTGTTGCCGGATTTTTTTATCAAAAATCCAAAACCAATACTAACGCCTTCAGCGACAGCGATGCCATTGAGATAGATGAGCTTAGAAATCAACTTCACGAAATAGACAAGCAAAAAACACTGCTCGAGGAACGTATTTCTAATGCAGTTGAAAAATTTAAAAATCAAGAAGAAGATTTAAATACAAAAGCTACGGATATCGACAAGCTAAAAGAAGAAAACATTTTATTACGAGCCGACAATAATTCGCTTAATGAAAAGCTAAAAACACACAAGCAAGAGCTTGAAACCATTCAGAAAAAATTTGCTACTGAATTTGAAAACATTGCCAATCGAATTCTCAAACAAAACACAACTGAATTTAGTGAGACTAACCAAAAGAAACTTAACGAAGTATTAAATCCGCTCAAGGTAAAGCTCGGAGAATTTGAAGAAAAAGTTCAAAACACATACGAGAAAGGACTCAAAGAGCGCTCCACATTAGCAGAACAAGTTAAAAATTTAGCGGAGCTAAATAAGCAAATGCATACCGACGCTCAAAATTTGACAAGAGCTTTAAAAGGAGATTCAAAAACCCAAGGAAACTGGGGAGAACTACAACTCGAAAAAATTCTTGAGAGAGCTGGACTTGAAAAGAGTATACACTATGAAAAAGAACATAATTTAAAAACAGAAGAAGGGGCAAATCAACGCCTCGATTATATCATCAAGCTGCCCGATAATAAACATCTAATTATTGATTCAAAGGTTTCGTTAACTGCCTACAATAATTACTATAACGAAGAAGATGAAATTGTAAAAGAACAGTTTTTTAAAGAACACCTAGCAAGCGTAACAGAGCATATAAATTCTTTGAGTAATAAGAATTATCAAAATCTGGATATTATTCAACCCGACTACGTAATGATGTTTTTAGCTAATGAACCCGCTCTCACATTGGCATTAAAGAAAGAACCACGGTTATTTGAAAAAGCTCTGGAAAAGAATATTGTTTTAGTGTCTTCCTCTACTTTACTAGCTACGCTTAGAACTATTTCTTACATATGGAAAACTGACAAACAAAACAAAAATGCCAAAGAAATTGCAGATCAAGCTGGTAAACTTTATGATAAATTCGTTGGGTTTACTGGTGATTTAATCGAAGTTGGCAATAAAATGGAAGGCGCGTCAAAATCTTATGAAAACGCTATGAAGAAACTATCTTCGGGCTCTGGAAATTTAGTTGGCCGGGTTCAAAAGTTAAAAAAATTGGGTGCTTCAACTACGTCCAATAAAAACTTAGATCAGTCGTTGATTGACCAACCTGAAGAGAATGAAGCTTAGAAAATGGATATATATTGTGCTAGTTGTGCTTTGCGCTATTCCTTCATGCACAACCACAACAAAGTTAAGCTCGACCAATTTTTCGAGTATATATAATTGGTCTGATGAAAAATTCAACCCGCAGTACATCGTTTATCACGATAATGATTCATCGTCTTCACTTTATTTTCAATTCAACTCGCAAGAATTAACATACAGGGTAACTGATGCTACGAAACCAGCTGAAGCAAAGGTTAAAGTGAATTATATTTTATACGATTCGTTCGAATCCGAAATAATTAAAGATAGCTTGACTTCCTATTTAATAGAAAACTCTTCGGCTAGTGAGCCAAATTACATTACCGGAAAAATTAATATAAAAGCTAAACGAGATCAAAAATATGTGTTGAGAGTTACCTCAGCTGATGTACACAGTGGTTTGGAATCCGAACAATTTATTAACGTAACTAAACTTGACCTACTAACTAAGCAAAATTACCTCATAACAGATACTTCAGGGGCGCCAATATTTGGGAATTTCATCAATCAATCTCAAGATGTTCTCGTTCATTTTAATCATATCAGGTTCAAAGAACTTCAAATAAGATATTATGACCGCGAATTTAAGTTAGCGCCACCCCCTTTTGCAACCTATACTCCTAAACCATTTTTGTATGATGCAGACAGAATATCATTGGTTAAATTATCTAATGGAGTTGCTAAAATTACTATGCCAGAGGATGGTTTAATCCATTTGGTTGCTGATGTAGAGTCTCGGAAGGGCATAACATTGTATACATTTCCAGCGTATTTCCCTGCGTTTGGCACCAATGAAAGAATGGTAGAACCGCTGCGTTATATAACTAGTAAGAAAGAATACCAAGCTTTATTGGATGATTCCGATTTAAAGGGTGCATTGGATCAGTTTTGGCTAGAAAATGCTACAAATCCTGAAAGAGCCAAAGAGCTAATCAAACACTTTTACAATAGAATTGAATACGCGAATATTTACTTTTCATCGTTTGATGAAGGTTGGAAAACAGATAGAGGCATGACCTATCTAATATTTGGGCCACCCAACGTAATTTATAAGAATTCGAATTCTGAAAGTTGGGTGTATGGTGAAGACAATAATTATATGTCAGTAAATTTTGTATTCTCTAAAGTTATAAATCCATTTAGTGATAACGATTATCGATTGAATCGTTCCTCCGTCTATAAAAGCCATTGGTATCGAGCAGTGGATAGCTGGCGACAAGGTCGCGTTTTCCTAAACAACTAATGAGAGAAAAAGAAAAATCCAATATTATTTTTGGAACCCGTCCAATAATTGAAGCTCTTCAATCGGGAAAAGAAGTTGATAAGGTTTTAATTCAAAAAGGTATTAGAGGCGAAGTTTATGCTGAACTAAATCAAATGCTTAAGCAAAGGAACATTGTTTCACAACACGTTCCAGTAGAAAAATTAAATCGAATAACACGAAAAAACCATCAAGGAGTAGTTGCTTTTATTTCTCCAATTATTTATCAAAATATTGAAGATATTCTCCCCGGTATTTATGAAAAGGGTGAAACTCCTTTCCTATTAATTCTAGATAGAATATCTGATGTTCGTAATTTTGGTGCTATTACTAGAACTGCTGAATGTGCTAACGTTCACGCCATAATAGTTCCAGAAAAAGGTAGGGCAATGATTGGTCCAGACGCAATCAAAACATCTGCTGGTGCATTGTTTAAAATTCCTGTTTGTAAGACTAGGTCCCTTAAGCAATGTGCAGATTTTCTTCAACAGTCTGGACTAAAGCTAGTTGCTTGCACGGAAAAAACTGAAGACTATTATTTTAATTTCGATTATATTGGCCCAATGGCTATAATTATGGGATCTGAAGAAGACGGCATAAGTAGTGAATTAATACGTAAAGCTGACCATCTTGCAAAAATTCCATTAGGAGGGAAAATAGAATCACTGAATGTATCTGTAGCAGCTGGAGTGTTAATGTATGAAGCCATTCGCCAACGACAGCTCAATGAAATCTAATAGGTATTGGATAATTGTTATCCTGCTTCTCGGAACAGCGTTACGTTTAGCTAGTCTCGAAAGTTTTTCTCTTACAAATGATGAGCTAAGTATTATTACAGGTGTTAAGAACTGTGGTAACCTCTCTGAAGTACTTAATAAAGGAGTAAAAACTGATGGACACACGGCATTCCTAGCAATTTTTGTTTTCGTTATTGGTAAATTATTTGGATGGAGCGCCATAGCACTAAGACTTCCCATGGTGATATTTGGAATAGCGAGCATATGGTATTCTTATTTAATCGGAAAAAAATGGTTTAATCCAACAATAGGATTGGCTTTGGCAGGAATGATTGCTTGTCTTGAATTCTCGCTAATCAACTCACAGATTGTACGCCCATATAGCCCCGGATTCTTCTTTTATCTTAGCTTCATATACTATTGGAGTGTTTTTCTTTTTGATAGGCCAATTAATAAATCGTGGATTATAATTCTCGTTTCTATCCTCGCTGCTCTTGCCGCTTCAACGCACTACTTTTGTGCACTTTCTGTCGGAATAACCGGAATTATAGGGTTATTCTATTTAGCTAAGGAGAATTGGAAAGGGTATTTAGTAATTGGCATATTGAGTTTAATTTTGGTTTCTCCTAATTGGTTCGTTTTGATGAACCAATTATCCGGTGAAAAATCAGTTTCTTGGATCGGATATTCATCACCCAATTTTATTTTTACTCACATCAAGTATGTATTGAATAATTCTTTCATTGTTCTTATAGTATGCTTATTGCCTTTTTTGGTATGGTTAACTAAAAACAAAAGTAACCGAATAAGTAAATTTCAATTTCTAGCTTTTCTCTTCTTTATTCTACCATATTTAGGAATTCTAATATACGAAACCCTTGTTCAGCCAGCCATGCAATCTAGATATCTTTACTTCTCTTTTCCTTTTCTATTACTATTTTTCCTTTCTTTTTTAGAAGACAATCGCATATCAAAATGTCTCGCGCTAACGATTGTATGTATAACACTTGGTTCCTCCGTTTTTATTAACAAAACATATTCAACAGACCATTTTGGTGAGTTCAAAAAAATTGCAGAAGATCATTTTCAATGGGGACAGGAATATAATGCTGAAAACACCTTAAGTGTCTCTCTAATAAATTCAGAAAAATATCTTAAATACTATTTCGATGAATTAGATATTAATCCACCAACAATGGTCTACCTGAATAAGAAATTAAAACACCAAGAAATAACTCGTTTAGTTGATGAATCAAACAAAGACTACTTCATATTTTCATGGTCAAGTATACAAACTCCACTTGAGCTTTACGAAATAATCATGCAGAAATATCCCCATATTGAAAAACAAAATATTTATTACAATTCAGCAATAACCCTATTCTCTAAAAAGGAAAATAATACTTCAATTTTCTTTAACCAATCTTTAGATTACAATAACGAAACATGGAAATATTGGGTAGTAAATCGTAAAAATTTGGATTCAAAAGACAGTATTGCTCTCGAATCATTAAATAATGAAAGGAGATACAGCTCGAAATTCGAGGCGCCAATTAGCCAACTTACCATCGACTTGGAAGACAACTATATTGTAGCTTCGGTTAATTTTGAATCTAAAACAGAAATTGATCCACTATTAGTTTTGTCTTTAACTAGAGGAAAAGAAAAAATACTATGGCGTTCATCACACTTTAAAGATTATCTATCGACATCCGAAAGCTCTAAAGTGTTTTTGTGCAAGAAGTTACCCATGCATGCAAAACCTTCTGATGTGCTAAAAGTTTTTGTTTGGAACAATACTGGAGATGAATTCAAAATCACTAATTTAGCTGTGAAAATTAAAAAACAATCTGAAATTCCGTCATCATCCTATTTCTTCTAAATTTTCACTAATGTGTTATGCGTGCATAACATTTTTTTTATATTTGCCGCTAGATGAAGCCAGAAGAAACTATAGATTTCCCTATTCGTTGGGCGTGGCATAGAATAGCCAGGTTATATAATGCGGAAGCATCTAAATATGGTGGCAGCATGGCTCTTGGCTACGTATTACTTAATGTAGACTTTGACTTAGGCACCCCTTCCACTAAATTGGGGCCAAAAATGGGCATGGAACCAAGGAGTTTGACTAGAACCCTTAAATCTATGGAAAAAAAGGGATTGATATATAGAGAACCCGGCAAAAAAGATAAAAGACTTGTTAGAATTTTTCTTACTGATTATGGTAAAGAAATGAGAGAAATAACAAAAACCTCCGTAATTCATTTAAACAAAGTCGTTCAAGCTAAAATAGGTAAGAAAAATCTTAACGTATTTTTTGATACGATGAGCGATATTAATTCAATCTTAGAAACAGAACAAATTTTTAAAAATGAAGAGATCAATTCATAAAGTTGCTGTTCTAGGTTCCGGTGTAATGGGATCTAGAATTGCTTGTCACTTTGCTAATATTGGATGCGAAGTTCTATTATTAGATATCGTACCAAAAGAAGCCGCAGAATCAAGCGACAAAAAAGCCAGAAATAAAATAGTTGATGATGCACTTAAATTTGCATTAAAATCTAATCCATCGCCAATTTACACTAAGAAATTTGCGAATAGAATTACTACCGGTAACTTTGATGACAATCTTGCTGAGATTGCAGAAGCTGATTGGGTAATTGAGGTAATCATTGAAAATCTGGAGATTAAAAAGTCATTATTTGAAAAGGTTGATACGGTTCGTAAATCAGGAACATTAATTACATCTAACACCTCAGGTATTCCTATAAACCTGATGATTGATGGAAGAAGTGAAGATTTCCAAAAACATTTTTGTGGAACACACTTTTTCAATCCTCCTAGGTATTTGAAGTTGCTAGAGATCATTCCATCTAAAAAAACTGATTCTGACGTTATCGACTTTCTAATGGATTACGGTAATCGATTCTTAGGAAAAACCACAGTATTCTGTAAAGATACGCCTGCCTTTATTGCCAATCGTGTTGGGGTTTATTCCATTATGGCTTTGTTCCATCTAGTTGAAGAAATGGACCTAACCATTGATGAGGTTGATAAGCTAACGGGGCCTGTTTTGGGTCGTCCCAAATCTGCAACGTTTAGAACATGTGACGTAGTTGGTTTAGATACTTTAGTTCACGTTGCTAATGGAGTTCAACAAAACTGCCCAAATGACGAAGCAAATCAACTCTTTCATTCGCCAGACTATATAACCAAAATGGTTGAAAAAGGCTGGTTGGGTTCTAAATCCAAGCAAGGTTTTTATAAAAAGTCTAAAGACGAAAAAGGCAAAACACAGATTCTGTCCTTGAATCTGAAAACCTTAGAATACGCACCAAAGAAAAAAGCCAAATTTGCTACTCTTGAATTAACGAAAACCATAGATAATCTTAAAGAAAGAACAAAAGTTCTTTATGGCGGCAAAGACAGAGCAGGTGAATTCTATCGTACAGCATTTAACGGGTTATTTCAATACGTATCTAACCGTATTCCAGAAATTTCTGATGAAATATATAAAGTTGACGATGCCCTAAAAGCAGGGTTTGCATGGGAATTAGGTCCATTCGAAACTTGGGATATTGTAGGCGTAGAGAACGCAATTAAGTTGATGGAAGAAACTGATAAAAAACCAGCCCAATGGATTTACGACATGGTTGAATCAGGCGCAACAGCGTTTTACAAATTAGAGAATGGAGTAAAACAGTATTACGATATTCCCTCAAAAAGCTATAAAACAATACCTGGCTCTGAGGGACTTATCGTTCTTGAAAACATTAGAGAGAAAAATACAGTTTGGAAAAACTCAGCGTGCACAGTTACAGATCTCGGTGATGGCATATTAAACCTCGAATGGGTCACTAAGATGAACACCATTGGCGGAGAAGTAATTGCTGGAATCAATAAAGCTATCGAGCTTGCCGAGGAGCAATACAGAGGCCTTGTTATCTCAAATGATGGTGCTAATTTCTCAGCAGGAGCTAACGTAGGGCTCATTTTCATGATGGCTGTTGAGCAAGAATACGAAGAACTAGATATGGCTATTCGGGCTTTTCAAAATGCAATGATGCGAGTACGCTATTCTTCTATTCCTGTTATTGTTGCTCCACATGGCCTAGCTCTTGGTGGCGGATGCGAAATGTGCTTACATGCTGATAAAGTAATTGCAAATGCTGAAACGTATATCGGTTTAGTTGAGTTCGGTGTTGGGGTTATTCCTGGCGGTGGTGGAACCAAAGAGTTTGCTGTTCGCTTATCAGATGAGATAAAAGATGGGGACATCCGATTGAATACATTTAGAGAGAAATTCTTAACCATTGGTCAAGCAAAGGTTGCAACATCTGGTTTCGAAGCCTTCGACCTAGGGTATTTACAAGAAGGAAAAGACGAAGTTGTGGTTAGCCGAGATTATCAATTGACTAGAGCGAAGGAAGCTGCGCTTCAAATGGCAGAAAATGGGTATACAGAACCTACTAGAAGAACCGATATTACCGTTTTAGGTAATGAAGGAATAGGCATTGCCTATGTTGGCGCTAATTCTATGAAATCAGGGAAATACATCTCTGAACATGATGCGCTTATCGCTGAAAAACTTGGAACTGTAATGAGCGGTGGCCCTTTATCGCAACCGACAAAAGTATCGGAACAATACTTACTTGACTTAGAAAGAAAAGCTTTTCTTGAACTTTGTACGACCAAGAAAACATTAGAAAGAATACAGAGTATCGTAACCTCTGGTAAAGTATTAAGAAACTAATTATGGATGCATATATAGTAGCTGGTTATAGATCGGCAGTAGGTAAAGCAAAAAAAGGAGGGTTTAGGTTTACTCGGCCTGATGATATTTCGGCTGAAGTAATAAAGAAATTGCTAAGCGATTTACCTCAATTAGAAAAAGAAAGGATCTCTGATGTAATTGTTGGAAATGCAGATCCAGAAGCAGAACATGGTTTAAACATGGGAAGAATGATTTCTCTTATGGGTTTAGACACCGATAAGGTTCCTGGAATGACTGTGAACAGGTATTGTTCTTCTGGATTGGAAACGATCGCTATCGGGAGTTCAAAAATCATGTCTGGCATGGACGATTGTGTTATCGCTGGTGGAGCACAGTCTATGTCTTTTGTGCCAATGGGCGGATGGAGAATTACTCCCAACGCGAAGTATGCCCAATCTAATCCAGATTGGTATTGGAATATGGGTCTAACTGCTGAAGCCGTGGCAAAAGAATTTAAAATTTCTAGAGAAGATCAAGACGAGTTTGCTTATAACTCACACATGAAAGCGCTTAGAGCGCTAGAAGAAAAACGTTTCGTAGATGACATCTGCCCGATTGAAGTAACTGAAAACTACATTGATTCTAAAGGTAAAATGGCAAATAGAACATCTGTTGTTGATACGGATGAAGGGCCAAGAAAAGGGACAACAATTGAAGCGTTAGC